>ERZ724524.1439-NODE-1439-length-15812-cov-10.367710_pt1 | contig 15812 bp, 16 predicted proteins | sample MGYA00376057_ERZ724524 | MGnify/ENA primary metagenome ERZ724524 (study PRJEB28724, sample SAMN07190888) | wastewater metagenome | isolation source: influent of sewage treatment plant in Hong Hong | place: USA: Christiansburg, Virginia | collected 2016-03-01 ...
ATTCCACCAACGATCTTAGTATATTGTATTGCCTGATCTACTTGCTTCTCCTGAATGACAACCGTACGAGTGATCTCGGATGCATTACCAGCTTTATCTTTTCCTGTGTAGGTGATAGTATACGTTCCTGGGGTCTTTGTATCGACTAATCCGCTCGTCTGAACAGATGATGAGATATCACCATCTTTATCATCAAGAGCTTTCGCACCGAGTTCTATGTAGACGTCTCCCACCGTTAATTGTACATCAGCCGCACCATTGAGAGTGAGTACTGGAGCGAGAGTGTCTAGCTTCTCCGGAACTACAACATTCATTGTTACAATTTTTGAATCTCCATTCTCAGATACGACCGTCATTCGAATCGTATGAGTACCAGGAGTAACATCATCACCCGTCATTACTTGTATAGATTGATCTGGAGTCTCAGTAATGACTGATTTAGTCATGGTAGTAATTGCTGCTTCATCGATTAATGAAAACGTTGCTATTGATGAAGTATCAGGGGTAAAGCTTACCATGATTCCACTTGGGAGCTTGAAAGGAGTCACACTCAGGATACGAGCATTCGTAATGAAACCAATGTTTGCCTCACTATTTGGTTCGAGAATAACCTCTGGCTTAGATACTGCTACGCTAAACGCATTTGGATCAATCACTGCATTCACTTTCACACTCACAAAAGTGGGATTTGAGAGCGCACCCTGACTATCTTTGGCCGTATAAGAAATAACTGCCGTTCCGACAAATCCAGGCTTCGGTGTGAACGATATGGTATTATTCGCGGTAACAAGAACACTACCCTCATCAGGAGAAACCGTTGCGCTCACAATCGAGAGAGGTTGACCTTCAGGATCCTTGTCATTCTTGAGTACTGCAATCTCAACAGAATTATTACTATCGGTTGTTGCCGTATCACTGCTTGCTACTGGTGCTTGATTGATAATTCCTGTGATCTTTGCTGGAATATCTACCTTCGTATTACCAGCACTCACAGTTACGGTTGCATTCGTTCGAGATGCATCAACCGGCGCAGTAATACGAACAATAAATTTCTTTGCTCCAACATCTTGTGTGGAAACTGTCATCACACCAACAGCGACTTCTGATGGTTGAGTTGTTGCAACAGGAATAAGTTCAGCGATAACACCACCATCGGTCGTGACGAATGGTTGAGCATCACCTTGAACAGATATCTCTATATCTTTTGTCTCGCCTGCCTTGAGAGAGATCGAAGAAATAGTTGAAGTAATGACAGTTTTTGTGATTGAGCTCACCATCTTACTCACTTGGTTGACGGTTGTGGTATTATGAAGATTGCCGAGCTGTCGATATGGAAAAATATTTGGATTTTGTCCTTCGTTGTTCATATCAGCAACCATATTTCCTGGTGTTTGTTGTGTGCTGATTGGGAGAGAAAAATTACCTGCCCTATTTCCATCGAACGAATACGAATAGGTCGCTCTAACAGATGGCTCACTTCCCTCAGCCTTATCTACTCATATACCAATGGATCCATGAGGACCTACGGCATGCGAAAGATTAACGCCGTAAGTTGGATTTTTCATACCAAGATCACTTGCTGAGAGTTGTGCACTGAATCGATTGCGCCCCTCCTCACCAAAACCCTTTCCAATAATCTGATAGCGTACATTACTACCGAGCTCAGATGGTTCACCATCCGTACGACGATACTTGGTGCTGAGTGAGAATGCTTGGTGATTGTTATCAAAATACTGCGTACCTCCAAGAGATATATCAGAAACACCTTTTCATTTATAGACAGTCTGCGTAGTTGTTATTGTATCCGTCTGAATCGTATCAATAGTTGCGCCTGTGTCGGATGTCGATTGGGTTGATGTAGTACTTACACTACTTCCGAGATTCACATCGAGAGTCTTTTTATATCAAAGTCATACATCAAGTGTTGTTTTTCCATTGTTAAAAGTCGTACCGGATTGTGCACGTGCCTGTATACCCTGAAGTGAACCATCTACATTCGAACCAAAGACAGATTGTGCATCCCTTCTATCTATCAAAATCTGTGCGCCTGCTGTCGTCGTATAAGCGCCTCACTCTTTGTGTCCAAAATTTCGTGCGGCGCCCACACTCAATTGAGCGTGATCTTCGATTGCTCTGAAAGATACACCCGCTGAATTATCAGCATTTTCCGTTCGAAGCTGAAAAGCTCCACCGAGTTGATCACCATCTTGTACCATTCCACCAGTTACTATAAGAGGACTTCCCTTATCTCGTTCAATCGATTGAGTTGTGGTAAAATTATTACCAATATTCTGATTTGGCTGAAAATCCTGTCCAGCATGAGCAGGCATCTGGGTGGCACCAGCGGCAGCAGCAAGCACAGCAGCTTTTGCTACATCGCTCGATCCACCAACAACACTACGAATACGGGATGCAACCGCATCAATCATGCTACGAACCTTAGTACTCAACTTTCCAATAGCTCACGTTGGAGCCTCTGATCTTTGAATCTCCTGACTAATAGATTTAAGAGTTTCTGCTTCACGCTTGAAGGGATTCCATGATGCCATATACGGACATGATAAAGAAGTGACTAAACTCGCAAAGTATAGTACAATATTATGCAGTCGTCAAGGTAATTTTTAATTATTTTTTTATGTTTTCAATTTCTTGCGTATATTTGGCATTTTTTTGTTTTAAACTCTTTGAGAGTATTGTGTATATCCCCTCTCGTGGAGGGGATATACTTTGGAATTACTCATCAGTGTAATAATGAGATCGAAAGCGTCAATAGGTATGGAGATGTCAAGGATTGTATATGAAGCAAAAGTGGGTGTTTTAATAGGGGTCAGAATCAATACAACTCTCCCTTACTCGTAAACTTATTTTTTTCCTCATTGATGGGCAAGGTTTACCAGTACAGCGAAGCACATAGAAGTGCTGAGTCGTGGACCAAGGGTGATTTGCATTGATTCTGTCATCCCCGACTCCGATCGGGAATCTACAACTTTTTTTGGAACTAAAGTCGCTTTCAGGGAATACAAGAAAAGTAGATTCCCGTCTACACGGGAATGACAAAGTAGAATAGCAATAACACAATAGACTTTTTCATTCTTTCAAGATCATGAAGTACTTTCATCCTGGACTTGATTTAGGATCCACTTTTCTTGTATGATTATCTCATCAACAATACAGTGAAGTACAACGGATGCACTGAATCTCATACAAGAGTATAAGCCACCATGGCTTATGCAACTCCCCCTAACCTCCGACTCGCGACGACTGTGTCGCTCCCTGGATTGGTGAACCTGACCCTCAACGAGGGGGAACAATACAAATCCACCCCGTCACTACGCGCCACCCCTCAAGATGAGAATTGATACAACTTCTCCTTGATCTCCCTCCCTTCAACGAGGGGAAACAATGCAAAAACCATTCCACCAAGAATCAGCTATTTCGTTGATGGTCAGCTTAGCAGTCCAGCGAATCACACAGACGCGATGAATCGGGGTAACAAGTTTACGAGCAAGGGGAGTTATTAATATCTGTCATCCTCGCGGAGGCGGGGATCTCTCCATCCGCCTATCGAGAAGATTCGCGACTCAGTGCGACGGTGTACTTCGCTACATTTCCTTCGGTCACCCATCTACCTGGGAATACCAAGAGAGTGGATTATTTCTAGAGTTTCACTTCTTCAATCCAATGAGAGAATGGAGTTGCCTCTCTACTGAAAATAGTATTCATATAAGACTTGAGCACTGAGAATACCGGGCGATCAGCTGGAAGAATGTATTGTTCAATCTTCTTGACAGGTGTGATGCGTGCTGCTGTGCCAGTGAGAAATACCTCATCTGCTATGAAGAGCTCACTCTTGTCCACACTTCGCTCGATCACCTCATACCCAAGATGTCGTGCAATACTGATAACACTCGATCGAGTGATACCCTCAAGAATATCCTCAGTAACCCCAGGAGTAATAATAGTACCATCACGAACCAGAAATACATTCATACCACTTCATTCTGAGAGTTTGCCAGCTGAGTTCATCATGAGTGCCTCATCGAATCATCGCTCGACCGCTTCACTCTTGGCAAGGGCGCTCGTAATATAACCACCAGAGATCTTGGCACGCAGTGGAAATGATGCATCACTTTGTCGTACCCACGAGCTGATCGTTGCACTCACCCCATCAGCTGCAAGGTAGTCACCAAGCTCGATACCATAGATGAGAAAATCTTTCTCGATCTCATGAAGTCGTGGGCTAATATCGAGATCACTCGTGTAGACGAGAGGCCGAATATAGATAGAAGTCTTTGGTTTGTTCATCTCTACAAATTCGATCAATCGAGATCGTATAAATTCTGGTGCAATCTCATAGCCAAGATAGTGTGCACTGCGAGAGAGTCGCTTTGCGTGATCATCGAGTCGGAAAAAGAGTGCGTTTCATTCATCAGTAACTGTCACGCGTATTCCTCAAAATGCGGCAGTACCATAATGAAGTGCATGGGTAGCAATAGAAATATTTGCATCTTGGAATGGGAGGAATGCTCAACGGAGATATGCGTATGGGAGGAATGTTTTTGCCATAGAGAAGGAAGGTAAGGTTTATGCATTCATTATAGTGAAAACCAAGAAAAATCCCACCGATTGCGGTGGGATTTTAGTGTGCGAGAATAACTCAAACTCAAGCGGATGGTGATGATTCATAGAGAAGCCAACCACCATCTTTTTGAAATGGTTGCTGTGCTACAATCTTGATCCAGCCACCACCGAGTGCATGGTGATAAACAAGAATTTCCCGGAATGTCTCAGCCATAATTTGCAAATCAAGATTCATCATGATAGGATTTTCACAAGATGAATCTTGTGAAAAAAACGAAGAAGACCGAAGCAAGTGAATCGGTGACAGCTGCAGTTCACCTATACGCTGAAAACGAAGCCCCTTGATTACAACTGTAGAGCCTACAACCAGAGACTGAACATAGGAACTAATTGTCTGGTGGAACTCCCTGAGAACTTCCTCGGCGTCCTCTTGGGAAATCCCGGTTGTTGCGACTGTAAATACAACGCTCATATTGAGCTCCTTTTTTATTCTCAATGGAAGGGACCGATATCATAGAAAAAAGGTACAGCAAGTCAAGTAACAATAATATTGTTTGTCTAGAAAATAGTCGAGAACATTGACAAAAACTCATTATCAACTATATTTTGAGTCCTAAAAATATTATGATACTGAGAAAAAATAAGAGCGACTACGTCGAAAATTCGGTGGTTTCGTCTTTCTTTGGAAAGTTACAACAAAAGACGCAAAGCATTGTACGTTCAACTCTCAAGAATGCTCGTGCCCTCTTGGCTATAGGAATGATGGCAGGCTGAGCAAATGCCCTCGAACAAGAAGATCATGCAAGCCCTCAAAAACAATCACCATCATGATGGAGTCTCAGTGATGCACAAGGGGGAAGTATCGATAATCTTCGAGAAATCATCTCATCGACAATCAACTATCATACACAAGTTGTAGAGGATAGTATCAAATCCGTAGAAGAGGGTTTTATTGCTATGCCTCATGCTCGTAATTACTCATACAAAAATTCCACAGAGATACAGTCGAAGATCATGCCTCAAATCCAAAAGTTCGAGATCCAATCAGATCAAAAACTCAATGAAGCTATAAAATCATGATCATATAAAACATCTTGGTTCGAGCAAATGCTCGGTACAAAAGTGATACAAAAATCAGAAAATACATCCTATACCTATCGTGGAAGTGCTTCATGAGAATGACAAACCAATGATAATATTGAATTAAGCAAGGAGCGCGGTCAGATTGTTGCTGCAGCGACCGGACATACATGAGAGATACACCCATCAGTATATAACCTCAGTAACAACGATACTCTTCAGCTCGAGAGCTACGCAAAAGGTCTCAGCATAACTACCAATGATCTCATACGCCAATACAATAGATGAACACATTTTTCTCCAGAAATAGATAGATTTCTCAATGATAATTTCGCGAAGAAGCGTGGGGTAAGTATTGAAAAGACAACACAAATACAACAGACATGGCAATGAGAAATATCAGTACCGATCCTTCCTATAGGACTCATTGTATGAGCTGGTATTTTTTGAATGAGAAAGAAAATCAAATCGCTGGGTGGATCTCTCAAAAAATGAGCTATAAAGGCTACGAGCTGGATCAAAGGTTTGCTCTCTAAGAGATGAACAGCGCAATGAACCGCGTCAGATGCAACAGAACGACTTAAAGAAAATATTGCAGAAATTCATGAAACACGTGAAAAAAGAAATACAGAACCTATCATTGTTGCACGTGAAACAGCGAGATATTCATCAGGAAAAAGATATTCATCTCCTCAAGAGAATTCAGCAGGAAATGCTCTCGATCGCTTGAAAAAATCAGATGATCAGGAATGAGTAAATCCTCCTGTCACCGCAAATCAGGAGGAGCGAAATGAAACAAGAGATTGAGAAAACAAAGATGGAACAACTCAAGATGAACCGAGCACAAATGAGCCAAAAAATGTAGTACCCATTACCAAAAAAGCCGAAACACCAGAAGATTCTCGTGAATACCTCAAACTTCGAGAGGCTATCACAAGATTTGATGAAATCATAAAAGATATATGACCTGATTTTGAACAAGATTATCAACTTGTACGATCAAGTCTTATCAAGACATATTCCGATAAGTGAATTCTCAAAGAAAGCTGGGGCGAAGTGTATCATGCTTTAGGAGTACTTATGCAGAATATGAGTTCCGCCCTTCAGAAAAATATGCTTGATAAACCACAAATTGATGCTCTAAGAAAATTAAAAATATTCTATCAACAATGTTTTGCTCCTACCTATCGTGATGACACACTTGGTGATAAAAAAGCATTGTGAGAAATAAAAAATATAAAAAAGAAACACTATCCATCTGGAACAAAACTATTCGTAAAGATGAATAATTATACAGGATTTGCAAAGGTAATATCCAGCTCTTGATGATCAATACTTCTCCAAATCAGGAACACAAATGAGGCAATTTCACTTGCAGATCTGGAAACATATATGCTCCAGTGAGAACTCGTGCAAGACGAATCATCTGCCACAACGAATAGCATGCTTCAAAAAGATTGGCTCACGCCAAAGGAAAAGTATAATATTGATGACATCACATACTATATTAGTGACCGGGCTTATACCAGTACTATCGATCGACGACAGGAAAAAATCATCATAGCAAATGAGAGACCTGAAGATCGCATAAAGAGAATAACCATCAAGCAAGAATATGTGGGAGTCTACAAAAAAAATGCATGAATCACCGAGGGTTGGATATTTCGGAAATTAAAAAATGGAAATTGGTGTTCTATGGCATCTCAAGAAGAGAATATGACTGCCTCTCTTTTTGGTACGCTTCAATCTTGATATATAGAGCTTCATCCAAAGATTGCAAAGAGAGTGAATCATGAGTCATCCAATATCGACCCTCAAGCAAAAGACCTCACGAAGGATATACTGACCCCAATTTATTCTGCAAAGCTTAAAAAAGATGTTGTTACACAAGACTTAAAAGTAGCATAGAGCGATACACAAATCACCCAAACCCCCTCAACGAGGGGGAATAAATTAAAACAAGTCGAGGATCTACTCCTTTTCCTAAATGTAGTGAGAGTTATAATTTATTCTATCTCCAAAAAATAAAACTCCCCTTTGGGAGTTTTATACCGCATCACTGAGTTCTGGCCATTGGAGATCAAGATCTTTGAGTGTATCACGAATAGTTTTGGCAACAAGATAAACTTTGTACCACTTGTCATCTGTTGGAATAATATGCCATGGAGCATGTTTTGTATTCGTTTTCTTAAAGACATCCTCGTAGACTTCCATATAGTCTTCCCATTTCTTGCGGACGACCTCATCAGAAGCATGGTGCTTCCAATTCTTCTTTCTCTCTTCCATACGCTCATCGAGACGTTCGCGTTGCATGTCCTTGGACATATGAAGAAAGAATTTCAAAACAATCGTACCATTGTCACGAAGCATCTCTTCAAAATTGTTGATGTGATCATAACGACGTTCAATAAGATCTTTCTCAATATACCCTTCAACTGTTGGGACAAGAATATCCTCATAATAAGAACGGTTGAATATTGAGATCATTCCCTTCTTGGGAGTATTCACATGAAGCCTCCAGAGGAAATCATGCTTTGCCTCTTCATCTGTTGGTTTGCCATACGGATAGACACGAATACCAAGAGGGTTTACACCATAGAATACATGGCGTACTGTACCATCCTTACCAGAGGCATCCATACCCTGGAGCACAATGAGAAGCGAATGTCGACCATCGGCATAGAATTTTTGCTGAAGCTCGACAATCTCCTCACGGATTTGTTCAAATTCTGCTTCAATTTCTTCACGATTTACGTTATCAGGAGCTCGTGTATCGAGCTTAGAGAGTTCTATATGAGACATAGGAAAAAAGAAAATAAGTTCACGATGAATATGCTATCCTATTTTTTCTCTGGAGGCAAATATTTTATACTATAAAGATTTTTTTGACTCACATATATCAAAGTAAAGCCATCCCCACCCTAAAGGGAATGGGGCTTGGCCGTTCTGTATACTGAAAAAAACTATTCTTCTTTCTAGAGAGTTATTGTCATTGTTCATCTATGTACTTTCGAATCATCTCTTCTTGGTGCACTCATACAGACTCGGCGAAGTAACGAATATCCCCTAGATGATTCTAGTCTAAAATAGATTCAATGGAAAGACGTCTTCTCATATATCATTTTATACATTACTATAAAAAATATTGACTTTAATCTAAATTAAGTAACAATATCAAAATAAGAATTACTATGAATAATATATCAACTGGCCTTACGGATCTTGCTTCACTTCTAACTGAATGGTCCAAAATGGAACGACCGAATCGAGGTGAGCTACCTCATCATTTTCGGCAGAGAGTATTTGCACTCTTAGCATATCCAGAGCAAATAAATATAGATGGCTATCCTGGTGCACAAATGCTTAAAAAGCTTCTATCCAACGAAGATTTGACTGATGCATATAAAGAGCAATATCAGCTGCGTGTAGAAAATATTATGAAAATTCTAGAGCGAGATGCAAGCTTATTGCTAGATTATCGAGTAAACAAAGCAGAGCAAAACATGAGAAAAAGGCGTGCAGAAAAAGCTTTTTTTTATCAGACAAGCATTCCTTATTGGGAAAAACTTAAAATGCGTGAAGATCAAGATTATATAGAGAATGGTTTGTCGCTACTCTGAAATATATCTTGAAGAGGTGTATCTCAATGATGAATTCTTGCTGAAAAATTTCCAGCTCTCCAATATAGACTTCGAAAATTATGCTCTTATGCTAAAGCATATACAAAAAGTGGGTATATCTGTACGCCTTCACGAGAAAATTATGAAGATAGCATAACCGATGCACTTCTTGATGGTGCTTCGATTCTTTTAACATGAGAAACTGGCACATGAAAAACTTTTATGGCAAAACGTGTTATGAGAGACTTAGATAATCAGAAAAGGTCATTTCTCACATCATTCGAATGAATGGAACTTCAAATATCATGAGCAGATTTTAATCAGATTGTAGCAGGAAACGATGCTCTTCATAAAAAAATGAATAGTATTATCGATCAAGCGACAGAATTCTTTCGCGAACACCCCGAAGGTACCTACAAAGATTTTATTGATTCTATAAGCATCTCGCTCAATGAAGTATCTGGGCACAGTGGCATGACAGTTGGGGAACTTGCGGCTAAATCGAGTCTTCGACCCTCAGGAAAACAAGGTGCTATGGAGATGATTACTGTACTTGGGCCAGTCCTCAGATGAGCTGCAGAAGGACGGCCAATATTAATTGATGAAATAGATCTGATTCCTACTGATACGATTATGCGAATCAAATCGCTTATGACTGCGCGACCAAATGATTCATATACTCCGCAAGAATGACTCTGAAAGACTTATAAGATACGATGAGTGCAAATTATTGCGACACGCAATGGAAAATCTGCCAGACATGACCGTATTGAGATGGACCCAGCCATCGAACGTCTCTTTACTAAAAAAATCCGCATAACATATCCAGATATACAGGAGCAGTACGATATGATTTTAGCTGAACTCATTGATCCAAAAACAGGGACTATTACGGGTGTGACAGAAAAAGAATTGTCTAATCAAAATGGTATTGTATGTGCATTTTTACGTGCTGTCGAGCTCATACGTGAAGATTATACTATGTGGGATTATGCTCATGGGTTAGAAGAAAAATCAAAAAGAATTAAAAATGCCGTTATAGATCCTGGTATTATTGCAAGCTGGATCCGTGGGTTCAAGTTACAACATGAGCTCAATTTGACGGAGTATTTGAAAAATCATATGATTGAATTTCTTTGCAATGCACCCGCACACGATCAAGCAAATATCGCAAAAATTATGACACAATTCGGTATTCTATTTGCTGAAGACTTTGCGAATATTCGATCAAAACTTCTGGGTATATCGAATCACTCACTTTCCGAAAAAAATAATAAACTTATAGATGAGGTTCTAAAAAAGTGGTGATTCCATGGTTTCCTAGAAAATAGCCTCTTATCACCATGATCTGTTGATATATTTTTTATCGATCCTTATTCCGTTGCAAGCCTTGATCCCTTTAATACTTTTGAATTCGAAAAAAAGATTGTTACCAATGACGATGATAAGCTTCTTGAATATATCCTCGATGCATGTTCCTGAGTTTTTTTAGAAGATGATAATTCTACTACGAAACAACTTATTCTCTCGCTTGTAAGCACTCCTGAGAAAATAGAAAGCATCACGCAGGAGGATATTAATCTCATCGATCAATATCTTGAACATAATAATATTTCTGCACGTGATCAATTCTATGGATTCTCTAAAACCAAAAAACTGAAACCGATCTCATGAGTTCATACAAATACTCCTGTTAAAACAAAACATCCGTTTTTAGTAGATTTAAGGACTCATCATAAAGAAGAATTATTTCAGCTTATGAGAGAAAGAGGAATTGATGATCCAAGTGTCATCCAAAAAGCAAGTATCATAAGATCGCTCGACGGATGTATCATAGGTCGACTTTGAGACATACTCCCAAATATATCCATTCCCAATCAAAAAATTTCTCGGTTCAAAGAATTATTTTCGCAAATTCATGATGCAAAAGTACTCATATTTCGGACAACAAACTGAGATGAACATATGTGGCTATTAGGAACCCATGTCATATCAGATATTGGTGAACCTAAAGCGAAACAAACGATACAATCCTATATTATTTCGCCAACCAATCGAGGAAGCTATGGCTCATATCAAGGATGGCAGCAATTATTCTGAGATAATTTTTCAGATGACATCATTTCTTCGTGAGACATAAAAATACTCACAGATATTTTTGCTGGAGATCAAACTATCGTTTGCCAACTCCTATCACAATTAATAAGTCAAAAAGGTTACTACAATCCGCATACATCGGCAATTAAAGAAACAAATAAATGCACAGAATTTTGGCTCAGCGATAATACAAACAAAGACGAAGCAATCTATATATCACTTATGCAAGACGCTCTCGAACAGAAAAAATGATGAAAATTCATGGGAAGACCAATTGTAATTAAAGTTTTTTAGTATGTCATCATTACCCCACTCTTTATGAAGAAGTAATTTTGAGCAGTACAAAGATTGGATTGATCATTATTCTGGCGGTATTGGAGTCAAGATAACATTTCATTCTGACGGCAATTATCTTATGGCTATGTCTGATGATTTTAAAAACCCTGAACTCTTTGTAAACCTTCATAATATACAAGAGAAGCTTTGTTTTACTGAGGAAGAAACATTGTTTGCTCTTTTTCATGAGCTCGAACATATGTTCGAAAATATCGTTCTTCGATCTACCTGAGCGGGTGAACAACTCTACAAGATACGAATGAGCCGGCTGAATCCGAAAGATCAGCAAATCAAATGAGCTGAAAAAGCACTCCATGCACTTGAAAATATACTTCGAGATATCCATGTAAACAACAACGTTATTTCCGATCGAAACATACCAGTGTTGCGATCACGACGTACGACACTATATAGAAATAAGCTCTTCCAAGAGCATAACTTTGTTCATCCTATATATCCATCAGACACACTTAAAGAAGGTAATGGCCCATTACCAAAACACGTACAGTTCTTGTATGCCTGCATTCGTGAACTGATGGTTCCTGATGAATTATGTATTATTGATCCTGAGGTACGTATATTTCTTCAGCGTATTCGTCTTTCTGGAGCGCTTCGCAGAACGACAGAATCATGACTCGCAAATCGATTGCCAGCTATATGGAAAGAAATAGAGCCACAGTATCTTCGGTGGTATATCGAAGATACTGAAAAATTGGAATCCAACAGCTGAGAATGATTCGAAAGTGATCATCAGGAGCCAAAGAACCAGAAAAATGAAGCATGAGAAGGTGCACTACAGTGATCACGGAAGAAGAATCACGATGATCAAGAATGAATAAATACTCAAGAAGAGTGCGAAAATACCTGACAGAAAGGGGGGAATGGAAAGGGGCAGAACCAGTCAGTAAAAAAGAGGCAAAAAGTATGATCTGATGTTCAGGAAAAAACAAAAGATTTTTCTCAATATTATCAGAAATGATGATTCCCTCATGTAACCGATCAAAATGAAAAGCAAGAAGAGAGCAATGGGATTGAACAACCTAAAAATAATAACAAAGCAAAGAAACTCATAACAGATCCGAAGAAAATAGAAGAAAATCTTAGGAAAATATTCGAAAAGAAACAATCACAGCAACAGAAGGGCCCGCTATATCATGCATTAGAGAGACGAGCAAGAGAGATGCCAGAATGTACTGATGATACTCTAGGAAGCCTTATAGATGAACTCATGGAATATGATAGTTTTGTTGATAAGATTACACAGGATGAAAATCTTATAGCTCAAATTATTGAAGTGTTCCAACAGATTCGTTCAAGACGCATGAAACCAGTTATAAAATCCAGAGGGCCCGTAAGAGAAGATTGGAGCGATGGGAATTTTCACCTTGCAGCTATTGCCTCTGGTGTATCAGCAATCCTTTCATGAGACGCTGATCCAGAAATGTATACAACAAGACAAGTCCGTCATATAGCAAAAAAATATGTCGGCACGTTTCGACTTCGCTTTATCTCGGATGGAAGCGGTTCTATGGAGGGTTTTGCAAATCAAGAACAAAAAAAAGCAGTTCTTATCATGTTTGAAGCCCTCTCTCGGATATCAAATCTTGCATCTCAATACAAAAATGATCTCATAGTTCCACTGGAATGCTCATTTGATGGAAGAATATTTTCTGGATGAAGTGAAATAGAAAAATTTAAGCATCTTTCACCGCAGCTCACTGATTCTGATAGAATTCGTGCCTATCGTGCGCTCAACAAAGCCTCTGGTGGAACCCCTGATTATATTGCAGCAAAAGAAATATATTCAGAACTCCAATGAGAACCAGAACAACTTGAATCCATACAATCCGGAAACACAAAAGAAATTGTCATGATCATGACAGATGGATGATCTGGAAATCATCAAGAACTTATAAAAGCGATCAAATCACTTCGTATGTGCTGAGCTATCGTGTATGGTATAGATATATGATGAAATGGGGATCAATGTGAGGAATATTATTGAAAGAATGATACAAGCTGATTTGGAAGATGAATCGGCTGCCCTCATATAGCTGATCTCCCAAAAGTAATTACAAGCTTGCTTATTCATCATCTTGATGAGACATAAAATCCCCAAACCGATCTGACCACGGCTTAAAGAACAGTGGACTTGTTTTTCTACACTTATCTCTTGTAGTTTTCAAACGATGATTTTCTATGATTTTAATTCTTGGGAGATGAAGCTTTGTTTCATCGTGAGAACAAACAAGATTTTATGTAATCAAGAAATGAAATAAAAAAAGCAACCGTGAGGTTGCTTAGGGTGCCAATCCGTGAGTAACTCGGAGGACTTGGGAGCCTGCGTACAAGGACCCGAGTTACCAGTGTTTTAGCGTAATTTGCGGAGTCTCCGTCGTGTACTCTATCGAGACACGACGGAGACGAGCAAAAAATTACGCTAAACACTGGCGTCCTCCCAACCACTCCCTATCACATTCCCATCGGGATATGATTATCTCTCTTGCGAGGACTTAGGGCATCGCAAGCATTGCTGCTTACTCTAGCGATTAGCTTAGATTATAGTAAGCATAAATATAAATATGTCAAAAATAAATTTGTAATTTATTTTTTTATAAATATATTTACTTTTATTAAATTTAATGAATTAGATGAAAAACGGTATAGCACTTCTCGAAAAATTTACAAGACCACATCGAGGGAATCAACCAGGTGTTTCCTGAGGAGAAGTATATATGGAGGATATTCGATCACAACTTATACTACCAAAGGTGTTTCAGGAGTCCGTATCAGCACTCCTTGATCATACTGGTAACCTCTATCAAATCTCAGAAATTGACAAAGGGAACGGTCGCAAGCGAGTGATAGAGGCTCCCATAGACACCCAGAGCCTTCCACTCAAAGAAGTTCAAAAAATTATCCATCGAACCTTGTGTCCACTCGATAATGGGAAATCAAGTCATGGATTTCGACCATTTCAAAGCGCCTATACTGGTATAGTGAAAATGGCACATATTATGGAACAAAAAGAAAATACCGAAGGAATTCAGTCTGTATATTCTCTCGATGTACAAAACTTCTTCCCATCTATCACAGATGATATGATCCGAAAAGAAGTATGAATCCTCCTAACAAGACTTCTAGTTACATATAAAAAATGACCGAAGATTACAAAAAATGAATTAGAATCTCTTATCGACATTATTATAGAGATATGCAGCTATGAATGACGTCTTCCGCAGGGTGCACCTTCAAGCCCTGTGCTTGCAAATATTGTTACGAATCGGATCGATGAGCGAATACGTCATGCAGTTGAAGATATAATGTGACTTCAAGGAAAATCAACCTATGGGAGATATGCGGATGATCTTGTTTTAATGTCATGAACACATCTTTCGCAGTCACAAAGAAAAATGATTCGTCAAATTATAAATGATTTTTGACTTTCTATAGCAAATGAAAAAACTATCTATGAAGAAAATAAAGGAAGCTATAATATTTGGTGAGTTGAAGTAATAAATGGAAAACATAAAAATAATTCACCTCATATAACTTTCAGAATATCACCTGAGAGAGATAAGGAATATGCTGCTACCATCCTTGAAATATCCGATCAAATACAATCTGGGAAATTATCAGATTCAAGCGATCTGCAAAATGCGCTCAATAAAATCACTGGAATGCTTGGTTTTAGCTATCACATCTCCACTCTCTGAGATGGCGAGAGAATTATTGCAAAAATTAAATCAGGGAAGAAAAGATATTTTCTCTCCGATCGATGTGAACATGCTTGGGGAATATTTCTTATGAATCATGAAAATATTCTGCACCTAAACTGTAGAAAATGGTTCACAGGAACTGATTTTCTCGAGGATTCATCGGCTTATTTTAGATATAAATCCAAAACACGAAGATGGAAATATGGATGAGATAGGGATTTTTCTGGATTTAAGGAAGAAGCAAATTCAGTATAGAGTGAAATGTCTTCTCGGTGTAAATGAAACTACCAAGTACATGCATGTACTTGGTAGTTTTTGAGGCATAGTAAAGCCATCCCCACCCTAAAGGGAATGGGGCTTGGCCGTTCTGTATACTGAA
>ERZ724524.1456-NODE-1456-length-15710-cov-4.453018_pt1 | contig 15710 bp, 13 predicted proteins | sample MGYA00376057_ERZ724524 | MGnify/ENA primary metagenome ERZ724524 (study PRJEB28724, sample SAMN07190888) | wastewater metagenome | isolation source: influent of sewage treatment plant in Hong Hong | place: USA: Christiansburg, Virginia | collected 2016-03-01 ...
TCGGCCTTCGCGGGCTTTTCGGCCTTCTCTGGTTTGGCCGCAGACTCCGCAAGGGCCGCCTTTTCGGCCTTCGCGGCTTTCTCTTTGGCCACCTTCTCGGCTTTGGCGGCCTTCTTTTCGTCTTCTTTTGACACCACCGGCTCTGCAACAACCGGCTTTTCGACCGGCGCGACCGCAGGAGCAGCGGGACGACTGATCGTTGCTGGAGCGTCGGCTGCCGTAGGTACAGCCGGAGCAACCGGCTTCGCAGCAACCGGTTCATCCTTCGGAGCGACAGGCGGCGCAACCGCTGGAACGGGTGCGGCTACGGCCGCTGGCTGAGCAGCGCTCGGAGCGGCTGGTACCGTTTCGGGCGTGGGCACCGCTGCGGGCGGAGGACTCACTGGAGCCACTGCGGCGGGTGCCGGTGCAGCCGGCTGAACCGCAGCCGGGAGTGGACTCACCGGTTGAGGCACCACAGCTTGCGAAGGCTGGGCAGCAGGCGGAGTGGTCGTCGTTGGTGTAGATCCACTGCCAAATAGGAAATAGATCGCTCCAACCACCACACCGGCGGCGACCGCGATACCCCCGATGAGCGCTCCCTTGCTGACGCCGGTCCGCGCTGGCGGCTCGATCGGAACTGGCATGGCCCGAGTTCGCGACTCGCTACGCGGTGCCGATTCGACCCGCCGAGGCTCTTCTCGCAGTACTGGACGTGCGGCGACCAGCGGCTTCGCGTGTTCCGGATTGCTCTCCACTTCAACGGGCGTTTTTGCAGGAACAACCACGGGTGCGGTCGCTGCGGTCTCTGTCTCGTTGACCTCGACCGCCGCCGCCGCTTGTGGACGCTGACGATCGCGGTTCTTCTTCTTGCCTTGTCGCTGCTGCTGACCAATGGCTGCCGTCTGTTCAGGCTTCTTTTCGAACGATCCCGACTTGTCTTCCGCCGGGTCAGCATCCGACGTCACGACCACCGATGCACTCACCGCTGGTGCCGTCGCAACTGGCGCAGATGCGGCGACCTCTGCCACGGGCGGCTGCGCTGCCTCCAGCGAGGCCGCCCCGCGAACACGCTCGACAGCCGGACTTGCGGGCTCCACCGCTGGCTTGATTTCGACGGCCGCTGGCTGAACCTCAACGCTGGCTGACTGAGCAGCGATGACCGCTGGCTGGACATCGACGATCGCGGGCTTGGCATCGCTGACGCCGCCCGGCTCAAGTGCCGCGCTCGCGATTTCACTCACGATCACCGTAGAAACAGGCTCGCTGGGAACTGCTGTCGTCTGAACAGGTGCAGCCGCGATCACCGGAGCGGCATGCACCGCCACAGGAGGTTCGTCGGAGATGATCTGCGAGGCCTCAACCTCTTCGACCGGAACCAATAGATCCCACTGCCGACTGCGAATCGAGCTAACTCGCTGATTGGCACGAACGATGAAATCGTCGAGCAGGTCATCCATGCTCTGACGTCGAACACCGGGACGGCTATGCGCTGCCACCGGTGGGGGCGGCGGAGGAACCGAACGGGGTTGTTTGCCTTGGTTCTGCGTGGACATCGTGACTGCGCCTTCCAATTCCCCGCTCATTTGGCGGGCACGGCCCCAAAGTGCGAGGGGCGCTAGCGGGGGGTTTTACCTTTCGCCGCGTAGGCTTTTCAAGCCAAATGTACGCTCGACCGCACCCCAGCGTACAGGGTCTTACCACCCCCTTGCGAAGCCGGGCACGTCTCCGTATGCTGCGCGCCATGTCAACCTATGGTTCCGGCGACCTCCCCGAAGAGGTGCCTCCGCAGCCCCGACGACGTACCACCACTTTCGTTGCGCCCCCACCTCGCCTGCGAAAGGGAAGCGTCCGGTTGCCGTTCGATGCTGCTCGCCGACTTGCCGCCGGTCATCCGTGGGTCTTTCGCGACACCATTGGTCGTCCGCTTTCCAGTGAATCCGGCGATGTCGTCGACTTGTTCGATCCCGAAGGAACCTTCATTGCTCGCGGGATCTACGATCCGGAAGGTCCGATCGCGGTACGCACGTTCACCCGCGATCCCAATGAAGTGCTCGATAGCGCGGCACTGATGCGGCGGGTTCGAGCGGCGGCTCGCATGCGCAAGGCGCTGCTCCCAACCGATGAGCTGACTGCCTATCGGTTGATTCACGGCGAGGGCGACTTCCTGCCGGGTATCACCGTTGATCGCTATGGCGATTATCTGGTGATGCATGTTTTCTCCGCGTCGCTGTCAAAGCTCAGCGAGCAACTGGTTCCGGTTTTGCGAGAGGTTCACTCGCCTAAGTCGATCTACGTACAGAAACGCTACCGCCCGCTGGGAGGCGAGGGCCCACGCGAGCCTGCGGAGATGGCCTGGGGCGAAGTGGCACCGCTTGAGATCGAAGTGCGCGAAGGCAGCCTGCACATTGGCGTCGACGTCACCGCACCGCTCGGAACCGGTCTATTCCCCGACCTACGCAACGGTCGCATGGCTGTGACCGCCCGCGCCAAAGACCGTCGAGTCCTCAATCTATTTAGCTACACGGGAGCGCTCTCACTGGCTGCGGCCGCCGGTGGGGCCAAGGAAGTCGTTTCGGTTGACCTGTCTGCCAAAGCGCACGCCCGCGCCCGTCGCAACTTGCAGCTCTCCGGGATGAGCGAGGACATCCACGAGTTCATCGCCGCCGATGCATTGACCGTGATGGCGCGGATGGCCGACCGCAAGCGCCTGTTTGACATGGTGATCATCGATCCGCCCGCTTTTGCGCATTCCCGTGAACGAGCCTTTTCCGTGGAGCGTGACTATCGCGAGCTGGTGTCTATGGCGCTGCGCGTCTGTGAATCGGGTGCCCTGCTCTGCTGCGCAGTCAATGCCCATCGCTTCTCGCTCGATGCGCTCATCACCGAGCTTGGCGAAGGGGCGAGCCGGGCTCGTCGCTTGGTGCGCATCGTCGAGCAGGTTGGGCTACCCGCAGACTTCCCGCTCCCGGCGGGTTTTCCGGATGGCAACTACCTAAAGTTCGTGGTCTGCAGCGTGGTGTAGTCGTAATGCGGCCCGAGCGATTTGCCCCGCCTTGTCGACTCGCCGAGCTGACCTACCCCGAGGCGGAGCAGCTTCGTGAGCTGTCGCCGGTGGTGCTCCTGCCAATGGGTTCAGTCGAGGCCCACGGCCCGCACTTGCCGCTCGGAACCGACTCCTATTTGTCGGAATCGCTCGCGCAGTCGGTCCAGACGTCCCTATACGACGCACACCATCCATCGGTGATTGCCCCCACGGTTTGCTATGCGCTCACCCACTTTGCGAGTGAGTTCGCCGGAACGGTGTCGCTCTCGGCGGAATCGGCGCTGGCGCAGCTTCGCGGGATCCTGGTCGCCTTCCATCGGGCTGGCTTTGAACGAATCTGCCTGGTCAACAGCCACCTAGAACCGGCCCACATTGCCGGCATCCGTCAGCTCGTCTCCGAGCTACGCACCGAGTACGGTCCATTTGTCGCCTTCCCCGATCAGACCGAGAAGCGCTGGGCCCGCACACTGTCCGCCGAATACAAGAGTGGCAGTTGTCACGCCGGTAGCTACGAAACCTCGCTGCTTGTGCTGGCACGCCCCGATCTGTGCCGCGATTCGATTGCGCACGAGCTACCTGCTAACCAAAGCGATTTTCTCGCGAAGGTACGTGCCGGTGCGACAACCTTCAAGCAAGCGGGCGGCCCTCAGGCCTACTTCGGACAACCCGCCGCAGCCAACGCAAGCGAAGGCAAAGAGCTATTGGCGCTCCTGACGACGATGGTGTTGACCACGATCGCGGAAACTTGGGGTTTGCCGCTGCCGCCCCGCAGCCCGCCGCGCTAGCGTTCGTATCACCTTATGGGTGGGTAAGGTTTACGCCGCGTACCCACCGCCACCGCGCCTGCGCTGTACCGCCCACACGTAGGTACCTATCCGAAGCCTAGAATTTGCGTTGAGGATGGTTCCCTGTTCACCGAAGAACAGCACGTTGTCACTGGCGAAGCCGACGATCGCACGCAGACGCACGGGCAGGTCGGTTAAGACCGGCGTCACTGTCGATCCATTGGCGCGGTAGATGTCGCGACTGCCAACCATCCACAGCTCGCTCCCGCTCTGACCCCAGATGGCGTGAGGCTGAAAAAGCTGAGGCCGAGGGCTTTCCCAGCACAGCCCGCTTTGACGACAGCTCTGCGGCTGACACTGTCTGGTTTGGTAGCTACAGACCTTGCCGCTGCCGCAGTCGAGCGGATGATTGGTGCAAGCCTCGCCGTTCTCGACGCGAAAAGCATCCCAGGTGCTTGAGCAACTCATCACACCCAACGCCACAAACAGTGCCAATCCACGCATCGCGTTGTTCCCCCAAGCTGTATGGTAGCCAGAGGCTGCGGCCCGCTGAAAGCGACTACTTGTGCGGCGAAACGAGAAGCTGCTCGATCGTCTTCTTCAATTTCGCAATGTCGGCGGGCCCGCTATAGCCTTCATTGATGAGCTGCACCGTGCCTTGCGCATCGACGACGTACGAGGTCGGCATCTTCGGCGGATCATAGACCTCAGCAAGCTGGCCCTTCGGATCATATAGGTTCGTAAAAGTCAGCTTCAGCCGAGAAATCAGATCATCGGCGTTCTTGCGCTCGCGATCGATGTTGATGCCGATGATCACGACGCCTCGGCTGGCGAGCTGCTTGTGAAGCTTTTCCAGCTCGGGCAGCTCCCGCAGACATGGCTCACACCACGACGCCCAAAAGTCGATCAGCACCACCTTGCCGCGCAGCTCACCGAGCTTCACCAGCTTCTGCGCAGCGTCGGTCAGCGCAAAGTCGGCGGCCGGCTTACCGACTTGCTGCCCCGCTTCCGCTGACCCGAGCGACAGAGCAAAACAAAGCCCTGCCAAGGCCAGCTTGATCGCTGTCACTTCGACATCTCCGCTTCGATATAAGAGCGTAGCTCCTCGATCGACCCCAGCTTCGCCTTGCAGCCGTTGATGAGGATGCCGGGCGTACCGGTCAGCTCGACCTTTTTCCCCTCGGCGCGATCCTTTTCGACGCGCTCGCGGGCGGCCTGCATGTCGGCCTGGAACTTGTTTACATCGAGCTTCATCTCCAGCGCATACCGAACCAAGTCCGCCATCGTCTGCTTGTCTTGGTTTTCGTACAGCTTGTCGTGATAGCTCCAAAACTTGCCCTGCTTACCCGCCGCCACCGCCGCCATCGCCGCGTTCATCGCGTTGGGATGCATCGGCAGCGGGTAGTTCATAAACACTAGGCGAACCTTGGAATACTCGGCCAAGACTTGCTTGAGCATTGGCTCGACGGCGCGGCAGGCCGGACACTCGAAGTCCGAAAACTCCACAATCGTCACCGGCGCTTTGACATCGCCGCGAATCGGCGCTTGCGAGGTGTCGACGGTGTAGCACTTCCGCTGGAGATAGCGCTCGCTGTACTTTTCCTCGATCTCGCTTTCGAGAAAACCATCATTGACGAGCTTGAGGAGCCACTTCGACGCCACCAGTGACAGCTTGCAGCTCGGATCGCTGCGCAGCGACACCTGGAGAGAGTGCGGCTTGCCACACGCCGACGGGAACTTGTCCACGAGTCGCTTCAAAAGAGCGCGATCACTGTCGGACAGGCTCTTCGTGTCGAGGCCGGGGATCTCGCCCGTTGCAGCCGCTGGTGCCGCCGGTTTGGGTGCTTCACCAACAGCAAACGCCGCTGGTGCCAGCAAAAGACTCAGACCAAAGGTTGCCGACTTGGCGGCGCGTCGAAGGGAATATGCGGTGTACGTCATGGGTGTTGTGCAGTCTTGGACGGCTGACCGTCTTGTTTCTATCACGAAAGTCCCGATCAAACCGATCGGTCAAAGCACGGGCCGATCGGTCAAACCGCTGGGGTCCGTCCTTCCAGCACCGCCAGGATCGGATTTTGATAGTTGCGGTGACGAGCAATGACGCCATCGAGCCCACGCCCACCGGTTTCGGGCCGTTTGACATCGGCAAACTCACCCGCCGCGATCGCCGCGAACAGTCCTTCTCGGGCCACGTTGCGCAGCATCTCGTGGGCATCGCCCAGCACTTGCTTGGCTCGCGTCACCACCAGGCCTTCGGGATCGAACCGCAGCTCCTTGCTGAGGCTGCGAGCGGCGGTAAACACGTAGTCGGCCCCTTTGATGGCCGCGAAGCGATCGTGGAGCAGTGGCGTGTGAATCGCCTCGGTCATCATGCCAAGCAGCTCGATGGTCTGTTCGGTCATCACCCCCACCAAATCGAAGAGCCCATCGACACGGTGCGACCAGAAGATGTCGCCGGTTTTGTGTTTGGTCGCGGGCATCCACTTGATCGGGTGTCGCGGGAACAGTTGCCGTACCAGCAGCGCCTGCGACAGGTCCAGCACGAACGAGTCAGGCATCGCTTTGTCGATCTCAAAGGCGTGGCCCAGACCCATTTGTTCTTCGCGCAGACCCGCCCGAAACGCGAACGCCTCGTTGATAAACTGCGAGGCCAGCACGGTGTGCGCTTTTTCGACGGCATCGGCGGTCGTGAGATAGTTGTCCTCGCCGGTATTGATGATCATCCCGGCCCTGGCAATGATTCGCCGGGAAAAATACTGATCGCACAGCGTCCGCTGCGGGTTGATGTCGCGGAACAAGATGCCGTACATGGCGTCGTTGAGCAGCATGTCGAGTCGCTCAACGGCACCCAAGTAAGCGATCTCGGGCATGCATAAACCCGACGAGTAATTGACCTGCTGAAGGTAGCGCCCCAGCTTTTCCTGCTCGGCATCGAGGGCGCTGCGGACGATGCGAAAGTTCTCCTGAGTCGCCCACGTCCCGCCATAGCCCTCGGTGGTGGCTCCGTAGGGCACATAATCGATCAGCGACTGCGCCGTCGATCGAATCACGGCGATGATGTCGGCCCCCACTTGGGCCGCCGCCCGTGCTTGATCCGCATCGTCATAGATGTTGCCGGTCGCCACGATCACGTACTTCAGGGGTGGCCCGCCGCCTGGTCGAATCACATCGCCCGCTGGTGGGGCCCGGTCGGGTCCAAGTCCTAGTCGTTTCCAGGTCGAGATCCGCTGCTGATGAGCGGAGTCGATCTGCGAAAGTGCTCGCTCGGTCGGCTCGACCAGAACCTTGGCGATCGCGGCCTGATTCTTTTCGAGTGACGCCACCAGCTCGGCCCCTTCGGGCAAGCTGCTGCCGAATGCCAGCTCCTCGGCGGCCTCTTGCATCGAGAGCTGGGGACGACGAACCAGCAACAGCCCCAGGATGGCGGCAATTCCGTGCTCAAGGACTCCCGCTTGCCGGTAGCGCTCGACGCAGCGGTTGACCAGCGGCACGCCCTCGCCATCCACCCCGTCGATACCAAAGGCGCGTAGGACCGTTCGTTCGATACTGACCGTGGTGTGGCCGCTGATGAAGCCTTGGACTTGGTCCGCGACCTGGCCAGCCAAGGCCCGACATTCTTCGACGATGCGGGGGTCAATCGGCAGAGGGTGCATGGACGCAGCGTATGCCCGGCCCGAGCGCGGATCAACTTCGCTGGCAGGGGAACCCGATTGCGAAAACGGCCCCACGCCCTGGTGAGATATGATGGAGAGCGGATTTTCCCGACTTAGCGAAAACTACCAGCGCCTTACACGGCCACGCCCTACTACGGAGGCAGGAATGTCTATGGCTCAGACCGTCTTTCACAGATTTTGTCAGCGCATCGCGGTCATTGCGATGTGCGGGCTCGCGCTCCTCATGCTGCTGCATCCGAGCGTCGCGACGGCCAAGTCTTGCCCGAACCTCGTCATCGTCATCGATCAATCCGCATCCATGGCGAAAAACGCGATGGGGATCACCGTGCCGCAGGGCTCGCCCGAATCGAAGTGGTCGATCGCCACCAAGGCACTCATCGGCATGAACAACAAGTACGACGGCTTGCTGCCGCTCGGTTACAGCAACTTCCCCACCGGCACCAACTGCCCGGTCAGCGCCACCGTCCGCATCCCGCCCGGCTACGCAAACCGCGTAAGCATCAACAACGCGATGATCGACTTCCCCTACGCCGGAGGCAGCACGCCCACCTGTACTGCGGTCACCAACAACGCCAAAGACCTGGCGACTCGTGATCCCAGCCGTGCCAGCTACATGCTGCTGGTCACCGATGGCTCGCCCGATTCGCTGTGCTGTGGGGTCGATCCGGTCAAGACCACCGTGGATGCGATCCGTGCTGCGGCCAATCCGACCGTTTCGACGGTTCCGCCGGTCTACACGCTGGTCGTTGGCTTCGGTCAGGTCAGCGATGCCGAGCGGCAGGCCCTAAACCAGATGGCCGATGCCGGGGGCTTCCCGGTGACCAATGGTGATCCCCTCTATCGGTACTATCGCGCCGAAGACTCCGCAGCGCTCGAACAAGCGCTGGCGCTGATCGTCAAGTACGTCGCTGGCGGAGACGCCGGTACGATCGCCACCTGCGAGGACGGCTGCTACGGCAAAGGCTGCCCGGCGGGTCAAGCCTGCGTCCAGAATGCCTGTCGCACCGATCCATGCGCGGGCAAGACCTGCCCGGCGGACAAATACTGCTTGCCGACGTTTTACAGCAACGGCACCAGCCAGGCCGACTGTGTCGACACCTGCAAGGCTCCGTGCCCGCAGACCTCGCGCTGCGAGCGCGGCCAGTGCGTCGGCGATCCGTGCAGCGGTCAGTGTCAACCCGGCCAAAAGTGCCAACCAATCCCCGATACCAACCAGGGCAAGTGCGTCGATGAGCCGCTGTGCAAAAACACCATCTGCCACCAAAGCCAGGGCTGCTTCGGCGGCACCAGCGATGGGGAATGTCGCGATGATGCCTGTCGCTTTGTGACCTGCCCGACTGGCACGGTCTGCCATCCGTTCACTGGAAGCTGCGAATCGCCCGATCCTCAGCCGATCCAGAGCCTCGGTGCCGGTGGCATCGGCTGCGATGTCAGCACGGGATCATCGGCTGGGCGGCTGTCCTGGCTGTCGGCTGGGTTGATTCTCTCGCTCCTTCTGCTCGCACGTCGGCGCACGGTTCACGCCGCGTAAGTTCGACCGTTCCGTTCGCGCTTGGGTCCGCACATCCGGCGATCCTCTCGATGGCGGCACAGACCCTTTGCATGGGCCGTCTTGTCTCGCTAGACTACGCGCCCATGTCGCAGACTAAAAAGTCCCAACCCAACCCGGCAGCATCGTCAGAGTTCGCGTCGATGCTGGCCGCCTTCGAGAGTGAGCACAAGAGTGAGTCATCCCGTCGCAAGCAGGACGGTGTTCGTGTCGGTGCCGAGGTCCGTGGCAAGATTTTGTCGATTGGCCGCGACTCCGCCTTTGTGGATCTAGGAGGCAAGGCCGACGGCTCGCTGTCTCTGGAAGAGCTACGCGGTCCCGATGGCCAGCTCACCGTCCAGGTCGGCGATGAGATCACCGCCCGCATCGTGGAGATCGATGGACGTGGCGGTGGTGTGGTGCTTCGCAAGACCCTGGGTCGCGGCCCGGATTCCCGCGAAGAGCTGCGCCAGGCGTTCGAGCTGGGCATCCCGTTCGAGGGAACCGTCTCCGCTGTCGTCAAAGGCGGCGTCGAAGTGCAGGTTGCTGGATCGCGTGGCTTCTGTCCGATCTCGCAGCTTGACCTTCGCCACACCGAAGACGCCACTCCATATGTCGGCCAGAAGCTCAGCTTCCGCATCACCCGCTTCGAGGAAAACGGTCGCAACCTCAACGTCGTGGTGTCGCGGCGGGCGATCCTGGAAGAAGCGGCCCAGGCCCAGGCTGAGGAGCTTCGCAAAAAGCTCGCTCCGGGCGTGGTGGTTCGGGGCCGTGTGACGGCGCTCAAGGACTACGGCGCGTTCGTCGACATCGGCGGCATCGAGGGCATGCTTCACGTGAGCGAGCTGTCGTTCCAGCGCGCCCGGATGCCCAAGGATGTGCTGGCGGTCGGCCAAGAGATCGAAGTGCTGGTGCTCAAGATCGAGCCGAGCCAGGATCCCAAGCGTCGCGAGCGGATTTCGCTATCGCTCAAGTCGCTGGAAAAAGATCCATGGAGCGACATCAGCGAGCGCTATCCGATCGGAACGCGCTTCCCGGCGACCGTGCTCCGCACCGAGGCATTCGGTGCCATCGTCGAGCTAGAGCCGGGCATCGAAGGACTGATTCACATCAGCGAGCTGGGCGGCGGCAGGCGACTGCATCACGCCCGGGAGGCCGTGCAGAACGGTGCCAAGATCGACGTCGTGATCCAGCAGGTCGATGCCGAAAAACGGCGGCTGTCGCTCGGTCGCGCTTCGATGGATGATGTCGAGGGCGGCGAAGCACCGGCGGCCGCGAGCCAGCAGCAAGGGGGCCGGGTCGGCTTTGGCACCCTGGGTGATCTGCTGTCGAAGAGCGCGAAGAAGAAGTAGCCATGGCTCGCATTAGCGTCGCTTCCCTGTCGGCCCAGCTCAAGAAGCTGCGCGATGAGGTCGTTTCGCAGGGACCGCAGAAGATCGAGCCGAACCGCAAGGACTCGACCACGATCGGCGTGAGTGATGAGGACGAGCAAGCGCTGTCAGAAATGATGCAGACGCTCGCCTCGCAGCAAAACCGCCGCCAAAGCGAGCTGCTCGCCCAGATTGATCGGGCGCTGGCTCGCCTCGAGCGCGAGCCGGACCTGGTCGGTCTGTGCGAAGAGTGCGAAGAAGAGATCGACGAACGGCGGCTGTCGCTACGCCCCTATGTCACGCTGTGCGCCGAGTGCCAGTCCAGCTACGACCCCAAGCGCAACATCGCCCGCAAAAACCTGACCGACTACCGCTAGCAAAACCACTGGCGTGGGTGGTGGGCCTAGGCTAAAAGCGCCGGCATGGCTGAAACCCCATTTGATCTACTTGTTTATCTACGGACTGCGCCGGTTGTGACCATCGAGTCGGGTATCTTGCTGGCGCGGACGCTGCTCTCGGTGATGCCGAAGAGCATGCCCGCGCATGTCAAAAAGTCTGCGCAGAAGCTCGGTCGGGTGACGGATCTGGCGCAAGCCGCACTGACCGAAAGGCAGCGCGAGCTGGGCACCCCGCTCGACGAGACCTCCCGCGAGGTCGATGGCGCGGCGGACCTGGCGTGGGGCGCGCTGCGCGATCTGCTCGATGCGCTGAGCCGCCTGCCGGACAAGTACGAGCGAGCCGGGAAGGCGCGGAAGCTGCTGGCCACGATCTTCCCCGAAGGCTTACTGTTTCTGCGGCTGTCGTATGGCGAGCAGTACGTGATGATGGACACCATGCTGAAGCGGATCGACAGCGAGGGGCTGGCCAAGTCGCTCGATGCGGTGGTGGGGCCGGAGCTGCTGCAAGAGATCCGGACCGTCCACCCGCGCTATCAAGCGATGGTCGCTCGGCGGCTGAAAGAGACTGGACCTGCGAAAAACCTGATCGAGCACGTCCGAGCGATTCAGCGAACCATCGTCGAGTATGCAACCTCGGTGGCGAGCACGGTCGACGATGAAGATCCCTCGACCATCGCCCCGGCCAAAGAGGCGCTGCGCCCGATCGACAACCACCGCGAGCTGACCAGCAGCAAGCGCCCAAGCCCCGAAGCCCCAAGCCCAGCAAGCCCGATCGAGCCCACCCCCGCCCCGAGCGGCCAGTAAACGGGCTGACAAGACGGTTGGTGATCCAACTCCAGGCCGCCCACCTGGATCCAAGACGGTCGGTGATCCAACTCCAGGCCCACAACCCGGATCAAAGACGGTCGGGCATCCAACTCCAGGCCCACAACCCGGATCAAAGACGGTCGATCATCCAACTCCAGGCCGCCCACCTGGATCCAAGGTCGGTTGGTCATCCAACTTTGGGCCATTCACCTGGATGTCACGACGGTTGGTGATCCAACGTTGGAGGCTCAGGTTCCCTTCGCGGTTTTTTCCTGACGATGAAGCGGCGGCTCGGGTGCCCGTGCGGCGAAGACTCGGATAGAATTGGCAGAACTCGCGATGCGAGAAGGTGGAAAGTGACTCAAGTGTCAGAAACAGCGACGGCTCAGCAAGCGGCGCAGCAGATCGAGAGCTTTCGCAGCGACGTGCGGCGACTCCGCGATGAGATCGCCCGTGTCATCGTCGGTCACGAAGAGATTGTCGAAGGGGTGGTGATTGCGCTGCTTTCGGGCGGCCATGTGCTGCTCGAAGGCGTGCCGGGGCTGGGCAAGACGATGCTGGTGCGGACGCTGGCCGAGGCCATCGACCTGACCTTTTCGCGGGTGCAGTTTACGCCCGACCTGATGCCTGCGGACATCCTCGGCACCAACGTCCTTATCGAGGAAGAGAGCGGGCGACGGCGCTTCGAGTTTCAGCGCGGTCCGATCTTTGCGCACATCGTGCTGGCCGACGAGATCAACCGGGCGACCCCCAAGACGCAGTCGGCGCTGCTGGAAACCATGCAGGAGCAGACGGTCACGGTGTCGAAGACGACCTACGAGCTGCCGCAGCCGTTCTTTGTGCTGGCGACGCAGAACCCGCTCGAAATGGAAGGTACGTATCCGCTGCCGGAAGCGCAGCTCGATCGCTTCTTTTTCAAGCTGCGGGTGGAGTTTCCATCGAGTGCAGCGCTGCATACGATCCTCGATCGGACGACGACCAAGAGCAACGTGCATGCGCAGAAGGTGCTCGGCGGGGCGAACCTGCTTGAGCTGCGCAGCTTGGTGCGGCAGGTGCCGGTGGCGCGGTCGGTGCAGGACTTCGCGGTGCGAATCCTGGTCGGCACACATCCCGATGCCGAGAAGGCCGCCAAGGTGCTCGGCAAAGGCGAGAAGGTCGATCGCAACGACCTGGTAAAACGCTTCGTCCGCTACGGGGCGTCGCCACGAGGGGCGCAGGCGCTGCTGCTCGGGGCCAAGGTGCTGGCGCTGCTCGATGGCCGGTTTGCGGTGTCGTGTGCGGATGTGGTGAAGGTGGCCCGTCCGGCGCTCCGGCACCGGCTGATCCTGAACTTTGAAGGCCAGGCCGAAGGGGTCTCGACCGACGACATCGTCAGCGCCATCATCGCCCGTACCCCCGAGACGCTTCCCGGCACAGCCCGGTCCTAGGCCACCGTGGATCAAACGGCAGCATCGACGCAGGCGGCGCAGGCGGGCTTCGATCAGCAGTTTCTCAAGCAGCTTGAGTACCTGCATGTCGTCGCCAAGAAGGTCTTTGCGGGCAAAAGTCGCGCCGAGCGGCGGTCGCGTGGCCAGGGATCTGGAATCGAGTTTGCGGACCATCGCGACTATACGGCGGGCGACGATCTGCGCTACCTCGACTGGTCGGTGTACGGGCGCATGGACCGGCTGCTGTTGCGGCTGTTCGAGCAGGAAGAAGACCTGCACATTTATCTGCTGATCGATCGCTCGGCGTCGATGCGACTGGGGGGGCGACCGGATGTGCCGCTGCTCCGACGCAGCAGTGAGGGTCGCATCGCCAAGCTCGGCTATGCCGCGCAGGTCACGGCAGCCCTGGCGTACGTCGGACTGGCCAACCTGGATCGCGTGGCCATCTACGGCCTGGGCCAGCGACTGACTGCGGAGCTTCCGGCGTCACGCGGCAAGGGACAAATCTTCAAAGTCTTCGACTTTTTGGCGGGCCTGACTCCAGAGGGAAACACCGACCTGCGCACCTCGATTGGCGAGTTTGTGCAGCGGATCAAGCGACGCGGCATCGCGATCGTGATCTCGGACTTCTACGATCACAACGGCTACGACGAAGGGCTGAACCTGCTGCGCTACCACCGCTTTGAGCCCGCCGCGATTCAGGTGATCGATCCGCTCGAGGTCAATCCATCGGTGCGCGGTGACATCGAGATCGTCGACATGGAGACCGGTGAGCTGCGGGAAGTGACGCTGTCGCAGTCGCTGATCGACGCCTACAAGCGCGAGCACTCGGCCTACTGCGAGACGCTGGCCGCGTTCTGCAAGAGCCGCAGCATCAGCTACATCCGCGCCGAGACGAGCGTCCCGTTTGACGAGCTGACCTTGCACGCGCTCCGTCAGGGGGGATTTATCCGATGACACCGCTTACGCTGCTCGGCATGCCCTGGGGACAGCTCTTCCCCATCGCCGCAGCGGGGACGGCGGTGCTGACGCTGCTGTACGTGCTGCGGCAGAGGCGACGCCGCCTGGAAGTTCCGTTTTCGCCGCTGTGGCAAAAGGTGCTCGGGCAGAGCGAGGCGATGAGCCTGTGGCAAAAGTTGCTGCGGTTGCTGTCGCTGCTGCTGCAACTGCTGGTGCTGGCCCTGCTGACGCTGGCACTTGGGGATCCACGGCTCGGTCGGTCCGCAGAGGGTCGCTCGATGGTGCTGCTCATCGATGCCTCGGCGTCGATGCAGGCCACGATTCCGGCGCTGCCGGGCAAGACCCGACTCGATCTGGCGAGGGCCGCTGCCGAAGACCTGGTGCGCGGTCTGCATGGCGATGATCTGGCGGTGGTGGTGCAGCTCGATGGTCGACCGGCACCGCTTGGTGGATTTTCCGATGACGAGCGCGAGATCCTGGCGCAGCTTGGCCAGGTGCGCGCCCGCGATAGCGCCGCTGACTTGCCCGCCGGCCTATGGCTCGCCCAAGCGCTGCTGCAAGGTCGACCACGTCCCCAGGTCATTCTGTTTTCCGATGGTGGCTTCGAGGACTCGGCGCTGCAAAAAAAGCCTACCGGAATCGAGGTCCGCTTTGTGCCACTGCCCAAGCAAGCGCTGCTTCGGCCCAGCGATGGCAATGCGGCGATTACCTCGTTTGCGGTCAGGCGCTATCGGCGCAACCGCTTAAGCTACGAAGTGCTGCTTCAGCTCGCGTACTTTCCGTCCCCGAGTGGTCCGAAGACGGCGAAGAAGGCGACGCTGGAGCTTCGTCAAGAAGGCGAGCTGGTCGATGTGCAGCAGCTCGACCTGGTGCCGGGCGAGCAGACGCGGAAGCTGTATCCAAGCCTGTCGGGAGCGGGCACGCACCTGGAAGCGGTGCTTCGGCTGGCGGACGGGGAAGTGGACCTGCTGCCGCTCGACAATCACGCCTATGCGGTGCTGCCGGAGCGCAAGCGGGTGCGGCTGCTGATGGTAACGCGAGGCAACCTGTTTTTAGAGGGAGCACTGCTCGCCGCGAGTGCTGGGGAAGAAAACCACCTGCAAATCGATAAGGTGGCACCGACCGCGTATTCCGATGAACAGGCGGCTCGTTATGACGCCGTTCTGTTTGATGCCTGGACGCCGCCGCAGCCGCCCGATGCCCACGCGATCTACCTCGATCCCCAGGGTGCGGAGAGTCCGTTTCCGATCGCCAAGTCCATTGCCTCGCCGTATCTGTCGGATCTCGATGAACAACATCCCGTGCTGCGTTGGGTTTCGCTGGCCGACATCAACATGAGTCGCGCCTCGGTGTTCCGTTTGGGACCATTTGACCGGGCGCTGGCGCAGATGCTCAAAGACCCGATCGTGGTGGCCCGTGAACAACCAGGACCATCGGGAATGCGGCGGAGCGTGGCACTCGGGTTCGATGTCCGGCAAAGCGACCTCCCGCTGCGGGTGGCCTTTCCGGTGCTGCTGATGAACGCGATCGACTGGTTTGCGGGCGATGTCGATGAGGATCTCGGCAGCTTCCGGACCGGCACGACCCTGGTGATTCCCTTGCGCGGGGGACGAGGCCGAGCGGACAGCCGCACACCGGACTCGCAACTGGCCCAGATGCGACAGGCCGAGCTGACGCTGCCGAGTGGCCAGGTCGCGACGGTGCCGGTCCATGAAGGAATCGTCAAACTATACGGC
>ERZ724524.1460-NODE-1460-length-15698-cov-3.713354_pt1 | contig 15698 bp, 7 predicted proteins | sample MGYA00376057_ERZ724524 | MGnify/ENA primary metagenome ERZ724524 (study PRJEB28724, sample SAMN07190888) | wastewater metagenome | isolation source: influent of sewage treatment plant in Hong Hong | place: USA: Christiansburg, Virginia | collected 2016-03-01 ...
AGGATTGCTTTTCTATTTACGGGGCAGGGCGCTCAGTCTGCCGATATGGGCCGAGCGCTGTACGAGACGCAGCCCGGCTTCCGGCGGACGATGGATCGGTGCGACGAGATTCTTCGGCCTTTTTTGGAGGAACCGCTGCTCTCCGTGCTCTACCCCACTGACGGAGAAGACCCAGCTTCGAAATCAAGGATTCACGATACCCGGTACACCCAGCCTGCGCTTTTTGCCCTCGAGTACGCTCTTTACGAGCTCTGGTTGTCTTGGGGGGTCACTGGTGAGGCTGTGATGGGGCACAGCGTGGGCGAGTATGTGGCTGCCTGCGCGGCAGGGGTGTTCGGATTGGAAGACGGCCTGCGGCTCATCGCGGCGCGGGGACGATTGATGGGCGCACTGCCGGCGGGCGGCGGAATGGTCGCGGTCTTGGCCGGCGAGGCCGAAGTCTTGGCGGCGCTTACGCCCCAGGAACAGCAGGCGGTAAGCGTCGCCGCCGAAAATGGTCCGCAGAGCATTGTGCTGTCCGGAGATCTGCAGACGCTGAACTCCGTCGTAGGCAAGCTCCAGGCGCAAGGGAAAAAGACCAAGGCGCTGCAGGTCTCGCATGCGTTTCACTCGCCGCTCATGGAGCCGATGCTGAGCGAGTTTGCCGGCATCGCGCGGGAAATCAGATACTCGTTGCCGCGGCTGCCCATCGTCTCGAACCTGACCGGAGCACAGATTCGGGAAGACATCGCGACACCTGACTATTGGGTGCAGCAGGTGCGGCAGCCGGTGCGCTTTGCAAGCGGCATGCAGACGCTGCGGACGCTGGGCATAAGCGCCTACCTGGAAGCCGGCCCGCAGCCGGTCCTCCTCGGCATGGGGCGCCTGTGCCTACAGCAAGCGGACATTCTGTGGCTGCCGAGTTTGCGCAGAGGGATGCCAGATTGGGAGTCCATGCTCGATAGCCTGGGCCAGCTCTATGCGCACGGCTGGGACGTCGATTGGCAAGGTTTTGAGCGCGATTACGCTCCGGCGCGCCGGCGGGTCGCCTTGCCGACGTATCCGTTCGAGCAACAGCGCTACTTCAGCGAGCCGCTGCCTCTTTCCGACGGCTTGACGTTCGAGTCGCCGACCGCAAGACCTGCGCAGACCACAGCGGCCCAAAGCACGCCGCCCGACGGTGCCGAGCCCAGCACAGTGCAAGAGCTGCGCGCGTATCTTGTCCCCATTTGCTCGGCCAAGCTCGCCGAGATTGGGTTCACCGAGCATGCGGCGACCCGCGCTGCACTCGATTCGCTGAGCGTGGCGTACGTCGTGGCCGCCTTGCGCTCGCTCGGACTCGTTTTCCGCATCGGCGAGCGGTGGAGCTGTGCGCAGCTTTCGACGCGGCTCGCCATCGTTCCGCAACATCACCGGCTGCTTTGCCGGATGTGCGAGATGCTCGGCGAAGCGGGCGTCCTGCGGTGCGAGGGCGATGAGTGGGTCGTGGTTCGGGAGCCTGGGGCGGCGCGGCCCGAAGCGTTCTTCGCAGACTTTCCCATCGGGAAGGCCGATGCGGAGCTTGCGCTGCTCTCGCACTGCGGCGCAGGTCTTGCCGAGGTTCTCAGCGGCAGAAAAGACCCTCTCACGGTGCTCTTTCCCGGCGGAGACAGCAGCCTGGTGTCCCGGTTTTACGAGGACACCAAAGAGGCGCGCCTCATGAACCACCTCGTCGGGCAAGCCGCGCAGTGGGCCGCGCAACGAGGCGCCAGGCCGACCGTTCGGATGCTCGAGATCGGCGCCGGCACCGGCGGCACGACACGCTTCGTGCTCAACCGCCTGCCCACCGGACGAATCGAATACACGTTTTCCGACGTCGGGCGCAGCTTTCTTAATCTCGCGAAAAAAGCCTTTCGGGAATATGCGTTCGTCGAGTACCGCGCGCTCGACATTGAGCAAAGCCCTGCCGCACAGGGCTTTTCGGCCGGCTCCTATGACGTAGTGATTGCCGCCAACGTGCTCCACGCCACGGCCGATCTGCGCCGGACCCTGGAGCAGGTGCGCTACCTGCTCGCGCCGGGCGGCCTGCTCTTTTTGCGCGAGACCACAAGACGCGTTGGCCTGCTGGACGTGACCTTTGGACTCACCGACGGCTGGTGGCGTTTTTCCGACCTGTCTCTGCGTCCGCAGCATGCGCTGCTCTCTCCGCAAAAGTGGGATGAGCTCTTGCGACAGACGGGCTTTCGGGCCGTGACTTGGCTGCCCGACGCATCCTGTGTGGATACTCGCCTTGATGAATCGTTCATCGTCGCGCAGGCGGATGAAAAGAGCCCCGCGATGACCGTTGCTAGGACCGATGCCGTCTGCCAGGGGGAGGAGCCTGACGACGAGCTTCAGCGCATCATTCGCCAGCAGCTGGCAGTCATGGAGCAGCAGTTATTGACCTGGCAATCGAACGAAACCTAGTGGTATTTAGTACGCGTAACGAGGCGGCAGCAAAGCCGGGAGCGACGAGGCTTCCGCCCCAAACGTCCCCGCTGCTTCACGGGCGCCTCGCGCACAGGTGAGCCGGGCCTGCGGCGGGTTTCGTTGCGGCTTCTTACCAGATTCACTTGATCCCGGACGACCGAGCAGCAGGGAAACGACTGAAATGACCAAACAACCAGCAAGCGACCGCCAGACGTGGATTCTCGACAAGCTGACCTCGATTCTGATGGCTCTGTCGGGGCTCGACCTGGGGCAGATGGGCGTGCAGACGTCTTTTTTGCAGGCTGGTCTGGATTCATTGTTTCTGATTCAGCTCAGCACGGCGATAAAGCAGGAGCTGCAAGTCGAGATCTCGTTTCGGCAAATGATCGAACAGCTTGAAACGTTTGAATCGCTTGTCGCATATATTGACCGGCACGCGCCTGCAACTGCATTTCCGACCAGCCTGGCGCCAGCGAGCTCGCCGATGGTGCCAGAGCGTCTAGCCGAGAACGTGACGGCGGCTTCAGCGACTACCTCACGACCACCAGAGCCCGTGGCCGATCCGAAGCGTGGCACCGTCGCTCCGCTTCCGCCCATGCCGGCCCGATCCGCAGAGTCGCAGGGAGCCACTGGCGGCGGTGGACTTGAATCCATCATCAGCCAGCAGCTACACCTGATGTCGGTGCAGCTGCAAATGCTGCAGAGCCGTCGCGGCGGAGCTGTCGCACCGGTTCCGCAGGCAGCCCCGGTAGTAATCCCGAAGCAAGGCCCGTCCCCGTCAGATGCAGGAGTTTCGTCGTCGGGACCGGCTGACTCTCACGCGCATGGCCAGGATCGCGGTGGCGAAACCACACCTCCGATGAAGCCCTTTGGTGCCATCGCCCGCATCAACACGGAAAAGAGCGAAGAGCTGCCGCCAGCTCAGCAGCAGTGGCTGGTCGATTTCATTGCAGCTTATAATCAACGTACAGCGAAATCCAAGGCATATACGCGTGAGCACCATGCGTATATGGCCGATCCGCGCGTCGTGACCGGATTCAAGCGCAAGCTCAAAGAGCTAGTGTATCCGATCGTGGCCGAGCGCAGTTCAGGTTGCCACATTTGGGATCTGGACGGCAATGAGTACGTCGATGCGCTAAACGGCTTCGGCTCGAACTTCTTTGGCTACGCACATCCCAAGATCACCCAGGCCGTCGTCGATCAGCTCTGGAAAGGCGCCGAGATCGGCCCGCAGTGTCGGCTGTCCGGTGAGATCGCCAAAATGATTGGCGCCTTTACCGGCATGGAGCGCGTCGGCTTCTGCAACACCGGCTCCGAGGCCAGTCTCGCGGCGATGCGGATGGCGCGCACTGTCACGGGGCGGCGGCTCATCGTCACCTTTACCGACTCGTACCACGGCGTCTTCGACGAGGTGCTGGTGCGAGGAGCCAAGGGGCGGCGCCCGGTGCCGGCGGTTCCCGGCGTAATGCCGTCGAGCGTCGAGAACATCCTGGTTCTCGAATACGATAGCGAAGAGTCGCTGCAGATCCTACGCGCGCGCGGCCGGGAGCTGGCGGCGGTCATGGTCGAGCCCATCCAGACGCGCCGCCCCGAACTACGGCCGCATGCCTTCTTAAAGGAAGTCCGGCGCATCACCGAAGAGTCGGGCACCGCCCTCATTTTCGATGAGGTGGTCACCGGCTTTCGCATGGGACCGGGCGGTGCGCAGGCCTATTTCGGCATCAGAGCGGACCTGGCGGCTTACGGCAAGGTCCTCGGCGGCGGCATGTCCGTCGGCGTGGTTGCCGGAAAGGCGCGCTTTATGGATGCTCTTGATGGCGGCTTCTGGCAGTACGGTGACGACTCAGCGCCCGAGGCTGCGGTGACGTACTTCGCCGGAACCTTCGTGCGGCATCCGGCTACCATGGCTGCTTGCAAGGCGGCGCTGCAGATCCTGCAAGAAGGCGGTCAAGCGCTTTACGATCGGGTCAATGGCCGGACCGCTCGGATCGTGAAGGAACTAAGCGACTGTTTCAAGCAAGTGGGCGCGCCCCTGATGGTGACCTCGTTTGCCTCGGTGTTTCGCGTGACCTACACCGAAACAGTCCCGTATGGCGATTTGCTGTTTTATCTGCTGCGGCACGAGGGCGTTCATATTTATGACGGGTTCCCGTGCTACCTGTCGCTGGCCCATAGCGACGAAGACGTCGACAAGATCATCGCCGCGTTCAAAAAGAGCGTACTCATGCTGAAGCAGGTGGGATTTCTGCCCTGCCGAGGCGGCGAGGCGTCCCAAGCCGCGGTGCAGCAGGCTGCGTGGCAGCCGCTGTCCTTCGTCCAGAAGCAGTACCTGGTTGCGGATACCATCGCAGAGCCGGCCTTCGTGCATGAAGGCAGTGTATTTTCCTTGCGCGGCAAGCTCGACGAGGCGGCGCTCGAGCGGGCCTGCCGGGTTCTGGTTCTGCGGCACGACGCGCTGCGCATTGCCGTCGAAAAGCGCGATGGAGAGTGGCTGCAGCGCGTGCGCTCGAGCCCGGAAGTCCGGGTCGAGATTCTCGATGCGCAGGGCTTCTCAAACGACGAGATCCGCGCCCGGATCAAAGAGTGCTGGTTGCAGGTATTCGATTTGGCCCGTGAGCTGCCGGTGCGCATTTATCTGTTTCGGCACGATGCGGAGCACCACACGCTGTTTTTGCTTTATCACCACATCGCGATCGACGGCTGGTCGATGGCCGTCATCCATGCCGAGCTGCCGCGCCTGTACACGGCCGAGGCGACGGGCCAGAAAGTAACACTGCCGGCGCTACCGTGGTCGTTCATGGATCACCTCCGCTGGGAGCGCGAGATGCTAAACGGCAGCGAAGGAGAGCGACTCTGGCAGTACTGGCAGTCGGAGCTATCCGGTGAGCTGCCGCTGCTCAACTTGCCGACCGACTTTCCGCGTCCGGCCAGCTTCAGCCATCGCGGTGAGAAGTATTCTTTTCATCTCAGCGCGGAGCTCGGCCGGCGCATCCATGACGCCTGCCAGCAGCAGAAGGTCACGCCCTACATGTTCACCCTCGCCGTATTGCAGCTGCTCTTGCATCGGTGCTCGGGACAGTCGGATCTGCTGATTGGAACCATGGCCCTCAACCGAACGCGGCCCGAGCACCGGCTGCTCGTCGGCAGCCTGGTCGACGTGAGCGTGCTACGCTCGACGTTGTCGTCGGGTGAGACGTTCGCCGCTTATCTGCAGCGGGTTCGCCGCAGCGTGCTTGATATGCTCTCTCACGCTGGCTATCCGTATCTGCTGCTCGCCCATCGGCTGCAGCCCGACTCGAACGCCAACCAGCCCCCGATGGTGCAGGTGGTCTTCAACTGGGAAGACGGCCTGGAAAGGCCGGCTGGTTCCGCGGCAGGGCCAAGTGCCGACCCAACCGCCGTCACCTGGGAGCGCGTCAAGGTTCCAGTAATCGGCAGCTGGGAGGATTTCTTCCTGCTCTACGTGGAGCGCTGCGGCGAGGAATACCAGATCACGGTGACCTACAACACCGACCTCTTCGCTGAGCGCACGATCGCGCGCCTGATGCAGGACTATCAAGCGCTGCTAAGAGTCGCTGTCGACAATCCAGCAGGCAGCGTTACCGAGTCATTGCTTGCCGCTGAAACAGCCAGCTCGAACTGAAAGGATGGATGGCATGCGGACGCTGCTCGAGTCTTTCAAACGCCAAGCGCCGAACAAGCGCTTCAGCAAAATCGACGATATCTACGTGGTTACCGACCATGACACCTATCTGAAGCTCGACCAGGTGTTCCCGATGCACGCCGAGCAGCAGTTCTTTTTGGACGAGCTGCGACGGGAAAAACTGGGCGGTGCGGACGTGCTGGAAATTGGACTTGGATCTGGGGTGTTGTCGATTGGCGCGGCCAAGGCCGGCGCGGCTTGCGTGACAGCGCTGGAAATTAACCCACGGGCCAAGAACTTCGCTGGCTTCAACCTCATGATAAACGGCGTCGAGGACCAAGTGGCCGTCGTGAGCGGCGACCGTCAGGACATGTGGAGGCCAGTCTCCGGTCGAAAGTTCGACTACATCATGTCCAATCCGCCCTTCGAGCCGACGCCGCCGGGGCTCTCTAACTTCTACCATTCAGACGCCGGAATCTACGGCCTCGACTTTTTGGAAAACATGTTCAGGCGGCTCGACGAGCATCTGAAGCCGCACGGGCATGCACAGATCGTGACGGCGGCGCCCGGCGACGGCAAGGGTCCATTCATGCTGGTCGATTCGGTCAAAAAGTACCTGCCGGGGAAAGCCACCATCGTCGTCAACCCGGTTCCAATCACGTTCGCCCACATGGCACAGTGGTTCGCCGTTGGCACACTAGCCAAGCCCGAGCAGCTAGAGGAGCTTTTGCGTATCGCCGAGCGAGACGGGGTGACCCATGAATACCTGTGCGTTATCCACTACGAGCCCGGCGACGCGGGCCTGCAGATCGAGATAGCGCGCAAAACCTACATGGACTGGGAGCATCCGCTGCCAGAGTGGCTGTAGACGGAAACTGGATTGCGAGGTGCTGTGATTCATGTCTCTCGAACACGCGGAAGAACGCACCGCTTATACCTTTGCGCAAGGCATGCACGTGGTGGTCGTGATGGCGCTTGTCACCTTTGCCCTGGGCATGGTGCACCTGCCGCTGAACGTGGTGGTAGACCCGGTGCGCAAGGCATTCGGCATCAGCGACGTTCAGGCGAGCCTACTCATGGGCCTTGCGTATTCGGCGCCGTTTACGCTGATGAGCCTGGCCGGCGGCTGGCTCAGCGACCGCATGCGTCGGCGCACCCTGCTGTCGGCGGGCATGGTGCTCTGGTCCGCGGCGGCCGTGCTCGGCGCGCTGGCCCACTCGTTTGAAGGGCTGCTCCTAAGTCGGGTGCTCGTGGCAGTGGGCGCTGGCTGCAAGATGCCCGTGGCCATGACCTGGGTCAATGATGCCTTCCCGCCGGGACAGCGAGGCCGCGCAATCGGAGCATTCTTCATGGTGATGGGCATCGGGCCGGCGCTGGCCATCACCCTGCCGGGCCTTGTGCTGCGTCTGGCCGAGGGGGGGGCGTTTGCGGGCTGGCCGCTTCTTTCTACGCTCGATCCCTGGCGCCTGACGCTGCTGCTGCTGGCGCTGCCGACGCTGCTTCTTTTGCCCTTGGTGTGGGGGCTACGCGATATCCGCAGCGTCTACCTCGTCGAAGAGTCTCGGCTCGACGGCACGCAACCCCAAGAAGTCGCCGCCCCTGCTTCCATCGCTATCGCCCCGACGCCAGGGCTCTTCGGCCTCCTCGGGCTTAGCGCAGGCCTGCTGCTCATGGAGACTTTCGATATCGCCAACATCAGCTGGATGCCGACGATCTTCAAGCGCGTCTACGGCTATGACGCCGCCCAGGCTGGCATGGTGTTCGGCGTGGTCACCATGGTCGCCGGCACCGTCGGCCCGATTGTTGGTGGCTTCCTGGGCGATCGCGCCTTCAAAAGCCACGGCGTGGCCGGGCGGCTGTGGGTGTGCGCGGCCGCATCGCTGGCTTGCATCCCGCTGCTGTCGGCCTATCTGCAGGCACGACCGCTTGTCCTGGCCAGTGCGCTCACGGCCTGCGGCATCCTCACCGTGATGGTCATCAGCCTCGGCTTCGTGTCGGTGCAGGCCATGCTGCCACCGGAACGGCGGGGCTTTGGCACCGGAGTCCTGAGCGCTGGCATCGAGTTGCTTGGCTCGACGGGCCCGACGCTCACCGCCCTGGTTGCCCAGCACATGCTGAGTGGGCCCGCAGCGTTGGCGCACTCGGTGGCTGCAATCTGCGCGCTCACGGCCCTTCTGACCAGCATCGTCTTCTGTGTCACCGCACGATCGAGCAGCCGGCTCGGCAGCAGCGAGGAAGTCACGGCTCGCGCCGCTTGAGGTCGGCTTGCTGCACCGTCGGTCAGCCAACGTCCCGCAGATACGTCGAATCAGGCCGGCCCGCTGGTTGATGGACGGGCCGGCGTTCACCGGCCATAAGCCAGCGGATGAGCGGCGTCGCCATGTAGGTGCTGACCAGGGCCATGATGACGAGCATCGTATACATTTGTCGCGGCAATACGCCAAGATCATATCCAATGTTTAAAGCGATAAGCTCCATCAGCGCCCGCGTGTTCATGCATACTCCGATAGTCAGTGCTTGCCGATGCGCCTCACCACAGGCCCGCGCTGCTACATAGGCGCCGCCAAGCTTGCCAATAAATGCGATAGAGCAGACAAGGGCGCACTGTAGCCATGCAGTTTTATTGGACAATGTTCCGATGTCGGTGCGGAGCCCGGTGTACGTGAAGAAAAGCGGCAGAAGCAGGGTGTTTACGAGAGGCGAGACTCGGCGCGTCCATTCCTCACCAATCTCTCGCTCTTCGTGAAACGCAACGCCGATGATAAATCCGCCGATGATCGCAAACACGCCAATGTGACTCGTGATCATGGCCGCGGTGAGGAGCACCACGAGAATCAGCGCCAAGATGTCCGCCGTCAGCGAGCCGCTCCGCCGAATCTGCGCCACGATGAACCTCGCCAGTGGCTTGCCGATGACGCCGAACACGAACCAGACGAACGCAACCAGCGCGAAAAGCCGTACCGACAGATTGCTGAGTGAGAAGTTGGCCGTGACGATCGCCGAGATCGCTCCGAGCAGCAGCCAGCCGCAGATGTCATCGAGCGCCGCAGCGCCGATTGTCAGCGCCGCCGTGCGCGTATGCGACAGGCCTAGCTCCATGAAGATGCGGCCAAGAATCGGGATCGCGGTAATCGACATAGCGGTTGCGAAGAACAGGCGAAAGCCCAGCAAGCTGGGTCGAGGCTCAGCCATCGCGGCATGAAACCAAGGCGCTGCGCAATAGCCAAGAACAAATGGGAATAAAATGCCGGTCACGCTGATGACGGTAACGGTTCTCTTGCTGCTTCCTAGGGAGGCACCAAAACGAAACTCCATGCCAATTTGAAACATCAGTAGCACGAGTGCCAGCTGTGCAAGCCCCACGAAAATCGGGGACGTCGATGCATGGAACAGCCTCGCCGAGACACTTGGCATAAGCGCCCCGAACAAGCTCGGCCCCAGCACGATACCCGCCAAGATCTCGCCGGCCACGTCGGTCTGCCCCAAAAAACGCCGCGAGAGCCGCACCACCATTTGGGTCACGCACAGGATGACGGCGATCTGCAAAAACAGGCGCCCCGTCAGCTCCTCGGCTTTTGCACCGACTGCGCTATTGGCGAGAAGACTAATCAGCGACATGCGAGTTCTCCCTGGCTAGGCATCTAATTGTCCATCGGCCGGCGTGTCTTGGCGGCGCTGGGGTCCTTGCCGGTCTCGGTGATAAGGCCTTCTCGCAGTCGCGGAGCTTCAATCGACAGGACTTGACCATATTGCATCGTCAAAATTCGGTCTGCGCAGTGGAAGTAGCGGTCATCATGGCTTACAGCAATCACGGTCTTGCCTGCTGCTTTCAATGAAGGAATGATGTGTTCGTAGAAATGCTTGCGAAACTCGGGGTCCTGATCCGCTGCCCATTCGTCGAGTACCACGAGTGGTCGATCCTCGAGCAGCGCCAAGACCATGGCCAGGCGCTTTTTTTGTCCCGTGGACAGCTTCTGCTGAGTAAATTCTCCATTTTGAAAGGATGTTTTCGTTTCAATTTGCATATCTTGCAGAAATCGATAGACCTGCTCTGGCTTGATGGCAGGAAGTCCATATACCCTTGAAAACAGGTGAAAGTCGGCAAAAATTACTGAAATCATTTCTCGATAAAATTCTGCATTGTTTGGCTCGACCGCTGCATTGCCGACTTGCAATGTTCCAGCGGTTGGCAAATAAAGCCCTGTAAGGACCTTAAGCAGCGTCGACTTGCCGCTGCCGTTGCCACCAACCACGAACAACACCTCTCCCGGGGAAATGGTGAAGCTCAAGGGGCCTATGTGAAACGGTGTATCGCCATTTTCGGCAGGGTAACGATACTCCACGTCGGCAAAGCGAATCGGGCCGAGCTCACCGCGCCAGGGGTCCACGGATGAAGACTCGCTGCCAGAGTGGTAGTTCTCGATCCGCTTCTCGAACGCATCGATGTTTGCGAGCGCGTCATTCGCTTGAACATAAGAGAGGTATACGCTGAGGACGGTACGCACACTTCCCCATAGAAACAGTATTGCTGCAATCAGCTTTGATAGCAGAGAGCGTTTGATGTCCGCGTGTTCCGGCAAGACAAAGGCCATCGCCCCGAGAAGCACATATAGATTAACTGTTACAAACAGCGCATTGTCATCGAACAATTGATTGGTTCTTGCATTGATGCGGCTGACTGTTTGTGAATTCTCTTTGAAATCGATAAGTACATCGCGCGTGCGCGCACGTCCGAATCGAATCTCCTTGGCGCCACCAAGAAGCTCCATAAGCATGGCAAGAACCCGGACACGGGCCGTGCCTTCTTCCTTAATCAGTCGATTGCTTGCGGCGTTTCGCCGCCAGTACAAATAAATCGACATGAACTGCAGCAGGCAGAGGAGTGCAAAAGCGAGCGGCGACAGTGCAAAAAGGTACAGGCAGCCACAAAAGAAGATGCATACTGCCGGAAGGATGGCTCCCATCGCGCTTGACGAGATCGAGACAACGGTCACATTCTCGGTCACACGATTGAGGATCTCAGCGCTACCTAGACGCTCAAGATATCGAAACTCAGCGTGCTCGATCTTGTGCACGATGCGTGCGACGATGCGCTGCAGTGCCGTTTCGATGGTTGCCACCATGGCGCGGCTCGAGAGGCGCCCGGCCAGCACGGATGCCGAGGCCGCAACCGCAAAAGCAACAAAGTTGGCAACCGAGGCTGCCTGCGGATCGCGCGCCACCGAGCTAATCAGAATCAGCGCGACGATGCTGCAGACACCAGCGAGCGCGGCGGACGCCACAAGCCGCAGCTGCTTGTCGCCGACTTCCTCTGAAATGAGGCTGAAGAGCGTCATGTTGGCCTCTGCACGGCTTGCACCTGCACGATAGAGCGAATCTTCCCATACTCCATTGTTACAACTCGGTCCGCGCAATGAAAATAGCGGTCATCGTGGCTTACCACGATCACCATCTTGCCGTTTTTTTGCAATGTAGGAATCAGCTCGTTATAGAAATAGCGGCGAAATTCTGGATCCTGATCGGCCGCCCATTCATCAAATACGCAGATCGGTCGGTCTTCAAGAAGTGCAATAACCATAGCAATGCGTTTTCTTTGTCCAGTCGACAAATTGAGTTTGGTGAAGGATCGTCGAGAAAACGACGTCTGGCCATCAAGGCGCATCCCCACAAGCAGCCTCCGCACCGCTTCTTCATTGATATCTGCCAGTCCGTAGATCTTCGCAAAGAGATGAAAATCGGAAAAGATGGCGGTAATCTTGTCCCGAAACGAGACGACGTTCTCTCGACAAACGGGGATGCCGTCGGCTTCCAGCGAGCCAGTCGTCGGTGCGTAGAGGCCTGTCAGTACCTTCATGAAGGTGGACTTGCCGCTGCCATTGCCGCCGACGATGAAGACCACTTCGCCCGCCGATATCTGCAGATCCAGTGGGCCAATGCGAAACGACTCTGGGCCGGTGGCGTACTCGTATTCGAGGCCGCAGACTTTCAGCGTCTTCATGCCGTCCTGCCAAGGGTCGGGCGGATTCGGCACCGGTGCGCCAGCGCGAGCGACCTCGGCCAGCTTGGCATCGAGGGCATTCATTTCGCTGAATGCCAGATTCGAGCGGATGTAGGGCATGAGCCCCGAAATGAGCCCCATGAACGGCCCCCACAGAAACATGACTGCTGCCACGACCCGCGTCAGCGTCGAGGCGTCAAGGAGGATAAACCGCCTCAGGGTATAGACCACGACCGCGAGTGTGATGAACAAGATTGCATCGGCGACGAGCTTTCCGTCCGCGAACAGGTTGTTCGATTGGATACTTGCAGCACGCAATGCTGCGGACGATTGCAAGATATGTTCACGAATTTCTTGACGACGAAGCCTGCCAAACTGCACTTCCTTGAATCCCGCTACAAGGTCAGTCATTCGCTCAAGGAAAGTCAACCGGCGTGCAAATGTTTGCCGCACTTGCGTAATGAAGTCACGCCGCACATCCAAGAACTTCCACGCACCCGCCACGCCGACAAATAGCACCACTGTAAATGCCGGCGGCAGCAACCAGGCCAGGTACATCATGGCGCACGTGATGATGACCACAGATTGCAGCATCGTGGCGATGTCGCCCGCGCGGTCCGAGATGATGATTGAGTTTTCTGTGACGCGATCGCAAATCTCGGCGGCGTTGACTCGTTCAAGACCGTCGAGCTCGATTTGAGCTACCTTCTCACTGATTTGGACTTTTACGCGATGAATGAGTGACTCGATGAGCTCAGTCACTCTGTGGCTTGTGTGTCGTGCGCTGCTTACATAAGCCACAAGGCATGCAGCATATAAAACGAATGTGTCAACAGTCCCAGCGCCTGGCGCCTCGACGACTTTGCTGACAGTGACCAATAACAGCGCGCTCGCCATACCAGCGATGATCGCGGCAGCAATGACGCGGCGGCTCTGCGAGCCCGCTTCTGTATGAAGAGCCCGAAGGAGACTCATTAGTCCTCTGTCCGTTCGTGTCGAAAATGGCTGCCGGGCTCATTTTCGACATCGATCGCTATGCGGATTTGCTGCCTGACAACAATTCGCTGGTTCAACAGCTCGATCCCTTGCTAACCAAGAAATCACCGATGGCAAGGTAATCAATGTTGGTTTTTAAAAAGGTATGAATGGCATCCGCGGGCGTACAGATAATCGGCTCCTGGTCATTGAATGAGGTGTTGAGCACCAGCGGAATTCCAGTCAGCTCGAAGAACGAGCGGATCACCTCATGATAGCGAGGGCTAAGCTCCTTCTTGACGGTCTGGATGCGCCCCGTACCGTCTACGTGCAAGACTGCCGGGATCTTATCCTTGCCGTCCGCTTTGGCAGGGTAGGCCATTAGCATGAAGTCTGTGGCAGTGGTTTCCTTGGCAATCTCAAACCAGTTGTGTACTTCCTCATGAAGCACGCTCGGGGCGAACGGCCGAAAGTATTCGCGGTGTTTCACCTTATGGTTGAGGATCTCTCGCATATCAGCACAGCGCGGGTCGGCCAGAATGCTGCGGCTGCCGAGCGCGCGCGGTCCGAACTCCATCCGCCCCTGGAAATATCCCACCACGGCGCGCTGGGCAATCAATTGGGCCACGCGCTGTTCGATGTTTTCGCTGCGCTCATAACAAAGGCCCTGGGCCTTTAGCGCCGCTTCGATGTCTTCGTTCGAGAAGGCCGGCCCCGTGTAGGGGCTATACATGGGAACTCGCTCCTTCTGGCCCATGATGCCGTGCCAGACATAGGCTGCCGCGCCAACCGCTGTCCCTGCGTCATTTGCTCCCGCCTGAACATACAAGTTCAGGAAGGGACTATTCTCGAATGCATAGCGGTTGGTTACGCAGTTGAGCGCGACCCCTCCAGCCAGGCAGACGTTTTTGGAGCCGGTTCGCTTATGTAAATAGTTGAGAATGTGGAGGACGAGCCGATTGGTCTTCTCTTGCAGAGCAGCGGCAATATCTTGATGCTGCTGTGTCAGTGGAGCGCTCGGCTGCCTGGCCTTGATCCCGAACAAGCGTTCAAGATTGGTGAAGTCAGCCGAAGGAGGATAGTAGACGATCTTTTCAAAGCACAGCAGATCGTTGTCTAGCTCAAACTGTCCTTCGTCGGTCAGGCGTATTAACTGATCAAGAACACCGCTATAGCGCTCCGGCCTTCCGTACGAAGCAAGCCCCATGATTTTGGCTGCATCATACAAGCTGAATCCTAAAAACAGTGACAGCAGCTCCCAGAGAAATCCTACGGAATGAGGGTAGGAAACCGTATATAATGAATGAAGCTTGTTGTTGACGCCATGAAAGCACGCGGCCGTATCCGTATCGTCGCCAATGCCGTCGATGACAAGGACCGCCGCATCCTCGAACGGCGACGCGTAGAAGGCCGAAGCGGCGTGTGAGAGGTGATGCCCGACCCACCGGAACTCACCTTCAAAGCCCAGCTTGCGAACCTGGTCCGGCACCAGCGCTAATGTATGTAACATTGTCTCTTGGTCAGCCCAGCTTGTCCAGTGGCTCATGATGCCGTTTTGGCGCAAGCTGGCGACGCGCGATTCAATATATTTTGGATTCGTTGAATACCCGACATAATGTACGTCTTTGATGCTGATGCCGGCTCTGTCCAGGCAATGGCGGATAGAGTGTATTGGCAGCTCGTGCGGGGTGTCGACGCGCGCCTCCTTGCCATGTTTTATGCGGTTGAAGCGCTCCTCCTCGACGACAGCGATGAGTTTGCCATCTTGAAGCAGGCAGGCGGAGGACTCATGGTAGACCGAATTGATGCCAAGAATGTACACAGACATAGTCTGTCTTGCTGTCCTTTTGCGTTAGTGTTTATAAGGCTGCTCCGGCAAGATCCGGAGGCCACCAATCAAGCGCACTCTGCTGGTTGTCGTACTACAAAGGAGAAATCACAGGGAGGCATTCAATGTTAGACCATGCCGGATTTCTGACCAACAATGCCACTGCTCTTAATAAGAGAGTAATTCTTATTCAAGAAAGATAGGAATTATGTGGCATGTGATTAACGAACACAAGTGACAACTTACTGATGCATCGCTCCCTCGCTCGCGAGGGCCGATCAAGGAGCCAACGCGCACGGGCTCAAATCGTTACTCCGACAGAGGCTCGAAGAAGCATGCGTTTCATTTTGGTTGCGCAAGGTGTAGAGGCAGTTGATAGTCAGGAACGATTCGAAAGTCAACGCGCGATTTTGGCGGCCCAAGGAGAGCCATCTGCCGTGTCGCCCCATTTGCGGACAGGATGGCTATGCACTTGTGTGCGCATGTGCTTGCCTCGGTTCATCGTCGGAACGTCGAGGCCCGCATACACAAGGCTGTCAGGAGCCTGGTACACCAATAGGAGTTTGCAGGAGCACAGCCCGTCGCAGGCGCTGAGATTGGCACCGACGTGGTTAGGCTGGGGGGTGTTAACGGCGGGTTGAATCGAGCCCCAATCATCGCCGGACTCACGCTCGCCATGTTCCTGTTCACACTTTGCACCACGCAAGCGGAAGGATCACTCCTACTCTGGGCCAAGGACAGAGTCGATCGTGTCCTCCTCGGGTTTGAGGTTCCGATCTCTTGGTTCATGCAAGCGACCGAGGGGTTGTCTCTGGAAGCGCAACAGA
>ERZ724524.1462-NODE-1462-length-15693-cov-4.074306_pt1 | contig 15693 bp, 13 predicted proteins | sample MGYA00376057_ERZ724524 | MGnify/ENA primary metagenome ERZ724524 (study PRJEB28724, sample SAMN07190888) | wastewater metagenome | isolation source: influent of sewage treatment plant in Hong Hong | place: USA: Christiansburg, Virginia | collected 2016-03-01 ...
CGGATCTCGCTGCGGGTCAGGCCGAGCGCGGTGCCATTGACCTCGACGCACTCGCGCCCCGTCATGTCCGGATGAAATCCGGCACCCAGCGCGAGCAGTGGAGCGATTCGGCCTCGGACAGAGATCGTGCCCTCGCTTGGGTAACAGGCCCCCGCCATCAGCCGCAGCAGTGTGCTTTTGCCCGAGCCATTTTGACCGACCACGCCGACCGTCTCGCCACGGCGAATGTCGAAGCTGACGTTGCGAATGGGCCAAAACTCGCGGGCTTTGTGGGCTCGTCCTGTGATTCGCAGCAGCAGGTTGCGCAGCAGAAATGGCTGGTAGTCGAAACGACGGAAGCTCTTGCCGACACCGGCGAAGCGAATGATCAGCGGCTGACCAGCGAAGGCATCAGGGGCTTTGGGAGAGCTGGGCTCGGCCGTCGGTATGGCGTGACTCGCGGCCGCGGGCAAGGACTCGGGGCTATCAAGTTGAGGAACGGACATAAGCTAGGGATTCCTTCCGAAGCAGTACCACTGTGGGTGGAAGTGTAGTGATGAGGCACTCGACAAGCTCACACAGGGCGACTTGCCACGGCTCGGTGAGGCAGTTACGAAACAAGGCGAGCGCATAATACGCACAGGCTGAGCCACACAGCACTTCTAGTACACGAGCGTGTCGAACGGAAAGAAACGGAGCGAGCGGCAGCACCGATAGGAAATACCAGCTCTGCGCCCAGCCGTGCAGATACAGGTAGTACGTCAGTAACCCCCAAGCCGTGGCCGCCGCTGGATTCTGATAGCGCCACGCGATGCGCAAAAGCCACAACCCACCTGCGATGCGAAAGCCAATTCCGACGACATAGGACAGATCCGGGCGGTCGAAGCCATAGCGCAGGATCGAGCGCGGCAGACATTCGAGCGAGCGGGTGCAGTGATCCCACGGTAAGGTGGGGCTACCAAAGACCACCGACACCACCTGCCCGTCGAAATGCAGCCACCGCAGCGCTACCACCGCCAGCAGCAGCAGCGAGGCTCCCAGCCCCATCAGCGTGAGCGGGCGGATTCGGAGATGCGGTTTGATGGCGGTCAGCCCAAATGTTGTGAGCGCAAGCAGCGCCGACAGCTTGACCAGCAGCCCAGCCAGCAGGGGCAGCAGCGCCGTCCATCGATAGCGGCCTAGCCACAGCCACGCGGCAAGCGCGGTCAGCAGCATCAGCCACACATCGTTATGTGCCGACATCGTTCCTTCTAGCACAGTGAGAGGGCACAGACCGATCAGGGCTGCTCCATACGCGGCCGGCTGACCGCGACGTCGGGAAATCGCAGACGAGACGATGCAGGTCGATAGCACCACTCCCAGCGAGATTACTTGATAGGCCGCGATTCGACCGGCCACAGACAGACCCGGAACCGCCTCCACCAACCAGGCCAGTCCGTGGAAGCCGTACTGATAGGCCGAGGTTCCGCGCTGCCAGTGCTCGGGCATCAGTCGTAGGACTTCATCCTTCGCTCCGAGCACGTCCACGAGCGGACGCAGCAGCGATCCATGCGAGGCATGCAGCACCCGCCCAATCGCCACGTAGAACAGTGGATCATCGGACAGAAACGGTCGTGACAGCAGGATGGCGGAGTGCCACAGCGTGATCGTCAGCCAGGTTTTTCGCGACGACAGCTTGCCCGACTGGGCCAGTCGCAACAGCCTCTGCCACGATCCAAACAGCAGCATTGTTCCTAGCAGGTACAGGAGGCACAGCCCCAGGCGTTGTGGCCAGGGCGGCCATGCCTCACAGCGAACCAGGTCGATGCGGAAATGCCCGGCAACGGGCCACATCAGCAGCGATCCGAGCAGGCCGATTGCGATGGCAGGATTCGAAGCGGCGGAGCGAGCTGTGATCGATACCGGCACGAGGGAATACGGGGGGGCGAGTTAGCTGAGTAGTGGGTTCGGTCGACCTTCGTCGAGGATGGTTCCTCGAGGTAGCGTCAAACCTGCACACAGGGCCTGGGTAGACATGCGCTTGCGGCCTGGCAACTGTGCTTCTGGAATCACCACCGCGCCTTCGCCACAGGCAACGTGAAGACCGTCTCGATCGAGTCCCAGTACCTCACCGGGTCGACCTCTGCCCGACGAAACCTTGGGGAGAAACAGCTTAAGCGGTACTGCTTCGGCACCCGCCAAACCGGGGGGCAGCAGCGTGTAACCCCCTGGCCATGGATCGACGCCGCGTAGGTGCCCACAGACAAGCTCTGCCGAACGCGTAAAGTCAGCGCGACCATGTTCTTTGTCCAGTAGTGGTGCCAGTGTCGAGAGCGCATGGTCCTGAGGAATCGGCTGCGGAACGTGTCCTTGCTCAAGCTGCGGCACCGCTTCTTCGATAAGCTTCGCCCCGAGCTGGCTCAGTGTTTCGTGCAGGGTGCCAGCGGTGTCGTCCGGACCAATGGGAACCTCGATCGTCCGGAGCATCGGGCCGGTGTCGAGTCCAGCATCCATCTGCATCAGCGTGACACCGGTCCGCTTTTCACCGCGCATCAGTGCCCACTGAATCGGTGCCGCTCCTCGGTAGCGCGGCAGAAGGGAGCCATGAACATTCCAGCAGCCATATTTCGGAATCGCCAGCACCTCGGGAGGCAAGATTCGACCATAGGCCACGACCACCACCAGATCCGGTGCCAAGGCTCTCAGCTCATCCACGAAGTTCGACTTGCTGGGACGCAGAAACAGCGGCTGCAGGACCGGCAGTCCGAGCGATTCCGCAAAGACCTTCACCGCCGGTGGCTGGAGCTTTTGGCCACGACCCGAAGGCTTGTCGGGCTGACACACCGCCGCGACCACCTGACTGTGCTTGTGCAGCGCGGCCAGACACGGAACGGCAAACTCCGGCGAGCCCATAAACACGGTACGCACGGTCAGACTCCTTGAATGTGGGAAGAGTTACAGAGGGGCTTTGCGACGTAACGCGAGGATGTACAGCTCGATCGACTCTTTGCGGGAACTATCGGGCTTGACCACTCGCACTTCGGAAAAGCCAGCTTGCAGGCGGGCGCGCAGCCGTTGAAAGTCCGGACCTTGGAACAGCTTGCCGAGGAACGAACCTCCCGGTGACAAAAGCTCTTCGGCCAGATCCACCGCTCGCTCGAACAGACCCTCACTGCGAGCTTGGTCGACGTGACGGATGCCAGTGGTATCCGGTGCCATGTCCGACAGCACAACATCGAACTCGGAGAGGTTACCTCGCAGCTCGGCACCGCTTATCTCGAAGACATCGCCCACGAGAATCCGCGCATCTTTGACGGCAACCTGGAGCGCCTGGCGGTCAATTCCCACCAGAGCGCCCTTGGATCCTACTTTCTGACCCGCATATTGCAGCCACGAACCCGGCCGACAGCCCAGGTCGAGCACACGCTGACCGGGGTGAAAGAGAACGTAGCGCTCGTCGATTTCTTGCAGTTTGTAGACCGCACGAGCCGCGAAATTCTCGCGCTGTGCCCGCTTGAAGAAGGCATCGTGACGCCCTCTGCGGTCTCCTAATATGCCTGCTGATCCCATCGACGAGCTTGCTACCGGTTACTTCTTTTTGGCACCTGCGGCTGCCTTCTTGACGCCTGCGCTGCGCTTCTTCTGATCCTGCTCAGCCTCGGTCAGCCGGACAGCACCGAGACGCTTCGTGGCATTGCGGACGGTGACGTAGCTGTTATTGCAGCCCGGTACCGATCCACGCAGCACCAGCAGTCCCTCGGCATCGCGAACCTCGATGAGAGCGACGCTTTCGACGGTGACTCGTTCATCGCCCATGTGACCGGTCATGCGCTTGCCCTTGTGGACACGGCCTGGGGTCAAACGACAACCAATCGAACCACCGTGGCGGAAGAACTCGTGGCTACCGTGGCTGGCAACCGACGCGGCCATGTGGTGCCGCTTGACGACGCCTTGGAAGCCCTTGCCTTTGCTCTGGCCGACAACGTCCACGAAGGTAAGCGGCTTGAAGATGGCGGAAGGAGCCACCGACTTGCCGACTTCGAGCGCATCGACCTGCTTCGGATCGAGTCGGAACTCACGCACGATGCGGGCTGGCTTGACGTTGAGCTTCGAGTACAGACCAAGCTCTGGCTTGGTGCACAGACGGAGCGGCTTCTCGCCGTAGCCGATCTGCACGGCCGAGTAACCATCCTTTTCGATGGTGCGCTTGCCGAGGATGACACAGTTTCCGACGTGAACCACCGTGACGCCAATTCGGTCGCCCTGCGGGGTGAACATCTGGGTCATACCGATCTTTTTGCCGAGGAGGCCAATGCGATTCGAGGGCATCTTACTTGTCTTTCCTGCGTATGAAGGTTGTGGAAGCTAGAGCCCAGCACACCGGACGCAGTTCCATTGGTGGAGGCTGGGTGGCCGCAGTAGGTTTGCAGCCGTTTGAGAGCCCAAATAGCTACCGCGACTCAGCTTTTCCTGTCAAGCCGTCGTTTGGGTGACTCGCCACATCATGCAGCAGCGACCGCAACATTGGCGCTTGGGTACGATGCGCGCTTACGTGGCAGGCTCGGGCCGATCCTGGCGATGGGCTTCGGTCGGTCGGTTGCGAGTGAGGAAGGCGAAGGTGAGGAGAGCAGAGAAGGCAACCACACCGATTCCGAAAAACGTAAACCACAGATAATGGGAGTGCGCATACGCGCTAGGCAGGGGACCAAGTCCGCGCAGTGCCAGCTCGTGAACCGTCCGTTCCGCCACGGAGAGTTTCTTTGGATCGGGGCAGAACGCGTCGAGCAGATAGCCCGACATGATCGACCCGATCATCCACGAAAAGAACAGATTCAGGTGGGAGTAGCCCATGTACAGCGCCTCTTTCCCGGGTGGTGCTTGGCGCGAGGCGTACTCCAAATAGCGAGGGCTTAGGAAGCACTCTGAGAGTCCTTGCAGCGCGATTCCCATCACCATCGCCAGCGTCACGGGATGGATGGGGAGCGAGGTGCCGACTAGTCTTGGCAGAATTGCCATACACAGCGCAGATAGCGGAATCAGTCCCAGCGCAATCGCGATCGAGGTCAGCGGGGTGAGCTTCTTACACAGCCAGGTGATCGGCACCACTGATAACATCACCATGATGGGGTTGACGTTGGCGTAACGCTCTGGGCTGGCATGTTCACCAACGATGCGGAATACGTATTTGGGCATCGAGGAGTACATCTGGCTTTGAATGATCCAAAAACCAGCGGTGATGAGCACCAGCGCCATCAGTCGTCCTGAGCGCAGCACCTGAGTGAGATCGCGCACCAGTTTGGTCACCGCGTGGCTCAGCGAGATCGGACCCTCGGCACCGGGCTCGCGAACCTCTGTAGGCCAGTAGAGCAGGGCAACACACACCAGGCCGATCGCGGTCACGCCCGATGACAGCAGCGGGATCATTCCCAGTCCAACCGTCTTACGAATCGGCTCCGCCGCCCCTTTCCCAAAGAAGCTGCCGATGTTGACCATCATGTAAAACAGGCTAAAGGCGCGGGCACGGCGCTCTGGGGTAGAGGAGCGGGCGACGGTGCCTGTAATGATAGGCTTTACCAGAGAGCCACCGACCATGACCAGTGCCATGGGCAGCAGCACAATGTGCTTGATGGCAAATAGGCCCAATCCGGCGTATCCGACGGTCAACAGCAGCAGCGCGAGCAGCAACGCCTTCCGGTAACCGACGCGATCGGCAAATGCGCCCGCCAGAAACGGCAGAAGGTAGAGCAGCGCCGCAAAGCAACCGGTGATGTACCCGGCCTGGATGTCACTGTAGCCAACCGTCGTAGTCAGATAGACGGTGACCAGGATGAACCAGGCGTAGTGCGCGGCGCGCTCGCACAGCTCGATGATGTTGGCGGTCCAAAAGGCGACCGGGAAGTTCCACGCTGTGTCTTTGGCTTGCTGCGCGACGGGATCTGACATCGCAGCAGGGAGCGCGACCGCCACTGCTGCTGCTTGGGGGGGAGCACTGAGCGCCGATCCAGGTGGGGGCATATTGTCATTATCGACCTTCTTGGCCGCGTTGCGAAGGGCCTGCTGATGAAGGCCATCGTTGCGAAGGGCCGGGTTGGGCTTGTATCCTGCGGCCACAATGACAAAGACACAGACCACCATCGGGGCAGGAACCAAGATCGTCGGCAAGCTTGAGACCGACGGAGACCTCATGGTTGATGGACATCTGGAGGGAGGACCACTGCGCGTCGCTGGGCGCCTGGTGGTTGGCCGCACGGGTGCAGTTTCCTGCGAAGATACCGAGGTCGGTGACGCGCTGATCGTCGGACTTTTTTCTGGAACGCTGAAGGCGCGCGAGGTGGTTCGCATCCACCAAGGCGGTCGCCTACTGGGTGAGGTAATGGCGACGCGAGTGACCTTTGTTTCCGATGCGCAGTTGGCTGGCCTGATCGGGAGCGCTGCTGCCAAGCCTGCTTCACCGGTAACGACTCCTGCTGCGTCGGCAGGCGTGGTGCCAGCTCCGGCTCCCGTGGCACCATCGGCGATTACGCCGCCGCCGCTTGCTGGAAAAGCCCCGCCACCGTTTGCGCCGCCTTCACCTGCACCCGTGGCGATGCCTCATGCCGAACCACCTCTGGCTCCACCGCCTGCTGCTGAGCGTACGATTCCGTCTCTACCATCGATCGGAACGCGTAGCATGCAGCGCCGCGAATAGTCACATCCGAGTGGCAAGCCGGTCATACACCCCAAGCAGCCGCAGCCGTTCGCTGTCCCACGAAAACTCGGTCACCGCCCGAGCCCGAGCGTGATGGCGTAGCAGCCGGAGTCGCTCACGGTTCATGGCCAGACCTCGAATCACTGCGGCCAGCGCGGCATCGTCTCCAAACGGGTAGAACTCACCAGCGCTGTCATCGAGGATGATGTGATTTCCGGGAACATCGGTTGCGCAGACCGCTAGCCCGGCCATCTGATATTCGTAGACCTTGCTTGAGGTCGCGAGTCGGAAATTGCCAGCTAGGGGAGGATGAAAGGCAAGGCCGACCTCCTCGTGTCCGGCGATCGCTGCAGCCATCAGGGCCGTTGGTCCTGATACGGGGGGCGAAATGGCCACTCGTCCCGTCAGTCCAAGCGCTTCGACTCGTCGCCACAACTCGACCTGTTCCGACCCCGAAATCTGACCCCGCAGCGTGAGACGAACCTGTACCTCCCCGGCCAGTCTCGCCATCGCTCGCAACACATCGTCCGTGCCCGGCTGTCGCAGACCAATGTGTGTCCCATGATAGAGCAGCCGTAGCGTACCGGGTTCCCCGATGGGTCGTTCGAGCGGGTCGGTGGTGGCAAACAGCGGTGGTACGTTGCGAATCACTACCGGTCGCTCGATGCCGTAGCGCTGCGCTAGCTCTGAGGCCAGCAGTTCGTTGACGGTGATAACCGCCGCTGCATGCTGGCTATGCCGCTGCTCGCAGAGCTGACGCGCCCGCCGGTCGAAATCACTGAGAGTCGGTGACTCCTCGACGTAGAATTCATGGGCATCGTAGACGTACGGTCGCTTGCGCAGACCTGCGGCCCACGCCACCGCAGGCAGCGTATTGAGATCGTTGCCGTGGTAGACATCGAACGGCTGCGCGGCTGCCATGAATGCTAGCTCTACCGCCGAGGTCGCGATCGCTAGATCGGCAAGCTCCGGCAAGGATCTGAGCCAGGACTTAGGTAGAACACGCCCGATGGCATATGCCGTACGCTGCCTTAGCGCGGTGCTTGCCCAGGTTAGCCTCGGGATCAGTCCCTGGCGCTGACGCCGCAGTCGCTTTACCTCAAACGGTGTTTCGGGCGGCAAGTCGCCATCGGCATCGTTGGGACCAATTACGCCCAGCACGGTGACTCGATGCCCCGCTTCGACGAGGGTGCGGGCATGACGAATCACCCGCCCGTCATACAGAATCGGGTTTGCGACGAGCATACAGACGTTCATGAACCACCTTACTGTGCCGTCAAAAAGCGTGCGGCGCGATAACCGATCAGCATGCTGGGCGCGTTCATCGCAGAGACTGGCACCGATGGAATCACCGAAGCATCGGCAATCCGCAGACCCGCGACCCGGCGCACCCGCAGCTCGCCATCGACGACCGAATCGAGGTCTGTGCCCATCCGACAGGTTCCAGCGTAGTGGTACGTAGTCATGACGTTCTGTTTGATAAAGCGGGCGATCTGATCGCGGGACTTGCTGCGGCTCCCCGGAATCAACGCACGGTTGCCATAGGCAGCAAGGCTGGCGCTGCCCGCCATCTTTCGCGCCAGCTCGACGCCATTTACCATGGTTTCCAGGTCGGCATCGACCGAAAAGTAGCCCGAATCGATGAGCGCCGCTTCTGCGGGATTCGGTGACGCGATCCGGATCTGACCGCGACTTTCCGGCTTGCCCAAGATCACCACGATTCCGTACATCCGATGGACCAAACGCTGCACCGCACTGATGCGGAATGCTCCCCGGATCAGCGCTTGCATCGCTCGCTTGGGCCAGCCCAAACGATACAGCGATCGAGGTAGCGCCATCGTCGGCAACATTCGCAGCATGCCTTCTCGGAACGACGAGCGTGCGCTGTAAAAAACGAAGCACGAGTCCGCCTCACCTGGCGGAACGTGCTGACCAACTCGGTGAAAGCCGTAGAGCTGTGCCCAGTGACAGTCTGTCTCTTGTTTTGCTTTGAAAAAGAGGCTGACATTTGGATGGTCCATGAGGTTCCTTCCTACGTTTGGAAGGTCGACGATGGCGGTCACTCCGCTCGCTTGCAGCTCCGCTCCATGGCCGATGCCAGAGAGCATCAGGAGCCGTGGGGTTTCTAGTGCACCTGCCGACAGAATCACCTCGCAGCGAGCACTCGCTCTGCGTAGCTTCCCATCCATCAGATACTCGACTCCCTCTGCTTTGGCGATCGCTTGGGAGCCATCCGTTGGGGACAAAAGGACTTTGCACACCTGTGCTGAGGTGCGAACAGAGAGATTCGGGCGTCCTTCATGAGGACGAAGAAACGAGACATAGGAGCTGCGTCGTTCGTTGCGTGCTGGATCGAGATTCATCCACTCGTAGCCAAGGAATCCACACAGAGCCCCGTCGTTGAGGTCTTCCTTGCGCTGAAAACCAGACTCCTGTGCTGCCGCAATGCAGGACTCTGTGAACTGAGTGGGAGGCAGCCGATTCACACCGAGCGTTCGCTCGATCTCTAGGAAGTCCGGAACGACGTCCGCGTAGCGCCAACCAGGCAGTCCCCAGCTATCGTAGTCATAGGCGCTGCCTCGGGTATAGACCATCGCGTTGACAGACCCACTGCCACCAAGACCACGTCCAGAGCCCTGAAACAATCGTGCATTGCGGCAGCGAGACTGCGGGACCGAGAATCGTTCCCATAGTAGCTCCGGGTGAACGAACGCGTACTTGTACTGATCAGCGGCCAGCGTTTCGGGACATTGGTTGGCATGGAGTCCCGCTTCTAAGACCAACACGCGCTTGTGGGGATCGCGAGAGAGTGCTTCGGAGACGATACAGCCAGCAGAGCCGCCGCCGACGACTATATAGTCGAAGGCTTCGTCGTCGGACTCGTCGGTACGCTGATGGGCAGACATGGCCGCGCATCGTACACGAAATCCCCGCGCCGGGTCATCACTCGATGGGCGGATTTCCCGGAATCACTTCGTGGTACGCGCAGGTCTTGCCAAGATAGTTGTGGAAGGTCCAGGTGTGTCCGTCCTGAGCCAGCGTATAGGATGGTCCAAGCGGAATCTTGCCGTTACCGCCCGGTAAATCCAGCACGTATTGGGGAACGCATGCGCCAGACATATGCCCGCGTAGCTGTCGCATCAGCGCGAGTCCTTCTTCGATGGTGGTGCGAAAGTGGGTGAGGCCTCGTGTCAGGTCGCAATGATGAAGGTAGTAGGGCTTGATGCCCAGCGTATACAGCAGCTCACGACAAAGGGTCTTTAGCGTCTCTGCGTCATCGTTGATGCCCTTCAGTAGCACTGTTTGATTGAGTAGGACAAAGCCTGCCTCCCGAAGTGTTTGGGCTGCGATCTTGCACTCCTCAACTATCTCTTGCGGATGATTGAAGTGCGTAACCACGCTGATCATCAGACGCCCTTTGAGTGCAGTCACCAACCCCTGGTCGATCCGCTGTGGGGTCACCACGGGCATGCGGGTATGAAAGCGCAGCATGCGAAGATGCGGAATCGCTTCCAGTTGTTCACGGAGAAAGGCAAGTCGTTGGTTGGACAGGATGAAGGGATCCCCCCCGGTGACAATGACCTCCGCAACCTCAGTGTGTGCACGGATGTAGTCGAGAGCCGGACGGATCGACTCATCGGAAAACTGATCGCTGGAATCACTGAGCGACTCCTTGCGGAAGCAGTGCCGACAGTAGACCGCACACTGATACGTTGGATACAGGAGGACTCGATCCGGATAGCGATGGGTGATCCGAGGCACCGGACTGTGGGTGTGGTCACCGATTGGGTCTGTCAGTTCTCGTGGATCGAACGCTAGTTCTTCGGCCGTGGGGATGGTCTGGAGCCGAATGGGGTCGGAAGGATTGGTCCAGTCGATCTGGGACAGATAGTGCCGGGGGATTCGGACGTTAAAGGTCTGTTCCGCAGTCCGGTTTCGCTCTCGTTCCTCCTCTGAAATCGGTAGCCCATCCAAATCGCTGGGTCGGTGGATCGACCTGGGTCGATCGCTGGGGTAGGTGTTCTCTGTAGGTCTGTGGACAGAAGACATCGGCTAGGGTTCCTGTGTATGGATGTCAGTGTTAGAGGCCTTCGCGATGGTGACGAGCGTCATTGACACGGTCGGTCGGATGATGCGAACCTCTCGGGGCAATTCTGTAAACGAAAGGTAGAGAGGTTCTTACATGTCACAGCAGCAGATTGAGCAGTTCTTCCAAAAGACCATCGAGTCCTTGATTCCGTTGGTTCTGGACATTGGTGGCAAGCTCCTCGGTGCGATTGCACTGTGGATTGTGGGCCGTATCATTATTGGTGCAGTGAGACGGCTGATTCGCCGGACCTCTGAGGCACGCCATGTCGATGCAACGCTGATCCGCTACCTTGACTCTGTGGTGGGCGTCCTACTGCAGATCCTCCTCATCATTGCCGTGTTGGGCGTCTTTGGTATTCAGACCACGACGTTTGCTGGCCTGCTTGCCGCCGCTGGTGTGGCCATTGGTATGGCTTGGTCGGGACTGCTTGCGAACTTCGCTGCGGGTGTGTTCCTGATTCTGTTCTCTCCGTTCAAGGTCGGTGATCGCATTTCGGCCGCAGGCGTGCTAGGTGCCGTACACGAGCTTGGTCTGTTTGTGACGGCGATCGACACCGATGACGGCATCCGCGTGTACGTTGCCAACAACAAGCTGTTTGCGGATAACATCGTCAACTTTTCGATGAATCCGTTTCGCCGGGTGGACATGGGGGCGCAGCTCGCTCACGGTGTCAATCCCGTAGAGGCGGCGAACCTTCTGAAGAAGCGCTTGGCCGAGCTTCCGAACGTACTTCAGAGCCCCGCTCCGATGGTCGAGATTGACAAGTTCAACATGGCTGGCACGGTGCTCCTGGTTCGTGCCTATACCCATGACCGGAGCTACTGGGATGTCTACTTCGCGATGACCAAGGCAATTGCCGATGAGTTCACAAAGGCCGGCTACCCGACGCCCGCAGAGCACCAAGTGCATCTGAACAAGTAGCTATTGCCCGGTCGTTGGCGTATAGCCTCCTCGCGATGGCTGTTCCCCCCTCTGTGTACCTAAAGCCGCTGTGGCGGCGGCTTCTTTCGTACAGCATTCCTGGCATGAGGTTGCCACCCTCGGCTTCCCGATGGGATCGAGTAATCTACGGACTGGCTCAGCCTGTGCTTGGTCTGCGGATGCTTGCCGCTGATCGCACGCTGCTCGTGGAATCACTCAAACCGGCGCTGTTGCTTGCGGGCTTCTGTGCTTTGGCGGCACTACTGCACTTGCGTATTGGTGATGAGAACGGCGGTGTAGAGGTTGTGCGTGAGCATGGTTTCTGGCATCGCTTCTATACAGCGTTCGCCGTGTTGGCTCCGCTTCCTTCGATCCTGCTTGCCTCCCACTACTGTCGATTGGCCGCAACCGCTCATGAGCGCCTGTGTCTGGGTGCGTGTGAAGCTCGACGAGGCTCGCTGGTCCATTCAGTCATTCATGCGCTGAAGCAAGCTGCGGTGGTGGCGATTGCGGTGGCTCCGCTACTGGGCATCCTCGGCTGGCTTCCTCTGTTCGGCCAGGCACTCGCGGCCATCGTGGGGGCATTGTGGGCGCTGCATTGGGTGGTGGTAGAGGCCTTTGATAGTGCACGTGTGGTGCAAGTTTCCACAGCCACCGTCCAGACCCCTGCCGGGTCGGCTGGAGAGGCTTCCTCCATTCCTGAGACCTGGTTTGTCCGCGCCTTGGTTCATGCTGCGGACCGTCTGCCCGTGGTGGGGATTCCGCTGCGTTGGTTTGCTTCGCTGTGTCGGTTCCTATCAAGGCCATGGCAGGAAGAGATTGCGCTGGCAGAGAGTTATCCCTGGTTCGTTGTTGGTTTTGCGCTGATGACTGCGGCACTGCTGGCGACGCCTGTGCTCAACCTACTGTTCCGGCCGATTATCATCATTGCATCGGTCCACCTGCTGGCTCGTTTGCCACGAGCGGATGCAGCCGACTCTGCGATGGTTACCGTGTAGTCTTGACTGCTGGGGCCACGGTCTTTGGGGGTACTGCTGCTGGTATCTGAATGGCTGACCGTGGGTCCACAGCACTACGGAAGGTGCCTAAGACACTGCGGCTAGTGTTTACGACACCAAAGTCATGGTGATCAAGACACTGAGGCTAGTGTTCCAGACACTGAGGCTAGTGTTCCAGAGATTGAGGCTAGTGTTCCGGAGACTGAGGCTAGTGTTGACGACAGTGCCGCGAGTGTCTGGGAGCCGACTCATCTGTCCCCGTTTGTCGCGGGCGATGGTTTTAGACAGTAGCCTGTTGGGTGTGAGAGGCGAGGGCGGTGGGGGTAGAACCCAGCCACTTGCGTGTGAAGTGATGAGACGCAGGTAGAAGATCGAACCTGAGCCTGTCCACGCGATAGAAAAAGCGTGCTTGGGTCGCCGTGAAAAGCGTGTATACTCGCCGCCAACAGCGTCTGTGTCTGCGACGGCAACACAGCGGCACCAAAACCCCACACGGACAAGGCACGAAATGAGTCGGTTTGCTCGAATCGCAAGCACATCCATCGGCAAGAAGCTGCTTATGGCAGTGACTGGCCTCGGCATGGCCGCATGGCTGATTGCCCACCTGACGGGCAATCTCAAGATATTCTTGGGGCAGAAGGAGATGAACGAGTACGCCCTGTGGCTGCACGATCATCCATCACTGCTGTGGCCGACGCGCCTGGCGATGCTCGCGTTTGTGCTGCTGCACATCCGCAAGGGTCTTCAGCTTACGTCAGAAAATCGCAAGGCTCGACCGAGCAAGTATCAGGTCGAACGGACGCTGCGGGCTGGATTCCCATCGCTTCACATGGCGATGTCTGGAATCGTGTTGGTGCTGTTCATCGCGATGCATCTCGCACACTACACGTTCCACATTCTGCCGGGTGAATATCGCAACGATGCAATGGGCAATCCCGACGTCTACGCGATGATGATTTCGGGCTTCAAGGATCCGCTGTTTAGCGGTGTGTACGTGATTGCGCTGGGCTTTGCTGGACTGCACCTGTGGCATGCCTTGTCGAGCGCGCTCCAGACCCTCGGTATCAATCATGCGGCGTACAATCAGCTCCTGCGAAACGGACTGAAGGCGCTGGTGATTGTGCTGGTGCTCGGCTTCTGGTCGATGCCCATCAGCGTGTTTCTGCACTTCAATAACATCGTGCAACTGCCGATTCCGGCCTGGAACTGAGGATAACAGGACTACGTCATGTCTAATATCAACCTCGATGCCAAAATTCCGCCGGGACCGCTGGCAACCAAGTGGAGTGGCTTCCAATCGCAGAGCAAGCTGGTCAATCCGGCCAACAAGCGCAAGTTCAACGTCATCGTTGTCGGTTCTGGACTGGCCGGGGCGTCGGCGGCGGCTACGCTCGGTGAGCTAGGCTATAACGTCGACTGTTTCTGCTTCCAGGACAGCCCCCGACGGGCGCACTCGATTGCGGCACAGGGCGGCATCAACGCCGCCAAGAACTATCAAAACGACGGCGACAGCGTCTACCGCCTGTTCTACGACACCATCAAGGGCGGTGACTTCCGGGCTCGCGAAGCCAACGTGCATCGTCTGGCGGAAGTATCGACGCTGATCATCGATCAATGCGTGGCCCAGGGGGTTCCATTTGCTCGTGAGTACGGTGGGACACTGGCCAACCGTTCGTTCGGTGGCGCGCAGGTGTCCCGGACGTTCTATGCGCGTGGCCAGACCGGGCAGCAGCTCCTGCTAGGGGCCTACTCGGCGCTCAATCGTCAGATTGATGCAGGCAAGGTCAAGATGCATAACCGCACCGAGATGCTGGATCTCGTGGTGGTCGATGGACAGGCTCGCGGCATCATTACCCGGGATTTGGTGACCGGCAAAATCGAACGCCATGCTGCCCACGCGGTGATCTTAGCGACTGGCGGGTACGGTAACCTCTTTTATCTGTCGACGAACGCAGTGGGGTGCAACGTCACCGCCACTTATCGGGCGTACAAGCGCGGGGCACTGTTTGCGAATCCTTGCTTTACGCAGATTCACCCGACCTGTATTCCGGTCGCAGGTGAGCATCAGTCGAAGCTAACGCTGATGTCCGAGTCGTTGCGCAACGATGGACGAATCTGGGTTCCGAAGAAGGCGGGCGATACCCGTTCTCCCGATACGATTCCGGAAGACGAGCGTGACTACTACCTAGAGCGGATGTATCCGAGCTACGGCAACCTATCGCCCCGTGACATCGCTTCGCGTGCCGCCAAGCGGGTCTGTGACGAAGGCCGTGGAGTGGGTCCAGAAGTGGCGGGTGAACGTCGTGGTGTCTATCTGGACTTCGCCGATGCGATTCGTCGTCTCGGAAAAGACACGATTCGTCAGCGCTACGGCAACCTCTTCGACATGTATAAGAAGATTACTGGAGAGGATCCGTATACCGTTCCGATGCGAATCTACCCAGCGGTCCATTACACGATGGGCGGTCTGTGGGTTGATTACAACTTGATGAGCAACATCTCCGGGCTGCATGTTCTCGGAGAGGCGAACTTTTCGGATCACGGTGCCAACCGGCTCGGTGCGAGTGCCCTCATGCAGGGTCTGGCCGATGGCTACTTCATCCTTCCGTACACGTTGGCGGGATACTTTGCCGGGACGCCGCTTCCGAAGGTTGGGACAGACCATCCGGCATTTGGTGACGCAGAGCGCCAGGTGCGAGAGCAGATCATTCGCCTCCAGGCTGTGAATGGCAATCGCTCTCCTGATTCGTTCCATCGTGAGCTGGGGACGCTCATGTGGGACAACTGCGGAATGGGTCGCAATCGTGCCGGACTGGAAAAAGCGCTCAAGCGGATTCCCGAATTGCGTGAGGAGTTCTGGAAGAACGTGCGCGTGGTTGGCGCGGCAGAGGAGTTCAACCAGCAGCTTGAGAAGGCCGGGTACATCGTCTTGGCCTATCCCGAGCAGGAGGCGTGGCGTTTCACCGGCAAGATTGCCTATTTCTTTCAGGTCCTCACCTTCCTGATGGAGAACGAGGGCATCCCGCTGCAGGATGCGA
>ERZ724524.1463-NODE-1463-length-15691-cov-5.217127_pt1 | contig 15691 bp, 13 predicted proteins | sample MGYA00376057_ERZ724524 | MGnify/ENA primary metagenome ERZ724524 (study PRJEB28724, sample SAMN07190888) | wastewater metagenome | isolation source: influent of sewage treatment plant in Hong Hong | place: USA: Christiansburg, Virginia | collected 2016-03-01 ...
GCTCCTATTAAGAACGCCCCTAACTTCCAAGTTAGGGGCGTTTTGCTTTCCGAATAGACTTAAGCATTGTGTTAGAATTCGTTCCGGCGGGTCTCCCCGCATTGCAGGGTGGTGAATCGGGTCAGGTCCGGAAGGAAGCAGCCACAGCTACTTACTGCAAGTGCCGGGGGTTAGGCTCGCCACTTTCATTTCTTTGATGAGTGTTAGGGCGCATGAGTTATCAGGTTCTCGCCCGCAAATGGCGGCCGCGCAGTTTTTCTACCCTTGTTGGGCAGGAGCATGTTGTTAGAGCGCTAACGCATGCGCTTGCAGAAAATCGCCTGCATCACGCCTATTTGTTTACAGGTACTCGCGGCGTTGGAAAAACAACGATAGCCCGTATTCTGGCCAAATCACTGAATTGCGAATCTGGGATTACCGCTACCCCTTGCGGACAATGTAGCGCCTGCCAGGAAATCGATTCTGGGCGTTTTGTAGACTTGCTTGAGGTTGATGCAGCGACAAATACCAAAGTCGATGAGATGCGTCAGCTCCTCGAGAATGCTATCTATGCCCCGACCCGTGGACGCTTCAAGGTTTATGTAATCGACGAAGTTCATATGCTCTCGAATTCAGCATTCAATGCAATGTTGAAAACGCTAGAGGAGCCTCCAGAACACGTCAAATTTATTCTGGCGACTACGGATCCACAAAAAATCCCTGTTACCATTTTGTCGCGGTGTCTTCAATTTAATTTGAAGCAAATGCCACCAGCTACTATTTCTGGGCATTTGAGTCAGGTATTGCAGGCAGAAGGCATCAGTTTTGATGCGCCCTCGCTTGGGTTGATTGCTCGTTCTGCAGCAGGCAGTATGCGTGATGCACTTTCGTTGCTGGATCAGGCAATTGCACATGGTGCGGGACGTATAGAGGAGAATCAAGTTAAATCGATGCTTGGTACGGTCGACCTCGATTTCTTGTTCAATATTCTTGAGGCTGTTCAGCAGGGAGATGCCGCTGATTTATTGAGAATTTCTGCTGACATGTTGCTGCGCAGCCTCTCTTTTGGCGCTGCGCTGCAGGAATTGGCGGCTTTGCTTACACGCATCCAGATTGCACAAACGGTACCTGCTGCAATCGATGAAGACGAACCTGAGCGCATTCGTTTGTTGGCTTTGGCATCCAAATTCTCACCTGATTTTGTTCAGCTTGCCTATCAAATAGTCCTGCATGGAAGAAACGATTTAAATTTGGCGCCTGACGAGTATTCCGGTTTTGTCATGACCCTTTTGCGTCTGCATGGGTTTAGACCTGAATCGGTAGCTGATGTTGTTGCTTCAATTAATTCTAGCCGCTCATCTGTTGCAAAATTAGACACCCGTAATCAGTCTGTAGATGCTGTTGTTGAAAACGTTGTGGCAGCTACTGAACTGAGCAGCCGGCCTGTGTCGCCTCGCGTGCTGGATGATTGGCGCGCGATAGTTGAAGAGTTGCAGATCAGTGGATTGGCGCGTGAGTTGGCTCAGCATTGTGAGTTGCGTGAATTAAATGAAACCGATTGTTTGCTACGTCTTGCGCCGGGACATGGTCATTTGCAAATGAAACCTTCGCCTGAAAAACTTCAACAGGCATTGAGTGAATATGTTGGCAGACCATTGCTGATTCGCTTTGAGACAGCCAAAACTGAGATGGACACACCGGCAGCAACGGCTGGCCGTGAAAGGCGCGAGCGTCAGGAGCGATCAATTTCGGCTATTGAACAAGATTTATTTGTGCGTGACGTGATTGAAACCTTTGATGCGTCATTGATTGAATCCTCAATTAAACCAATCATATAAAGGAATTTTAAGATGATGAAGGGTGGCTTGGCTGGCTTGATGAAACAGGCGCAGGCGATGCAGGACAACATGAAAAAGGCTCAGGAGCAACTCGGTCAGATCGAAGTTGAAGGTCTTGCCGGTGCCGGGATGGTTAAAGTTGTCATGACATGCTCACACGACGTCCGCCGTGTCAGTATTGATCCGTCGGTAATGGATGATCGCGAGATGCTTGAGGACTTGATTGCTGCAGCCATGAATGATGCAGTTCGTCGCGGCGAGGCGCTCAGCCAGGAGAAAATGGCTGGGTTTACTTCAGGTTTGAATCTGCCCCCCGGTTTTAAATTGCCGTTTTAAGTGACACCAACTGGACTCGAAGCGCTGATTGAGGCTTTGCGTTGTTTGCCTGGTGTTGGCCCTAAATCAGCGCAACGCATGGCATATCACCTTATGCAGCGCGAACGCAAAGCTGCTCGCGTACTCGGTGAGTCGCTGTTGCATGCGCTGGATGCCGTTCGACACTGTCAGCGATGCAATACCTTTACCGAAGGTGATCTTTGTGAACGATGCTCTTCAGCGCATCGTGACCGTGAGTTGTTGTGTGTTGTTGAAACACCGGTTGATATGAACATGATGGAGCAAACTCTTTCATATAAAGGGCTTTATTATGTTCTGATGGGCCGTATTTCGCCGCTGGATGGTATTGGTCCGCGTGAGCTGGGTTTGGATCGTTTGGTTGCGCGTGCGTTGGATGGGGAAGTTCGAGAGGTTATTCTTGCAACTAACTTCACCAATGAGGGCGAAGCAACGGCGCATTATCTGACCGCTATGCTGCTTCCGAAGGGGGTTTCGGTGACGCGAATTGCGCGTGGTGTGCCGGTAGGCGGTGAGCTTGAGTATGTTGATAGTGGCACTTTGGCGCAGGCTATGCGCGAGCGCAGAGTGCTGCCGGAGTGATTCGTGTGCGATGTCGGCTTTTATCCAGCGTGCCGATGGCGTATAATTTAGCGTTTTGATTTTTATCCCATCCAATTCCTTTAGGGGTCAGCGTTATGAGCAATCAAGGAAAAATGGACTGCGGCAGACGGCGTTTAGTCGTTGCCACCGCGGCCGTTGGCGGAGCTGGCGCAGTTGCTGCGCTTGTGCCGTTTGTCTCCAGCTTGCTTCCGTCTGAGCGTGCCAAAGCAGCAGGCGCTCCGGTAGAAGTCGATATCAGCAAGCTTGAAGCTGGGCAGATGATGACAGTCGAGTGGCGTGGTAAGCCAGTCTGGATCATCAACCGTACTAAAGAAATGCTGGAGACTTTGCCCAAGCTGGCCGACAAGGTTGCCGACCCCAAGTCGGAAAAAGAGCAGCAACCGGCCTATGCGAAGAACGATACGCGTTCTATAAAGCCTGAAATGATGGTTGTGGTTGGTATTTGTACCCACCTCGGATGTTCTCCATCATCTAAATTCAAGGCTGGTGCCGATGAAGGTATGAGCGGTGACTGGCTTGGCGGCTTTCTCTGCCCATGCCATGGCTCCACCTTCGATTTCGCCGGCCGCGTCTTTAAGGCGAAACCCGCCCCGACCAATCTCGAAGTGCCGCCGCACGTGTATCTAAGCGATACCCGTATCCTGATCGGCGAAGATAAGAAGGGAGCATAAAATGGCTGGCGGAACATTTGAAAAATACAAGTCTGACGGCTCCTTGGCAGGTAATGCCCTAGAGTGGGTTGACGCTCGCTTTCCGGCAACCTCTCTGTGGAAGGGCCACCTTTCCGAGTATTACTGCCCGAAGAACTTCAACTTCTGGTATTTCTTTGGCTCATTGGCACTGCTGGTGCTGGTGATCCAGATCGTTACCGGTATTTTCCTAGTCATGCATTACAAGCCGGATGCAGCGCTAAATGCGAGTGGCGTACCTATTGCCTTCGCTTCGGTCGAGTACATCATGCGCGATGTGCCCGGTGGCTGGTTGATCCGCTACATGCACTCAACTGGCGCTTCAGCCTTCTTTATCGTGGTTTACCTGCACATGTTCCGTGGTTTGCTCTACGGTTCTTATCGCAAGCCACGCGAATTGACTTGGCTCTTTGGCGTCGGCATCTTCCTTGTGCTGATGGGTGAAGCATTCTTCGGTTATTTGTTGCCATGGGGTCAAATGTCCTACTGGGGTGCGCAGGTTATCGTTAACCTGTTTGGCGCAATCCCAATTATCGGCAACGACCTCTCCATCATCATCCGTGGTGACTTTGTCGTTGGCGATGCAACGCTGAATCGTTTCTTCTCCTTCCACGTCATTGCTTTCCCGCTTGTGCTGGTTGGTTTGGTAGCAGCTCACGTTTTGGCTCTGCACGAAACCGGTTCGAATAATCCTGACGGTATTGAAATCAAGGCGAACAAGGATGAGCATGGCATTCCTCGCGACGGCATCCCGTTCCATCCGTATTACACGGTCAAGGATATCGTTGGTGTGGTTGTCTTCCTGATCGTTTTCTCACTGGTTATGTTCTTTGCGCCAGAGGGTGGCGGTTACTTCCTGGAAACACCGAATTTCTATCCGGCCGATCCGTTGAAGACGCCTAATCACATTGCGCCGGTTTGGTACTTCACGCCTTACTACTCAATCCTGCGTGCAATCGTCTGGAACTTCTTCGGTCTTGATGCCAAGTTCTGGGGCGTGGTTGCGATGGGTGCTTCTGTTGTTATCTTCGCATTCCTGCCATGGCTGGATCGTAGCCCGGTCAAGTCGATCCGCTACCGCGGTCCGATTACCAAAGTAATGCTTACCCTCTTTGTGATCTGTTTCTTCATCCTTGGCTATCTGGGCACCTTGTCCCCGTCACCGATGGGCGAACTCATTTCCCAAATTTGTACGGTTTTCTACTTCGGTTTCTTCCTGGGCATGCCTTGGTGGTCACGCATGGATAAATTCAAGCCGGTTCCTGACCGTGTGACGATGAAGTGAGGATGGATAAAATGAAAAAATTCCTGATCGCATTGCTCTTCGCGCCGATCATGGCATTTGCCAGTGGTGCCGCTGTGCATCTTGATAAATGGCCAGGTTCGGTAAATGACAAGGCATCGTTGCAGAATGGCGCCAAGCTATTCGTCAATTACTGTCTGAACTGTCACGGTGCTTCCTACCTGCGTTACAAGAACCTGGTTGATTTGGGCTTGACCGAACAGCAGGTCAAAGAAAATCTGATGTTCACCTCCGACAAGATTGGTAGCCTGATGACTGTAGCTGCTCGACATGACGAGCAGAAGCAGTGGTTTGGTGCGACTCCGCCGGATTTGACAATTATTGCTCGTGCTCGTGGTGAGTTGGGTAACGCCGGTGCTGGTGCAGACTGGTTGTACACCTATCTGCGTTCTTTCTATACCGACGAAAATCGCCCGACTGGCTGGAACAATGTGATTTTTGAAAACGTTGGTATGCCGCACGTTCTCTACGGACTACAAGGCAAGCAAGTGTTGAATCACGAAACGCACAAGCTTGAAATGGCAGTTCCGGGTCAGATGGCACCTGCTGAATTCGACAAGTCGGTTTCCGATCTGGTTGCTTTCCTGGTCTGGATGGCCGAGCCGCAACAAGAGTTCCGCCGGACACTCGGCCTATTTGTACTTGCCTTCCTGGGCTTGCTCTTTATCGCCGCTTACGCGCTGAAGAAGGAATACTGGAAAGACATTCACTAATCCGTACTGGATTAGCTTACGGCATCGCGGGTTGGCATTGGCCGACCCCCGATGCCGAATCTCATTTTAAGAGTTACGACAAATGATGAACCTTTACTCAGGCACAACCTGTCCTTTCAGCCATCGCTGCCGCATTGTCCTTTACGAAAAGGGCATGGATTTTCAGGTGATCGATGTTGATATGTTCAACAAGCCAGAAGATCTGGCTGCAATTAATCCGCACAACCGTGTACCCGTATTGGTTGAGCGTGATCTGGTTTTGTTCGAGCCGAACATCATCAATGAATACATCGATGAACGTTTCCCGCATCCGCAATTGATGCCGGCAGATCCAATCATGCGCGCGCGTGCACGTCAGTTGCTGGTTGGCATGGAGCGAGAAATATTTTCTTTCATGGAAGTGATCGAGAAAAATAGTAAAACGGCTGACAAGGCGCGCCAGGAAATCAAGGCTCGCCTGACTGAAATCATCCCTATCTTTAATAAACAAAAATTCATGTTGGGTGATGAGTTTTCGATGCTGGACGTGGCAATTGCCCCGTTGCTGTGGCGCTTGGATCATTACGGCATTGATTTAGGCAAAGCTGCGGCGCCGCTGATGAAGTACGCCGAACGTATTTTTAGTCGTCAGGGCTTTATCGATGCCCTGACGCCCTCTGAAAAGGCAATGCGCAAATAAGGTATGGAGCAACTTCCATCGACCAAACCTTATTTGCTGCGTGCCATTTGGGAATGGTGCTGCGATAACGGTTTTACGCCTCATATCGCAGTCGCTGTTGATCAGCGAACCCGTGTTCCACGCGAGTTTGTGAAGGATGGGCAGATTGTCCTGAATCTCGGACCTGGTGCGACTAACAAGTTGCAGATCGGTAACGAGTTTGTCGAATTTCAGGCACGTTTCGGTGGCGTGGCGCGTGAACTTTCGGTGCCGATCCAACAAGTTGCTGCAATCTACGCCCGAGAAAATGGTGCAGGCATGGCTTTTGACCTGGATGAAGAGGCTTTGCTGACGGCCCGGGTTGAGGCCGAGGACTCAGATCCAGAGCCGGAACCGCCACGCCCTGAAGTCGGGCGACCAAAGCTGCAGCGCATTAAATAGGGACGCGCCCAAGTGGCGATGCACCAAAACGGGGAGCTTCCAGATGGGATGCTCCCCGTTTTTTATTCAAGTCCCTGTATTTTCAGCTTGGCATGGCTGTTGCTCTTGCTTATGCCAAAAGGGAAAACATGAAAAGCACAGTTAAATCCACTTGTTGTTACTGCGGCGTCGGCTGCGGCATCCTTATTGATACTGAAAATAGTCAGATCACCGGCATTCGTGGCGATCCGGATCATCCTGCTAACTATGGAAGACTGTGTACCAAAGGCGCTACGCTCAATCAGACAGCCCCCCTGACCTATCGCCTGCAAACGCCACAGAGAGTGTTACGGTCAACCGGAAAAAGAAGCCAAATTTCTTGGGATGTTGCGCTCGATGAGGTGGCTACCCGATTTGCCGAAACCATTCGGGCGCATGGTCCGGATTCTGTTGCTTTCTATATTTCCGGCCAGTTGATGACTGAAGATTATTACGTCTTCAACAAATTGGCCAAAGGTTTGATCGGCACTAATAACGTCGATACCAATTCACGACTTTGCATGTCGTCAGCGGTGGCTGGCTATAAGCAAACACTAGGTGCTGATGCGCCACCTTGTAGTTATGCTGATATTTTGCAAGCCAAGGTGATATTCATTGCCGGGGCGAACCCGGCTGTCGCTCACCCGATTGTTTTTCGTTATATCGAGGATGCACGTGTTGCCAATCCTGATCTAAAAATCATCGTTGCCGACCCACGTCGTTCAGAGAGTGCCGAGATTGCCGACCTTCATCTGCCAATCAAGCCAGGCAGTGACATTGCTTTGTTCAATGGCATGTTGCATGTCATGATTGCTGAGAGCTTGGTCGATCAAGCTTATGTTGATGCGCACACGACAGGCTTTTCAGTGTTGGCCGATATCGTTAAAAATTACCCGCCAGAAAAAGCGGCTGAAATTTGTGGCATCGACGCCGCTGCCATTGTTCAAGCGGCGCGCTGGTTTGCGGCGAGCGGTGCATCCCTTTCACTTTATTGCCAAGGCTTGAATCAATCGTCACATGGCACGCATAACAATGCCGGGATTATTCATCTGCATCTAGCTACCGGACAGATTGGCAAGCCGGGCGCTGGGCCGTTCTCGCTGACTGGGCAGCCGAATGCGATGGGTGGGCGCGAAGTGGGCGGCTTGTCCAACTTGATGTCGGCGCATCGCGATATGGCCAACCCGGTACATCGGGCCGAGATGGCGCGTTTTTGGGGTGTCCCGTTTGTCCCGGCAACACCGGGAAAAGCTGCGGTCGAGCTGTTTAAAAGCCTGAAATCAGGCAGTGTCAAGGCGGTGTGGATTGCCTGCACCAACCCGGCACAGTCATTGCCCAATCAGGCTGCTGTGCGTGAAGCGCTGCAGGCCGCTGAGTATGTCGTGCTGCAAGAAGCCTATGCCAACACCGATACCGCCGATTATGCCGATCTGCTATTGCCGGCTAGCGGTTGGGGTGAGAAACATGGCACGGTAACCAATTCCGAGCGCTGCATCAGCCGCGTGTTGCCGGCCGTGCCGCCGCCTGGTGAAGCACGTCACGACTGGCAAATTGTCGTTGATTTTGCCCGTTTGCTCGGTAAAAAACTGGATCAAGCGGGTGTTGAGCGCCTCTTCCCGTATGCAGATGCAGAAGCTATTTTCAACGAACATCGTGAAAGCACACGTGGTCGTGATCTCGATATTACCGGCCTGAGTTACGAACTACTCGAAAGCGCCGGCCCGCAACAGTGGCCCTATCCCGAAGGGGCGACAGCCGGGAAGATTCGTCTCTACGAAGATGGCATTTTCCCTACGGCGGATGGCAAGGCACGCTTCGTTGCGATTGAGCACTTGCCAACGGCTGATATCCTCAATTCTGAAACGCCAATCAGCCTGCTCTCCGGCCGTATGCGCGATCATTGGCATGGCATGAGTCGCACTGGCACGGTGCCGCGCTTGTTCAATCTGGAAGACGAGCCGCTGCTTGCCATGCACCCCTGTGACATGCGCCACCGCTCGCTGGATACAGGGGATCTGGTCAAGGTCAGCAATGGCCGTGGCGAGTTGACGGTGCGCGTTGCTGAACAAGCCGGTTTGCAGCGCGGTCGAGCGTGGATGCCGATGCATTGGGGCAACCAGTTCATGAATTCACCTGGCGCGAATGCCGTGGTTAGTGATGCGGTTGATCCATTCTCCAAACAGCCGGAACTGAAACATGCGGCGGTGCAAATTGCCAAGCTCGATCTGCCATATCCGCTGGCAATCATTCGGCGTTGCCCTGATCAGGAGTCGGCGCTCGAATTGATGCAGCGGGCACGCGCCGCTTTACCGCGCTTCGCCTATGCAACCCTCAATTTGTATGGACGCAGTAGTCCGCTGGTGGTTTTCCGAGCGGCAATGATGGAAGCAATAACGACCGAGTTGCTTGCGGAAATGGATATTTTGTTCGGCCTTGATGGTGAAGAGGGAGCCATTGTCTTTGCCGATGCAAGTCGGCGTATCGCCAAAAAAGCGATCAGTATTGATGGTCGCTTGCATGGTATTCGTCTGGCTGGTGAAACACTCGCCCAGACCTGGCTCAAAAAGGCGATGGCGGAAGATGAGCTGGATGCCAGCCTGATCCGCTTTGCTCTCGCACCCAGCGCTAAACCACCGGTGACGATGGCGCCGCGCAACATCATCTGTAAATGTGCAGATATCAGCGACGTACAAATCAACAAAGCATTGGCGGCTGGCGCTGATTTTTCGCAGCTTCAGGAAAAGCTCAAATGCGGTACTTTCTGTGGTTCATGCGTGCCGGATATCAAGCGCATGGTTGCTGAATCCAAAATACAAGAAACGACCCCGGCATAGGGGCGACTGGAGTAGACAATGAGTTATGCACACTACATCAAGGAAAGTGGGCGTGGCGCCGAAGGCGCGCACCATTTGTCCAGTGAAGACGCCCGACAACTCTATGCCGCCATGCTCGATGGCGGCGTACCGGACCTCGAACTGGGTGCGATTATTCTTGCCCTGCGGATCAAGGGTGAATCGCTCGACGAAATGCTCGGCTTCATGGCCGCCGTCGATGACCGAACGCAATGCCTGGAAGTGCCGCATGGCCGGGTGCGGCCAGTTGTCTTGCCGACTTACAACGGGGCGCGCAAGGAAGCCAATTTAACCCCCTTGCTAGCGCTGCTGCTGCAACGTTTTGGTGTGCCGGTGCTGGTTCATGGATTGATCGAAGGGCTGGGGCGAGTGTCGTCCGGCCATATATTTCGAGAACTCGGCATCATGCCAGCGGCTAGCTCGGATCAGGTTCAGATCGCACTTGATACAAAAGGACTGGCTTTCGCACCCTTGAATTCACTGTCGCCCGGTATCCATAATCTGCTCGCTCTGCGTTCGCGCATGGGCGTGCGCAGCAGTGCGCACAGTCTGGTCAAAATGATTGATCCTTTTCACGGCGAAGGGATTTTGATGGCGGCGGCAACCCATCCTGCCTTTATTGATCTGATGCGTGGCATGCTGGTTGCGCGTGGCGGCAAAGCCATTTTGTTGCGTGGTACGGAAGGCGAGCCATTCGCCAATCCCAAACGCCGTCCGCGTCTTGAATATGTTCATGATGGTCAAACAGATATTCTGTTCGAGGCAGAACACGATAGCTTGCGCGCCTTGCCGCATTTGCCGGAGGCTTCCGATGCCGTCGCTACGGCACGCTGGATACGCAAAGTGCTTGATAATCAGTTGCCTTTACCCAAACCGATTGCGAATCAATTGGCCTGTTGTCTTTTCGCCAGTGGGTATGCCGAGGGCTTGAATCAGGCCAAGGCCATTGTTGCCGTTGAAACCGGCAGCCATTCAGCAACGGCAGCTTGATCACGGATTGCACCGCTGTGGCCTGTTGTGCCCCTGTTTGGTGCGCATTTGTTACGGTCAACGGCTAAAAACCGTTAAAAATCAATTGCTCAGCAGCCTGGCATGAGGCTTGCGAAAGATAAGCTGGAACAGCACAAAAGCCGCCAACGAGGGCGGTGCGGGGGCAATACCCGCAAATGGCAACGATGTCATGCGCTGAAATAAATTTTGCACCTCAGGGTGCGCGCAACGTTGGAGTCACACATGAGCAAACCTCGTCTCGTTCTCATCGGCAACGGCATGGCCGGTGTCCGCACCGTAGAAGAGCTGTTGAAGATCAAGCCGGATCACTACGACATCACCATCTTCGGCGCCGAGCCGCACCCGAACTACAACCGCATCCTGCTTTCCCCGGTTCTGGCCGGCGAAATGACCATCTCCGAGATCGTCCTCAACGAACTGGAGTGGTACAAGGAAAAGGGCATCAAGCTGCACACCGGCAAGCAGATCAAGACAATCGACCGCGCCAAGCGCAAGGTCATCGCCGAAGATGGCACCGAAGAAGAATACGACCGCTTGCTCATCGCCACCGGTTCAACCCCATTCATGCTGCCGATTCCCGGTAACGACCTGCCCGGCGTCATCGGCTATCGCGACATCAAGGATACCGACGAGATGATCGAGGCCGCCAAGCTGCACAAGCACGCGGTCGTCATCGGCGGCGGCCTGCTCGGTCTGGAGGCGGCCAATGGCCTCAAGCTGCGCGGCATGGATGTCACCGTGGTGCACCTCGGTCCCTGGCTGCTCGAACGCCAGCTCGACGAAGTTGCCGCCAAAATGCTGCAGAAATCGCTGGAAGACAAGGGCCTCAAGTTCCTGCTGCAAAAGCAGACCGAAATGCTGGTCCAGGGCGAAAGCGGCCGCGTCGCTGCTGTGCGCTTCAAGGATGGCATGACTATCCCGGCCGACCTCGTCGTCATGGCCGCCGGCATCCGTCCGAACTATGCGTTGGCCGAATCCTCCGGCATCTACTGCAACCGCGGCATCGTGGTGAACGACACCATGCAGACCTACGACCCGAAAGTTTACGCGGTGGGCGAATGCGTCACCCACCGCGGTATCGCCTACGGCCTGGTCGCCCCGCTGTTCGAACAGGCCAAGGTTGCTGCCAATCATCTGGCAGGCTACGGAATCGGTCGCTACACCGGCTCGGTGACCTCGACCAAGCTCAAAGTCACCGGTATCGACTTGTTCTCGGCTGGCGACTACATGGGCGGCGAGGGTACCGAGGAAATCATCCTCAACGACCCCTACGGCGGTGTCTACAAGAAGCTGGTCATCAAGGACAACAAGCTGGTCGGCGGCGTCATGTACGGCGATACGGCCGACGGCCCGTGGTACTTCCAGTTGCTCAAGGATGGCCGTGACATCCACGACATCCGCGATCAGCTGATCTTCGGCCAGTCTTTGGTTGGTGACGTCGGTCATGCCGGCAACAGCAAGGCCGCCTCTATGCCGGACAGCGCCGAGGTTTGCGGCTGTAACGGCATCACCAAGGGCGTCATCGTCCAGGCGATCAAGGCCAAGGGCCTCTTCACGCTGGACGAGGTGAAGAAGCACACCAAGGCCGCCTCGTCATGCGGTTCCTGTGCCGGTCTGGTCGAACAGATTCTCGCTTCGACCATAGGCGGCGCCTACACGCCGGCCGCTTCCGACAAGAAGCCGGTCTGCGGCTGTACCGAGCAGTCGCATAAGGCCGTGCGTGAGGCCATCCTCAATCAGCACCTGATTACCAAGGAAGCTGTCTTCAAGGCGCTGGAATGGAAGACGCCGAACGGTTGCGACAAGTGCCGCCCGGCGGTGAACTACTACCTGATCTCGACTTGGCCGCATGAAGCCAAGGACGATCCTCAGTCGCGTTTCATCAACGAGCGTTCGCACGCCAACATCCAGAAGGACGGCACCTACTCGGTCGTGCCGCGCATGTGGGGCGGCCTGACGACGCCGAACGAGTTGCGCGCCATTGCTGATGCGGCCGAGAAATACAAGGTGCCGACGGTAAAAGTCACCGGCGGCCAGCGTATCGACCTGCTCGGTATCAAGAAGGAAGACCTGCCCGGCATCTGGGCTGACCTCAACGCGGCCGGCATGGTCTCAGGCCATGCCTACGGCAAGTCGATTCGCACCGTGAAGACCTGTGTCGGCATGGAGCACTGCCGTTTCGGCACGCAGCTGGCCATGTCGATGGGCGTCAAGCTGGAAAAAATGTTGTTCGACATGTACGCCCCGCACAAGGTCAAGCTGGCCGTTTCCGGCTGCCCGCGTAACTGCGCCGAAGCCGGTATCAAGGACGTCGGCATCATCGGCGTCGATTCCGGCTACGAGCTGTATATCGGCGGCAACGGCGGCATCAAGACCGAAGTCGCCCAGTTCCTGTGCAAGGTAACGTCGGACGAGGAGGTCATGGAATATTCCGGCGCCTTCCTGCAACTCTACCGTCTCGAAGGCTGGTATCTGGAGCGCACCTGCCACTACCTCGAACGCGTCGGCATGGACTACATCAAGGGCAAGATTCTTGAGGATGAAGAAGGTCGCAAGGCACTCTACGCCGCGCTGCTTGCCGAACTGAAGGACGCCAAGGACCCGTGGGCCACCTCCCGGGAACCGCAAGCGATCAAGCAGTTCATCCCCATCATGATCGAAGCCTGAGCATTCAGAAAAAGGACAACAAAATGAGCAACTGGAAACTGATCTGCAAGCTGGAAGACATCCCGCAACTTGGCTCGCGCGTCGTGCATTGGCCGGAACGCGGCAAGGTCGCCGTCTTCCGCACCTCGGATGATGAAGTCTTCGCCATGCACGACAAATGTCCGCACAAGGGCGGCCCGCTGTCGCAGGGCATCGTCCACGGCAAGCGCGTGACCTGCCCGCTGCACGGCTGGAATATCGGTCTTGACGATGGCAAGGCGGTCGCGCCGGACGTCGGCGGCTGCAAGACATTTGAAGTCAAAGTCGAAAACGGCGAAGTCTTCATGGCCGCCTGAGCGGCCGACGCACGACTAGGGCCGGCAGCGTCGCCGGCCCGGCCAACCCCAATGGTGGGGTTCCGGCTCCCTGGTCTAGAGAGCGAATCAGGGCGCCTCCAAATCAAATCAAATTAAAAAAGGAAACCACCATGGCCTATCTTGCGCCTACCGAATTCGTCACCAAAATGATCGATGCCGGCGAATCAAAAATCTTCATGTCCACCCGCGATACGCTGATCCGTGCCTACATGGCCGGCGCCATCCTGGCGCTTGCGGCAGCCTTCGCCATCACCGTTACCGTGCAAACTGGTCAGCCGCTGGTCGGGGCGATGCTCTTCCCGGTCGGCTTCATCCTGCTCTATCTCCTCGGCTTCGATCTGCTTACCGGCGTCTTCACGTTGTGTCCGCTGGCTCTGATCGACAAGCGTCCGGGCGTCACCATGGGCGGCATTCTGCGTAACTGGGGTCTGGTTTTTGTTGGTAATTTTGCTGGCGCCATGACTGTGGCGGTCATGATGGCGATCATCTGGACCTTCGGTTTCACCGAGGCGCCCAATGCTGTAGCCCAAAAAATCGGTACCATCGGCGAAGGTCGTACCGTCGGCTACGCCGCACATGGAGCTGCCGGCATGCTGACCCTCTTTATCCGTGGCGTGCTGTGCAACTGGATGGTGTCCACCGGCGTCGTCTGCGCCATGATCTGCACCAACGTAACCGGCAAGGTCGTCGCCATGTGGATGCCAATCATGGTCTTCTTCTACATGGGTTTCGAGCACTCCATCGTGAACATGTTCCTCTTTCCGTCCGGCCTGATGCTCGGTGGCAACTTCTCGCTCTACGATTACATGGTGTGGAACGAAATCCCGACCGTGCTCGGCAATCTGGTCGGTGGCCTGGCTTTTGTCGGCCTGACCCTGTACTCGACCCACGTTCGTACCGCACCGAAGCGTAACGCCTACTAATCCGGCGGGTGTAGATTCAAGACCCCTTCCCGCAAGGGACAGGGGTTTTTCCATTATTTTTCCGCTGATCCCATGAGCCGCCAACTAAAAATCACCGCCGGGCAGTATTCCGATAAAGGCCGCAAGGAAATCAATCAGGATTTCCATGGTGTGCTTGTTCCCCATGGACCGCAGATCGCCAGCAAGGGCATTGCCATTGCGCTGGCAGACGGCATCAGCAGCAGCGATGTCAGCCAGGAAGCCGCGCAGGCAGCGGTCACCGCCTTTCTCGAAGACTATTACTGCACCTCGGATGCCTGGACGGTCAAAACCTCGGCCGAACACGTGCTGGTCGCCACCAACTCCTGGCTGTATACGCAAACCCAGCAGAGCCATCATCGTTACAACCGTGAGCGTGGCTATGTCTGCACCTTCAGCGGCATCATCATCAAGTCGCGCACGGCGCACTTGTTTCATGTTGGCGATGCCCGCATCTACCGTCTGCGCGGTGCGGCGCTCGAACAGTTGACCGAGGATCATCGCGTCCGTGTCTCGTCGGTACAGAGCTATCTGGCGCGCGCCATGGGCATGGACCGCAAGGTCGAAGTCGATTATCAGTCGATTCCGCTGGAGGAGGGCGAGTGGCTCGTGTTGGCCACCGATGGCGTCTACGAATTCACCGACGGAGCCTGTATCGCAACGGCCATCGACGGCTGTGCTGGTAATCTCGACCTGGCAGCCCAAATTGTCGTCGAGGAAGCCTACCGGCGCGGTAGCGGCGACAACTTGACGATTCAAATCGTCCGCATCGACGAACTGCCCAGCCCTGAATCCAACGAAATGTACCGGCAGATATCCGAACTGCCCTTCCCGCCGCAGCTCGAGGCGCGCATGGATTTCGACGGCTACCGGATTGTCCGCGAAATCAAGGGCAGCGCCCGCAGCCACATCTATCTGGCGGTCGATAGCGAAAGCGGCGAAAACGTCGTCATCAAGACGCCTTCGGTCGATCTGCAGGCCAACCCGGCCTATCTCGAACGTTTCCTGATGGAAGAGTGGATCGCCAAACGCATCAACAGCCCGCACGTGCTCAAGCCGTGCTCGCAAACGCGCAAGCGCCACTACATCTACGTCGTCACCGAGTACATCGAAGGCCAGACTCTGGCCCAGTGGATGATCGACAACCCCAAGCCCGATCTGCCCACCGTGCGCGGCCTTATCGAGCAGATCGCCAAGGGTCTGCAGGCCTTCCACCGCCTCGAAATGGTCTATCAGGATCTGAAGCCGGACAACATCATGATCGACAG
>ERZ724524.1468-NODE-1468-length-15666-cov-4.134136_pt1 | contig 15666 bp, 15 predicted proteins | sample MGYA00376057_ERZ724524 | MGnify/ENA primary metagenome ERZ724524 (study PRJEB28724, sample SAMN07190888) | wastewater metagenome | isolation source: influent of sewage treatment plant in Hong Hong | place: USA: Christiansburg, Virginia | collected 2016-03-01 ...
AATTTGGACCAGGTCCGGCGAGTGTCCGCACGAGGACAACACTTCATCGAGCAGTGCTTGAATGCGGGGGGCCGAGAAGCTCGACCACTCGGAGACCTTGCACAGCACGGCGTTGCCCGAAAACAGCGCTGGAATCATCGGCCCGAGGATGTTCTGGAGCGGAAAGTTCCATGGACAGATGACGCCAATGACGCCGAGCGGATGAAACTCGATGGTCGCGGTCTTGTGGAGCAGCAGCCCCGACGAGATTTTCTCGGACCGGAGATCGTCCTCGCCGCTGCGGAGGGTGTAGCGGAGCTTTTCGCAGACGGGGAAAATCTCGCCCATCATCGCGTTTTGGAGGGTCTTGCCCGCCTCGGCAGACAGCATGCGGCACAGCTCGTCGGCGCGGTCGAGGATGGTATCGAGCAGACGGCGGAGCACACGGCGACGCTCGGCGAAGCTGGTCTTTTTCCACTCACGCTGCGCCAGGCGAGCACGGTCGAGTCGAGCGCTGACCTCTGCCGCATCCATCGCGGGGACTTCGCCGAGGACTTCACCGTTGGCGGGATTGCGGCAAATGATGGTGCGTGGGGTCGATGGCCCCGAGGGTGGCGGTCCCGACGATGGGCCATCTTGCTTGGTGGAAACATCGGGCGCGGATTCGCGGCTCGCCGAGGCCGGTGCGCTGCTCGGTTGGGTGACGGCTTCGCTAACAATGGTGGCGACTTCCGTTGGCGGCTCGCTATGAACTGCGACGGTCACGGGGTCGGCTTCGACGGTGAGAGTGCTTGGTTGCGCTGCGGAAGGAGGCTCGGTGGCTGGCACCACGGGAACCTCGTGGGTGGCGGTCTTCGGCTTGGCGCGACGAGAGGATTTGGTCTGAGTAGCTTTCTTCATGATGAATCCGGCAGCGACCGAGTGGCGCTGTCCTTTAGCAAGGGCGGCGCAATGTAACAACAAGGTTCCCAAACGAAAAGCGCAAAGGCCGCCTGGTCCTTCTGCTAGATTTCCGCGCCGTGAACCGTCTTTCACCACAGTCAGCGCGTCCGCTGCGTCGAATCCTGGCGCTGGAATCGTCGTGCGATGAGACCGCCTGCGCGGTCATCGAAGCGGAGCACGAGTACGGTCATCCCGACCATCGCCTGCTGGTTCGAGCCGATGTGGTGGCCTCTCAGGCGGCGATTCATGCGCGCTTTGGTGGAGTCGTTCCCGAGGTCGCTGCTCGCCATCACATTCAGAACCTGATTCCGGTCATCGACGAGGCGCTGACGCAGGCGGAGATCACGCTGGATGACATCTCGGCGCTGGCGGTAACCCGGGGACCGGGGTTGATCGGGGCGCTGCTGGTGGCGGTGCAGGCTGCCAAGGCGCTGGCGTTTGCGCGGCAGGTACCACTCGTCGGCGTGAACCATCTGGAAGCGCATCTGTTGTCAGCCTATCTATCGGACGGTACGAGCGAGCATCGACGACCGCCGCTGCCGCATCTGGGGTTGCTGGTCTCGGGTGGTCACTCATCACTGGTGCTGGTCCATGACTTCGGCCGCTATCAGGTACTAGGGACAACCTGCGACGACGCAGCGGGGGAGGCGTTCGACAAAGTCGGCAAGCTACTCGGACTGGGGTATCCGGCGGGTCCGCTGATTGATCGGTTATCGACGAACGGTGATCCGCGAGCGGTGGTGATGCCGAGGGCGATGCTCGGGCCCAAACGAGGGCTTCAGATGAGCTTTTCCGGCCTGAAGACTGCCGCTTTTGCGCACCTTCAAAAGAGTGGTCAACCGCAGGGCGAGCAGGCGATGGCGGATCTATGTGCGTCGTTTCAGGCCGCAGTCGTCGAGCAGCTTTGTCGGAAGACCGCGCTGGCGCTCGACCAGTACAAACTTCCAGCCGTGGTGCTGTCGGGTGGCGTGGCGTGTAATCGGGCGCTGCGGACGGCGGTGGCCGAGCTGTGTGCGTCGCGTGGACTTTCGTTTTTCGTCGCACCTGCAAGGTTGTGTAGCGACAACGCAGCGATGGTTGGTGCGGCTGGTTATTACCGTTTGTGGCGCGGTGAACGCGCCGAGCTAAGCCTCAATGCCGTTGCCAATCTCCCCCTCTGACAAAGCCGACCTCGCGGTCGATCATGTGGTAGCCGCAGAGGCAGAGCCGGTCATTCTCGATGCCCGTGAGCTGCTTCGTCAGTACGGCCTCGCCGCCAAAAAGAGCTGGGGCCAGAACTTTCTCGTTGATGAGCGCTCCTATTCGGCAATCGTGCGAGCCTGCGCGCTGTCTCCAGACGACGTCGCGGTCGAGGTCGGTGCCGGTCTGGGCACGCTGACGAGTCGACTGCTAGCCACCTCGGCTACAGTGGTTGCCGTCGAGCGCGAGCGAGATATGTGCGAAGTGCTGCGCAATGAACTCGGTGGCAGACCGCGCTTTACGCTTCAAGAAGAGAACGCGCTGCACCTGGATATCCCGGCGCTGGCGGAGCGATTTGGCCGTCGCTTGGTGATCGTCGGAAACCTGCCGTATCAAATTGCCTCGCCGCTGATTTTTCACTTTTTGGCGTCGCGTGCATCGGTACGACGGATCGTGATCATGCTCCAGCGTGAGATGGCCGACCGGCTGCTGGCCGCGCCGGGAAGCCGTGAATCGAACGCACTGGGTGTGCAGGTCCAGATGGTGTGTGCGGTCCGACGAGTCTGTCAGGTCGGACGGGGCGCGTTTCTGCCACCGCCGCGAGTCGATTCGTCGGTGGTGCTCTTGGATCCACTACCGACTACGTTTGCTCCGCTGCGTGACCTGGCGATGTTTCACCAAGTGGTCCGGGCTGCGTTTGGACAGCGTCGCAAGACATTGCCCAATGCACTCGGTGCGGCGTTTCCCGATGATGCGATCGCAAGTCTGGGCGGCTGTGGGATTGACCTTTCCCGTCGTGGAGAATCGCTGCGACTGCCAGAGTTTGCGGTCTTGTCCGATGCACTGTCGCTTCATCGTGAACAGACCTCTCGTTCGCCGCAGCCTTAACGGAGTGTGCCGATGAACCGCCGCGTCTTCGTACTCGCAATCGTGGTGCTGATCGTGACGGTGGTGGTGTTCTTCTATCGTCAGCGTCAGCGGGAGCAAGGGCTACCGGCGGGCAGTTCGGCACCGGTGGTGCTGCCGCTGCTTCAGACGACCGTGAAGTCGAGCGGGCAGACAGGGACAAGTGGTTCGTCGCTGGTGCCGGTGCGGGCGACGTTGGGTCGAGGTAGTTCGGTGGTGGTCGAGGCGGGCTGGGGCGCTGGACCCGGCAAGTTCGGTCGCAAACGCGCCGCTGAGTCGAGCCCGGAAGGACCGATGGCCCTGTCGGTAGCTCCCGATGGCAGCGTGGTCATCATCGACCAAGTCAACCGTCGGATCGAACGTTTCAAAGACGGTCATTCCGTCAGCACAACGCCGATCGGCGGCGATACGGTGCAGGACTTGGTGCTTGGGCCCGAGGGGCGGATGGTGCTGCTCGATCGGTTCATCGACCGTGGTATCCAGGTCTATGGTTCTGATGGCCAGCTAATAAATGATGTGCCGCTGAGCGGTAAGACCGAGCTCGGTAGTCTGACCGGCGTATTTGCCGATGAGCGTGGGATTTACGTCGAGCGCGAGCACGGGATGGTGCAGCGAGTGGCCGATGCCAATGGCAATCGCACCTCGGGAGACCGCGAGCTGCCGGGTCGACCATCGCGGGATGGCCAGCTTGTGATCGCGGCGGCGATGCTGGAGCGACAAAGTGGTCAGTTTCAGATTCGTGCGTTCGATCGCGCCAAAGGTACGCAGGTCTGGGACCGGGTGATTCAGTTGCCGACGCCGATCTTGCACTTGGTGATGCTCGACAGCGACAAGCAGGGGCGGATCTACGTGGCAGCGGTGACCGCGCTAGAGGAGCAGACGCCGCCGTATCGACTGACCGACGAAGCGTTGTTTGCCGTGCAGATCGGGCGAGATGGCACCGAGCGTGGTCGGCTGAAGCTGCCGCCTTTGCATGGCAGTGACGAGTCGTTCCGTCCGGTAACGGTCGACGACGCGGGCAATTTGTATGTGATGCGGTCCAGCGAGACGGGTCTGACCGTGGTTCGCTATGTGTTCTAGATGACATCCAAGCAGGTCATGGACTTTGCCAGCGCTGCCAAGCTGCCGATCATCGATGGGCAGGCGGTGTATTTGGGACGGATCGACTACGGCGTGGCCTGGAAGCTCCAGCAACTGCTCGTTGAGCAGCGCCAGCAAGGCCTGCTGCCCGATACGCTCCTTTTGTGTGAGCACAGCGATGTCATTACCGTCGGACGACGGCAGACCGGACAGGGCAACATCATCGATCGGCGCTTTCCAGTCTTCGAGATCGAGCGGGGCGGAGATGCGACGTATCACGGGCCGGGGCAACTGGTCGGCTATCCCATCCTCGCGTTGCGTCCGAGCCTGGACCCGGCACCGGCGTATGGGGAACAGGATCTACATGGATACCTGCGAGCGCTCGAAGAGGGGCTGCTGATGCTGGTGAGCGAGTGTGGGGTCGCTTGTGACCGAAAGCCTCGCTATACCGGGATCTGGACGGCGGATCACCAGGGCAAACTGGCCTCCCTTGGGGTGGCGGTGCGACGCTGGGTGACGTCACATGGCTTTGCGCTCAACGTCAGCACGGAGCTATCGCGCTTTTTTGCGATCAACCCGTGCGGAATGCAGGCACAAGTGATGACGTCGCTGCAGCGACTGGGGGCGGAGCTGGATGGACAGGCTGTTTCCGTCGAGCGCTTGATCGAGCCGTGTGCGCGGGCGATGGGTCGGGCGCTCGGTCGTCGCTTTAGACTGTGCGCTGTGGCGGAATCGGGCCTGGCGGCGCTGGTTGCAGAAGCCGAGCTACACCCCGAGCCATCACAGACGCCTAACGGCTGACGCGAACCGGCTCTTTGAGTCGTCGGTGGGTCATCTCGTACGCCAGGCGCAGCGCATCCCGTCCGGGTTCCAGGCGAAACGGGGACAGCTTGGGCAGTGATGGTTCATGCAGCAGATGTAGCTCGGGCCAATCGGGCACGTCATTTTGCAGCCTCACCACCTTGCGCCACGGCGAGTGCGCGGGCAGGTGATGAAACAGCAAGCGTGCGCCCGGCGTGGCGGTCGAAATACCCGGCCGATCGGCAATGCCTCCGTCGAGATAGCGGTGCTCGCCGATCTCAACAGGCTGAAACATACCGGGAAAGCAGCACGAGGCCCGGATCGCCAGCGCCAGATCTCCCTCTTCGAGCACCTCGGTGGAGAGGCTGCGGAGGTTGAATGCAGCGAGCCGAATCTTCATCGGACACTCCGAAAACTCGCGTACGTCGACGCGATCGAGTAGGTCGCGGAGGATGTAATCGAAGGCATTGCCGCGCAGCAGACCTGGACCGCTCGCTTCGTCGGCCATTCGATCGATGCCCATCAGCTCGGCCAACTGACGGAGTCGCCCGGTGCGCAGATAGAAGGGCAATCCGGCGAGCGGATCTACGTCCCAAAAAGAAGCTCGAGATAGCTTGAGTAACTCGTCGCGGAGTACCGTCGCTGGCAAACCAGCTCCCCACAGACCAGCAACCAGCGCACCGGCAGAGGAACCACCAAGCTGTGTTGGACGTAGTCCGACCTCTTCGAGCGCCATCACCACGCCGGTGTGGGCGAAAAAGCCGAAGAACCCGGACGACAACACCAGCTCGAAGGGATGGGATGCGAGGTATTCAGTAAGCGTCGGCATGGCAAGACCTTGTAGCAGCGAAGGGAGCGCTTGAATAAGAGGCGAATCAAAAGCCTATTTTTGTTTGTGACGGCGAGGCAGGTCAGCCAGTGCGGCCAGGTAGTCGATGGGAGTGTCGATGGGCCTCGGCCCCAGCTCTTGCTCGGACATGGGACCGAGATCGCGCAGACCTCGCGCCAGCGATCGCAGCAGGTCGCGGGTGCCCGGCAGTGAACCGAGTGCGGGCAGCATGTCTCGTTCTCCGGCACCATCGGCGATCGTGCGGCCCAGGCTGTTGACGGTCTCCAGCGAGACGCGCCGCCGACGCAGCAAATCTTGTAGCGAGTTGCGAAGAGCTTCGACGCTGTAGGCGTGGCGATCGACCATTTCGACTGCGACCCGAACTACCGCCGCAGCTTCGAGTCGTCCATCTTGAAACAGCACCAGAGCGGCTTGAAAGTAGTTGTAGATGGGGACAAGCCGCCCGCCGTAGCGATCGAACTTGCCCGGTGGGGACTTGCGATCGAGGTGAATGAAGATGCGCTCGACGGCTTCGGAGTGGGGCAGCGACTCGAAGATCGACACCGTACGAGCTGCATCATCCTCGTAGGTGCCGGCGCTGCGCAGGATCTGTTCAAGCAGCGAACGCTCAATGCGACCCGCGAGCAAGTCACCGTAGAGCGAATAGATGAGTGCATCTGACTCGGCATCGTCGCCAAAGCAGACCTCACGCGTCTCGGCGGTCACTCCTGCTCGTCCGGCCAGCAGCGCCGGGAGCTTGTAGCCGACCTGCTCGCGCAGGGCCCGAAATCGTCCGGTCAACATGTTGCGCAGGTTCGGTTTGAGTACGAACTCATCAAACTCGATCCCATCGAGGCGCAGCTTTTCGGTCAGCACCTTGCGCATTTGGCGAGGCGATCCGGAAATAAAGCAGATTCGCGCCCGACCACCGCCCGACTGCCGCAGTTCCCGCAGCAGCGTGGCTGCTCCCGGCACGGTACGTTTGTCGCCCGCGTCCTCGAACGCAGTCTTTAGGAGCGACATGAAGGTATCAAAATCGGTACGTAGGTAGGTCTTGTCGAGATCCCAGCGATAAATCACGTTGGGAATGCTCGGCTCAGGCTGGCTCGGGCTGCTCTTCGCAGACTTGTCCATCAGCGCGCTCACTTAGGTCTGCTCGCCCGAGGGAACCGTGAGATTGCCCGCCTCTCGGAGGCCACGCTCAATGTCGGGCAAAAGGCCACTGGAGACGCCCTTTTTGGCGACTTTGATGGCGTTCTGGATCGCCTGGGCTTGGCTGCGACCGTGCGCCTTGATGAGCAGGTGATCAAACCCGAGCAGCGGCGCTCCGCCATACTGTTTCCAGTCGGTGAGATCCTTGAGCTTGCCGATTCCACCCGACAGCATGGCAAGACCCGCCCGCCACATCAGCTTTTCTTTGTACGCGTAGTGAGCCAGTCGGACCACCGTTTCGGAGACGCCTTCGAGCATCTTGAGGACGACGTTGCCGACAAAGCCCGAGCAGACCACGACATCGGCGACGCCGCGTGGAATGTCGACGCCCTCGACGTTGCCGATAAACTGAATCCCGCGCAGCTCTTTGAGCCGGGCATGCGCGACGACGACCTCTTTGGGGCCTTTGCCAGCCTCGGCACCGTTGGACAGCAGTGCGACCTTGGGGCGAGGGTTCTTCGAAATCCGCGAGGCATAGGCCGAGCCCATGACCGCGAAGCTCACCAGATCATCCGCCGTGACATCGAGCGTCGCCCCTACATCCAAGATCAGCGAAAAGGGATCGTCTTTTTCGCCGCGTCGAACCTCGGTCGGATAAACCGCCGCCAGTGCGCAGCGACGGATGCCTGGCAGTCTCCGCCAGTATTGTAGGCAGGACAGCACGGCGGCACCGGTGTTACCGGCCGAGACCAGCGCGGAGGCTCGTCCCTCTGCACACAACCGCGCCGCTACCGCAATGCTGCTATCGGGCTTTTGCAGCAGCGCTTCACGTGGCGATTCGTCCATCGTGATGACTTGGCTCGCGTGATGAATCGCCAGCCGCTCCGCATCGTAGCGCTGTTTCATCAGCAGCTCATGCAGGCGCGGTGCGTCGCCGACCAGCAGCAGATGCAGCGGCTCGCTTCCGTCGGATCTTTCGCGGGTCGACTTTTCCGTGCTCGGTTTGTCTCCGCTCGACTTGACCGGGTTCGATTTTTCACCGACTGGCTGTTCGAGCGATAGCGCACAGGCCGCCTTGACCACTTCCTCGGGGGCTTGGTCACCGCCCATGGCGTCGACGACGATAGTAATGGGTTGGCGTTCGATGACTTGACCGGACATCTGATGACCACCATATCATGCGCGGCCCTGACCGCCGCCATCGCGCTGCCGTCCTCGGTGCGGCATAACGGTTGATTTCATGACCAAAAGCGCCATACGATAGCTCCCACCACACCACCAGATTCTGACGACGACTGACACGATGAGGGACTCGTTCGGGTGGGGCGTTGGTGTCAGTTCATTTGGGGAGGGCAGCGTGAGCGAAGACGACATCATCTACTGGCAGGATGTGTTGGAACTGGTGCAGGCCGGGAAAGCCTCGAACCTTAAGTGCCCGTTTTGTCAAGGCGACACCCTCACTGTCACCAAACGTGAGCGCGTGACCATCGTGCGCTGTACGGCCAAGACCTGCGGCCACTTCATCGAGGGCCGGTTCTCTGCGGAGGATCTAGCCGAGTAGGAAGCCGATGGGAATCGGTTGAGAGTCGCATGGGAGTCGCACTCTGCTGAATCAGGAGTCGATGTACGGAGTGTCCTTACGAGCGATTCCTAATCAAGTGATCAGCGAAGCAAGAAAGTTGGGTGCCGAGTCATTTGGGTATGAAAATTACGGGACTGGATCGGTTATATTCTTGCTTCGCTGGGGTAGAAGTTACTGGGGCTTGCAGATAGCGGTGTAAGCGTTTCCTTTTGACGCACAAGCTGCACTGCTGGTGAGGAGAAAAGGGACAGAAAATGGCGCGCAACTTCCTCGGAAAAGGATGGCGCTATCCGGTGATGATAGACCGCCACGGCGGGATGGCGCAGAGCTCTCTCGATGATCTCGTGCGCGAGTCTATCTTGATCATCCTTGGCACTGCTCCCGGCGAGCGCGTGATGCGTCCGTACTTCGGATGCGATATTCACGAGCTGCTGTTTGCTCCGAACAACGTCAACACCGCCGGTCTAGCAGCCCACTATGTTGTCGAGGCACTTGAGAAATGGGAACCACGCGTTGAGGATGTTTTTGCCGACGCCAATCCCGACCCGATAGAGCCTCATAAGCTGATCATCGATATCAAGTACAAGATTCGCGGCCAGAACGTTACTCGAAACCTCGTCTATCCGTTCTATCTGCGCAGGAGCGATCAAGAATGATCCCGACGCCGAAACTGGACGATCGGACGTACGCCGATATCATCGCCGAAGCCATTCGGCTGATTCCCAGGTACTGTCCAGAGTGGACGAACCACAATCCCTCTGATCCAGGTATCACAATCCTTGAGCTCTGTTCATGGATGACAGAGCTGATTTTGTATCGTCTCAACAAAGTACCAGAGAAGAACTACCTGACCTTCCTGGATATGTTGGGAATCAAGCTACAGGCGGCTCAGCCGGCACGCGCACTCCTTACGTTCAAGCTAGCGGAAGGCGTCGAACGGCAGACAATCCGTCGTGGTCTGCAAGTGTCGACTCCGCAGGCCGATGAGGAAGATGCCGTTCTGTTCGAAACGCAGCGCGATCTGACCGTGATCAGCGCGAGCCTGGATCGCTGCTTTTCCTACTTTGATGAGGCGTATTCGGACAACTCTCCGTACCTTCAGGGAGAGCGTACGGATGGCTTTCTGGCGTTTGCCGGTGCCGAGCGCGTCGATCGTTTCATCTACCTGGGTGATGAGCGACTGATTGGTATCAACGACTCGACAGTGCTGCGGCTTCGCTTGACAGCTCCTGAACATGGTGGCCGCGATCTGGCGCGACTCCTAAACTGGGAATACTGGAATGGCCGTCGCTGGCGCGAACTGACACTATCGCAGCTTGAAGTAGAGCGCGGTGAGGTCATTTTCCAAGGCGTGGTCGATATTCAGAAAACCACGGTCAACGGACTAGAGACATACTGGCTCCGGGGCCGTCTGGCAGAGGTTCCGCGCAGCGCAGCAGAGACTGAGGTTGATACCGTTCGCGGTGTCATCGAAGTGACGGGAGAAGGAATCCTTCCCGATCAGGCGTTTGCCAACCTGGATAACAACGTCTTTATCGCGCTTGATCTGGGCAAGAACGTCCATCCATTTGGTACAGAGCCGAAGCCGGATCACGTCCTGTATTTGGCCTCTCAAGAGACGCTCAGCCAGGTTGGTGTGCAGGTCGAGATCGACTTTGCGCTCAGCGATCCACAGATCGCGCCAGCTCCCAAAGCGAGTGATGACCTCATCATGTCGTGGGAGTACTTCGATGGGAAGAAGTGGCGAATCCTTGGCAAGAGCACTCCTTCGGGAAAACCACCGCAGGGCTGGGAACAGAGTGTGCTTGGATTTGTCGACGCCACCAATGCTTTCACCAAGAGCGGAACGGTGCGCTTTAACCGGCCTCCGGATCTGCAACCGGGTGAAGTGACAGGCGAGCCGAATTACTGGATTCGTATTCGCATCGAGCAAGGTGACTTCGGTATTCCTGGTGCGTACATGCTCGATAATGACAAGTGGGTTTGGCGCGATGAGCGGCCACTCCGTCCACCTGCATTTAAGAGTATCGGTATCCGGTATCAGACCGATCTCGATCACCTAAAATACTTCGTTGCGTATAACGATTTCCGGTATCGCGATCGCTCGGAAGAAGAGAAAAACGAATACCGTCCGTTCCAACCTTTCCAAGCAATTCCCGATGAGGGCGCGGCTGTCTATCTGGGCTTCGACCATCGTCTTCCGAACGAAACGATGAGCCTGTACTTTCAGTTCCAAGAAAGTTCAGTGCTGGAGCAGGACTTCTCTCATGCAGAGCATCTGACGCACTACTACGAGAAGCGCAAGACCATTTGGGAACCGGAACAGCGCGTCGCGTGGGAGTACTACAACGGGCGGGCGTGGGTGACCCTGGTTGTAGCGGACGGAACCAAGAACTTTACAGAGTCCGGCTTCATCGACTTTGTCGGTCCGGACGATATGGACAAGACCCTCAAGTTTACCGAGGACCGCTTCTGGATTCGGGCGCGCCTGGAAATGGGTGGCTACATCAAGCCGCCGCGTATCCGTCGCATTCTCCAGAACACCGTTGAGGTGGCCAACGTTCGTACCATTCGCGATGAGATCCTGGGCTCATCCGATGGGACTCCGCTCCAGAGCTATACGCTCCTCCACGGGCCACTGCTGGGCGGTCAGGTGATCGATGTTCGCGAGCGTGAAGATCCGATTCCTGAAGAGATCGAGGAGCTAGGAGAGCATGCGGTGCGCGTCGCGGAAGATCGCGAAGGCGGTTACATGGTTCGCTGGAAGGAAGTCGAGAGCTTCTTCGAGTCGAACCCGAAGTCCCGACACTACATTATCGATCCGTTGACGCGGCAGGTGCGGTTCGGCGACGGAATCCGAGGCATGGTGCCACCGGTCAGCCGCAACACCGTCATTGCCAACGAATACCGTGTCGGTGGTGGTAGCAAAGGCAACGTCAATGCGTTCACGTTGACCTCGCTGACCCGCGCCGTGCCGTATATCGAGAAGGTCTACAACGTCCTTCCGGCGGTCGGCGGTGCTGATGCTGAAACGGTCGAGCAAGCCAAAGAGCGTGCACCGCTGCAGATCAAGAGCCGCGATCGCGCCGTCACTGCGGAAGATTTCGAGACGCTGGCGTTGCGCTCGACGACCAGCATTGCTCGTGCCAAGGCACTGGCCTCGGATGATCAGGCGGGCCATGTTCACTTGGTCATCATCCCGCGTGGCGACGAAAAGAACCTGGATCTGACCCGCAAGCTGGTTCCACCGCCGGAGCTGTGTCGCTTCGTTCGCAACTATCTCGACGAGCGGCGGCTCATCACGACGATTCTTGATGTGACCAAGCCGGACTACGTCGAAATCTCGCTGAAGGTCACGCTGATCCGTCGCACGGTCGGTCAGAGCGAGCGTCTGCGCACCGAGATCGAGCAGCGTATGCGTCGTTACTTGCACCCGCTCGTCGGTGGCAAAGACGGCAAGGGCTGGCCGTTTGGACGCCCCGTGTATCGCACCGACCTGGTGCATATGGTCGAGGACATCCCCGGCATTGAGGCGATCGAGTCCATCCAGATCTACGATGAGGACCGCCGCATCAACGTCGACAGCGTGCGCCTAAAGGACGATGAACTGCCGCACGTTGTCAACGTCGCCGTCGTTGAGCGCGTCCGCCAGGAGATGATCTGATGCTCCACGAGCGCGAGCCGATGCAGCGTCGCCTGGTCCGCGTCCCCGACGTGGTTGGGCTGACGTTGCAAAAGGCTCTGCTACTGGTCCAGCACTCCGGTCTCAAGGTCGGTGCGGTGCTGTTCAAGGAAAGCTACGAGGAAAAGGACACCATCCTCGAGCAGAAGCCGCAGCGTGGCCAGATGGTCTACGCGTCCGACGATGTGACGCTGTGGATTTCGCGTGAGAGCTACATCAAGTGGCTGCCCGCAATCTATCAGCGTTCCGACGCTACGGGCCGGAACTACGTACGCGACCTACTATGGGTCATTCAGCATCTGTTCGGCTCGATCGAGACGATGCTCGATTCGATCCATCTGTACTTTGATTCGTACGAGACGCCGGAGCAGTTTCTGCCGTGGCTGGCGGCCTGGTCGGCAATGCTGCTTGAGCCCGATTGGCCGGTCGGTAAGAAGCGCCGTTTGATCAAGAAGGCGATGGAGCTGTACCGTCTGCGCGGCACGGTGCGTGGGCTCAAGCTGTTTATCTCGCTGTTTACCGGATTCGAGCCGCATTTGGCCGAAAATGAGTGGCCGTTTAACGGCTTCCGAATCGGTACTTCGTCGACGGTCGGAATCGATACAGTGATCCTGCCGCCAGTCGACAAGGCGCACTCGTTTGTAGTGGTGATGCCGCACAAGTTCAAGGACGTCACCAGTCAGTCGATCATCCGGCTTCATGAAATCATCGAGATGGAGAAGCCGTCGCACAGCACCTACATGCTGAAGTTCGAAGATCCGCGTCTGGCCGTTGAGGAGCGCGAGTTCTATCGAATCGGCGTCTCATCAGGCGTCAACATCGGGCAAGAAGTGGTCACCCCGCTGCCGATGGATGCCGAGACCGGCGAGCCGGATTACCCGAAAGAGCCGGTGATGCCGCCGCCACCACCGAATCCATCGGTGTACGAGCTGTTCGGCACCAAGAAACGGCAGCTTCCGCCGATTACCGGTGCTGCCAAGGCCGATAACGCTCCAGTCGAGGGTCGCGAGATTACGTCGAGCAAATACGGCTTCGAGGGCGCTCGTGAGTTCCGTCTCGATGACATTATGAAAGAGCTGCTGGCCCGTGCTGGCCTCGAACAGAATGTCGAAGTGAGCGTCGAAAGTGGCACGAGCGGGACAGAAACTGCGGGCGAGCAGACCAGTTCGGCGCTGATCGAGCTGGCCAACAACGATGCGAGTCCTTCGACCCAGATCGATGAGGACTCGGCGTTTGAGCCGGCGCTGGCTGCACCGGGTTCGGTCGAGAAGAAGCCCGAGGTGGCAGTTGAGCCGATGGCGCACGATGACCCAAGCAGCCAGACTCCTGTTACCAAGACCGAAGGCACGCTGGACGACGACGAGGAGATTCCTCGGGCGGGGTTGGGCGCAACCGTTGAAGGTGGCGTGCGGGGCCGAAAGCCGAAGGTCGACCTCGATGTCAGCGTCGAAGAAATTGGTGGCGACGAGATTCAAGAGGTCAGCGCGGATGACCTCATCCACGACGTCGAAAAGCCCAAGACGGAGGTCGCTCGACCGGAAGGCAGCGACGTAGCGAAGGTGACGGGCACGGCCAGCGTGGAGGGCAACGTCCAGCAGCGTGGGCCACGCGTCGAAATTGAGATCGAGAAGCGCGAAGTACCAAGTGATGAAGGCACAGCGCCTAGCGGCAGCGAGACGCCTTCCGACGGTTCCAAGAAATAGGAAACTTCTAACCAGGGTTCCCAGCGAGGGGCACGATGGCGACTGAGAGTGAGAGCAAAGTCAAGGGCTTCAAGCGGATCAACTTCTTTAAGGGCTTTCTCACCACCGAGCATGACTGGAACGATGCCGAGCGGTACCACATCGAGAAGCGCCGTCTACACAACAAGATGATGCACGCCCCCGGCGTGGTCTTCGGCTTCAGCGGCGATCTCAAGGTCACGGCGCGTCCCCGAGGTGATCTCTCGGTCGAGATTCAGCCAGGCTACTCGGTCGACGGGCAGGGTCGCGACCTGATGCTCTGGGATGCCGAGATAAAGACGCTGGTCCTTGAGGAGTACAAGCTCCCGCAGACCATTTACATCGTCCTGCGCTACTACGAGCAGGAAACCGACTTCATCGCCTAACATATCGACTCCGTCGACGCGTGCCATGATCGATTCCCCAGTTCTGTCTGAGCACATCAGGGAAATGGTTTGCATCGCTGTACGCTTGGAGTGATGGGACTGGGTGTCTAGCAATGTGAGCCGTTGGGAGTGCCCCCCATAGGCCGTTTTTTGTTGCTATCACGGCGACGATCTTTGCTCGGTGTAGTAGATTACTGTGTACTGGGGTTAGTAGCAGCCATGGCAGCGAACACGGTGGGGACGCAGGAGGCTTCCGCTTCTCAAAACCAGTTTTCCATTGAAGGCGACATGATGTTCGTTCGGGTCTATGGAACGATGCAGGTGGAGGACGTCGTTAGAGTCAGAGAGCTCAGTGACGTACTGCTGGCTCGGTACGGATACATCTTGCTGCTGGCTGATGGTCGGTACACGACCGGAATCAGCCACGAGGCGCGCAAGCGTCAGAAAGAGAACATAGAGCGTAGGGGATCGGTCGATCCAAGCCACACCGCGATCTATGGTGCCAGCACCACCATGCGGTTGCTGAGTAATCTCGTTCAGCGAGGCATCGCGCTTCTCAGCGGCGAAAGCTACCCAGTCTCATTTGTGAAAAGCGAAAACGAGGCACGCAGCATACTCGACACCCAGCGTGCTCTGTTGAAAAAGGCCACCGTTCCTCCGCAGTAGGATGATCCATCACCACCTCGGGCTTCCGGTGCTTGTCCGCGCCCCTTGGGAATAGGGGTTGGATCAGAGCTTCTTGCGGACGATGCAATCACCGCTACCGACCACTACGAGTTCATCGGGGCTGGTAAATGCGAGGTTGTTGCCTTCGAACAGAATCGAATGGATAACGGGCGGCTTGCCTTCGTGTAGCTCGATGACTTCTCCACCGCTGACCAGTACCCACAGACCGCGAGGACTACTTAGTTCTCCGGCCATGCCGAGTACGATGCGGTAGTTGCGCATGCCGAAGCGAAGCGCTGGCAGAGTCACCGTCTTGAACGTACTTCCGTCATAGCGGAGGAGGGTCGACTGATCTCCTCCCAGATACACTTCATTGCTACTGACGACACGAACCGCATCCAGGTCTACCGTGGTTCCGGTTGGGATGGTGGTGAATCCTGCTGGCAACTTCCGTTTCCAGGCTGCGCCGCCGAAACCCACGGCCCAGGTATCGCTCCCGGTCACTCCGTCCACGTCCTGCACCCAGCCATATGTACCGACGGTGATCAGCCGAGTGAAGGTACCGCCAACATAGCTGGTGATGCCCGATTCCCCCACAAACAAGAGCTCGCCGGTATCTGGGCTCTGCCAACTCTGGTTCATCCAGTAACTCGCCACCGAGCTGGCTTTCGATTCAAAGCGGGTTCCGTTCCAGTACAGGACGGAATCGGCGCTGGCGCTCGTGCTCGGTCAGCTTCAGATGCTCGTCGACTGCTGCGACG
>ERZ724524.1473-NODE-1473-length-15648-cov-6.166806_pt1 | contig 15648 bp, 16 predicted proteins | sample MGYA00376057_ERZ724524 | MGnify/ENA primary metagenome ERZ724524 (study PRJEB28724, sample SAMN07190888) | wastewater metagenome | isolation source: influent of sewage treatment plant in Hong Hong | place: USA: Christiansburg, Virginia | collected 2016-03-01 ...
AGGAGGTTCGTTATGAAGAAAACCATTGTTGCAATGCTGGTATTGCTTATGATTGCAAGCCCAACAGTGTTCGCCCAACAAAAGCCAATCAAACTTGTGTTTACTTCAGTCAGTGTGCCAACAGATGCGCATACACAAGCAATGTACGTTTTCAAGGAAGAAGTCGAAAAGCTTTCTGGCGGACAAATCCAGATCGATGTCTACGATTCCGGCAAGCTCTTTACCCAGCAAGCTGAGCAGGATGCCATTCGCAAGGGAACAGTCGATATGGTCTATAGTTCTGCATCGTGGCTTGCAGAATTTGTTCCTTATCTTTCGATGTTTGGCGCCGCCTATACATTCCAGAGCTATGATCAGATGACTAAAACCTTCAATGGCCCAATTGGCAAGAAAATGTTCGAAGATGTGGCAAAAAAAACCGGTGTTCGACCACTCTGTGCTTTTTACCTTGGCACTCGTCAGCTCAACCTCATAGCAAAAGTCGGCCCTGTAACCAAGCCCGAACAAATGAAAGGTGTGAAGCTACGCGTTCCACAAAGCCCGACATGGATCGCAATGGGCAAGGCTCTCGGAGCAAACCCTACCCCAATGGCCTTTAATGAATTGTATATGGGTCTTAAAACCGGTGCGGTTGATGGTCAAGATAACCCTCTCCCAACAGATAAGAATGCCAAATTCTATGAAGTCACCAAGTATATAGTTCTCACAAACCATCTAGTCGACTCGGTATGGCCTTCTATCAATGAGAAAAAATGGCAGAGCCTGACAAAGCAACAGCAGGACTGGGTCCTACAAGCATTGGAAAAAGCACGCCAATCCTGCGATAAGACAAATCTCGATAACGAAAAGGAAATCCTGGATTTCTTCCGCCAGCAAGGTCTTGTTGTCATAGAAAACCCTGATCGGGATGCATTTGCAGCCTATGCTAAGAATTTCTATCTCACGGAAGGTAAAGATATTTCGAAAGATTGGGACCTCGCTCTCTATGATGAAATACAAAAAATGAAATAATACCTAAGGTTTGCCCGCAACAAATCTCCGCTGCGGGCAACCTTGATTCAATAAGTATGTCGATATCGTATCGATGCTTCTTGAAAGGGTATTTGAAGGAGGAGCCATTATGCCGTATTGGCTGAAAAAAACAGGCAAATTCCTGGTCGACTGCATCGAACTTTATGTACCTATACTCACGTTTAGCACGCTTTTCGTCTCTTTCGTGCTTCAGATATTCGCTCGTAAATTTTTCAAGCCGCTTCTATGGCCAGAAGAATTGAGTTTGATTTGCTTTGTATGGACTGCTCTACTGGGTGGTCTTTACTCGAAGAGAATGGGCACTCAGGTCGCTTTCACAATGCTCTATGATGCCGCCAAACCAAAGACAAAGCGAATTATGCGCATTGTGGGCAATGCTCTGCTTCTTGTTGCTTTTTTGATCATTCTTGTTCCTTCATGGGATTATGTACAATTTATGCGATATAAAAAGTCGGATGCGCTGGGCATTCCCATGAATATCGCGTATTTTCCATTTGTTGTGTATCTAGTCGATATGATAATAAGGCTAACCATTGACATTGCAAAAGATTTTAGCATCTCTGGAGATACCAAATGAACCTCCCACTTATTGTTTTCGTTTTGTCGTTTGTGGCTGTATTTCTGCTTGGTATTCCTCTTGCACCAGGCATGATGCTATCGAGCGCATTCTATTTCCTCCTTTCTAAAAATCCTGCTGCGTCGCTAGATATGGTCGCAATGCAGTTTCTTACAAACCTCAATGCGAGCTTCGTTCTCATTGCGGTGCCGCTTTTTGTTTTCATGGCCGAGATAATGAATTCAGGCAAAGTAACCGAGATGATCTTCTCCTTTTCGAGCGCACTCGTAGGCAAGCGAAAAGGTGCTCTTGCACACGTCAACATTATCAACTCGATTATTTTTTCTGGAATGACAGGCTCGGCACTTGCCGATGCATCAGGTCCAGGCAATATGGAATTAAAGGCAATGCAACAACAGGGCTATGATGATGCATATACCTGTGCCATCACCGCAGCGAGCGCTACTATTGGGCCAATTATTCCACCTAGCATCCCTATGGTCGTTTATGCAATGCTCTCCAGTACGTCGATAGGTTACCTCTTTCTAGGAGGAATTATCCCAGGGCTGCTCGTTGGCATCGCACTCCTTATTTACAACACATTTATATCGAATAAAAGGAACTATCCGGAAGGAAAAAAGTTTCCTGCCAAGCAATTTTGGAAATTTACTTTGCAAGCTTTGCCTGCGCTTTTCACCGTAGTGATCTTGCTGGGAGGAATCTATACAGGCGTTGTTACCCCCACGGAAGCAGGGGCCTTGGCGGCTTTCTATGGAATACTAATATCGGTCTTTGTATACCGAGCGCTTGGCTGGAAGGAATTCAAGCAGTGCCTTATAAATGCGGTGCGCACTACTGGGACACTTTCGCTTCTTGTCGGAAGCTCCTTCGCTTTTTCTTATATCGTCAGTATCGAACAAATACCCAATGTTATAGCTACATTCTTACTCGGTCTAACCCAGAACAAATATGCCATGCTCCTCATCCTCAACATCGCCATGCTAATTCTGGGTTGCTTTCTAGATACCACGCCCATACAGCTCATATTCACCCCTATCATAATCCCTATTCTCAGCCACTTAGGGATAGACCTCGTACATTTTGGCGTAGTAATGGTGCTCAATCTAATGATTGGACTTTCGACTCCGCCCTATGGTATGCTGCTCTTTACGGTATCGGGGCTTACAGGGACTCCACTAAAGGATATAATCCGAGAAATCATGCCTATGATTATTGTTCTCATTGTTGTCTTGTTCTTAATAACCTATATTCCCGATCTTGTGCTTTTTATTCCCAAGTTATCGGGGTATAAATGAGGCCACAATGAATAAGACTATTCCCGATGGTGTTTATCCGACCCTTATAACACCCTACGAAGAAAATGGTCGCATAGACTGGAATGCGCTCGAAACACTCATTGAGTGGCATATTGCACACGGAGTAGCAGGATTCTTTGCCGTCTGCCAATCGAGCGAGATGTTCCATCTGACACTGCGCGAACGGCTTGAATTGGCAAGAATGTCGATCAAATTCTCGCGAGACCGCGTACCTGTCCTTGTTTCCGGGCATGTCGCCGATACGCTCTACGATCAAATCGAAGAAGCTAAAATGATGACCGATACGGGCGCCGATGCACTTATCCTAGTTACAAATCGCCTGGCGCGCCCCTATGAAGGTAACGATATTTTCAAGAGAAATCTCGAGACATTCCTGACAGCCTTCGACCGCGATATCCTCCTTGGCTTCTATGAGTGCCCTGCTCCTTATAAACGGCTTCTAAATGCCGATCTCGTGCAATTCATCGTCGAGACTGGCCGATTTGGTTTTCTGAAGGATACAAGTTGTCGCATTGGAGATATGAAAGCCAAAATCGAAGCGGCAAAAGGCAGCAACTTCAAGCTTTTCAATGCAAATGCTGCGACTCTGCTCGCATCGCTACAGAAAGGAGCATCAGGATACTCAGGCATTATGACTCACTTCCACTCGGACCTCTATGTATGGATGTGCAAACACTGGAACGACCAGCCAGATCGAGCACTCGAGCTTCAGGATTTTCTAGGTCTAGCATCCGTCATCGAATATCAACTATATCCCATCAACGCCATGTATGCACTGCAGCGTGAGGGCCTGCCCATCAAGCTCATATCGCGCCGCGCGGATGCACGGCTCTTCACCGAATCAATGCGCCTCGAAGTTGAGCAACTTATGGGATTATCGCATAGGTTTTCGGAGGCTTATAGAGAGTAAACATTGGAGAAAATAAAATATCCAAACAGGAAAATCGAAATGTTGATGAAGGCTAAAGTAATCCTTAGCTAAAAAAGTCAGGCGCCTTCATGGCGGCTATGAATCCATCTTTCTTTTTTATTGCTCTCAATTGCAGCTTCTATGATTTTTACAATTCTATGGCCTTGTTCAAAATCAGCATAGATAGGAACATCATCAAACACAATTGAGCGATAGAAGTTATCGATCATCCTCTGTTGCGCTTCCAAAAACCTCTCTTGTTTTGAAGCACCAGCGTTTGCTTCCTTGTTTTCTTCCAACTCATTCACAAGCGATATAGTTCCTTTTTCATCCATAAATAATTCTTTCTCTTCTCGATATTTAAGCGAAGCTCTTTCTGGATGCTCTTGAGACCAACGCAGAGATGCTATGCTACCATCTATCTCAAAAGAGATGCCATTAGACCGACCGGCACTTACCTGAGAGACAATTAGGCAGCCATGAATGCCACCTTCAAATCTCATCAGCACACTTGCAAAATCCTCAGTATCTACCATTATAGTCTCAGAGGGAGAGCGAATCCGCTTGGAAATGAATGTTGCAAGGTCTGCGGCGATGCTTTCCACTCTGCGATCAAGCAAGAACTCTGCTATATCTATCCAATGAGATCCAATATCAGCAAGGGCTCTCGATGGTCCTCCATAGCGAGATTCGACCCGCCAGTCGTAATCATGGTTGAATAAGAGCCAATCTTGAAGATAAGTCCCGTGTATGGAATAGATTGTTCCAAGCTCGCCCTTGGATATCAATTCTTTTATATGCATAATGATTGGATAATATCGATAAACAAAATTGACAGCGGTTTTTAGATGACGATTCTTTGCTAAAGTCATAAGCGCTCCCGATTGCTGTGAATCTATTGTGAGCGGCTTTTCAGATAGAGCATATAAGCCTGCTTCGAGAATACCTCTATTTACATCATAGTGAAGCACATTGGGAGTACAGTTATGCACGAGATCGAGACTCTCGCTCTTAAGCATTTCTTGGTATGAAGTATACCAAACAGGGATATCGTAGTCGTCGCAGAGGCTCTTTATCTTGTTTGGATTGAGAGAACAAATCGCTGCCAATTCTGCGTAGCCGAGAGGCTCGATAGCTTTGATAGCCTTGAGATGAGATATGCCTATCTTGCCAATTCCTATAATCGCCACTCGAAGTTTTTTCATAGCTATTTCTGGAGCGCTGATATAAGCTCTTTTGCTCTAGCAATCTGATCGTAGGATAATGGTATTACATTGCTGTTCTGTTGCGATGTAGATGCAGATTCAATAAGGATGAGTTTGGTTTCCTGTTGCGTAATAGTATTGTGCCAAAGCCCCTTAGGAATATTGTATACTTTGTTTAGCTCCATGGAGATAGCCTTCAGTTCGATGCTATCATTAATTAGGTCCTCTAACGCGCATAGCAGGATACAAGTACCGCGCAATAATATAAAGAGCTCGTCGGTCTCATTGTGACGTTCCAAACAATCGATATTACTTATATCATTCTCTGGTTTATAATTCTTGATTCCAACCATCCATTCCTTGTTTTCATATACTCTTTGGAGGCCTTTCCCTTCATGTTCATATTCTATTATACCACTCATAAATAATTACCTCTTGAATTACTTCCTTTTTACTCCAACAACATGATGCATTGTTGCGCGATATCATCTGCTGTAAGACCATAGGCCTTGAAAAGATCTTCAGGTTTTCCAGAACGTCCAAATTTATCCTGGATACCAACACGGGCAAACTTTATATTTGATTTGCCTACAAGAACTTCAGCGACAGCTGACCCTAGCCCTCCTATGATCGAATGCTCCTCAGCGGTCACCATGGCTCGACATTGAAAAGCCATTTCTAAAATCAACTCAGCATCGATTGGCTTTATGGTGTGCATATTGATAACGCCAGCCTTTATGCCATTAAGAGATAATCTTTCAGCAGCTACGAGTGCTTCTTTCACCATGAGCCCTGTAGCCACAATGCAGACATCACCAGGCTTACGCATAATATTTGCCTTGCCGATTGTAAAAGTACTGTCTTCATTTGTTATTACCTCGACAATTGGCCGAGCAACGCGAATATATACCGGTCCATCCAAGCTTGCGGCAGCGAAAACCGCTTTGCGGGTTTCAAAAGGATCACAAGGAACAAGGATTGTCATCCCTGGTAGTACCCGCATGAGTGCGATATCTTCGATGCTCTGATGACTTGCGCCATCTTCGCCTACTGAAAGTCCTGAGTGAGAGAGCCCAAATTTCACATTTGCATTGGGATATGCGATGGAATTACGAATTTGCTCATATGCTCTTCCTACACCAAAGAGCGCGAAAGTACTTACAAAAGGCAAAAGCCCTGAATGGGCAAATCCCGCAGCTGCCCCCATCATATTCGCTTCAGCAAGACCAAAGTTGAAAAACCGATCGGGAAACTTAGATGCAAAAATACTCGTCATTGTTGCATGAGAAAGATCCGTATCCAGCACCACCACCTTTTGATTGATTGAACCAAGCTCGGCAAGCGCCTCGCCATAGGCGACCCTCAATGATTTGCTCTCAAACATTTTGCGTTCCTTTCAGCTCGCACATTGCTTGATTGTATTCCTCAGTGTTCATCGGTTTGCCATGCCATCCAACATTATTCTCCATGAATGAGATTCCCCTGCCCTTGACTGTCTCTGCGAGCACGAATAAGGGCTTTCCAGGCACCGGTTCGGAAATCGCCTTTACCAGCATGTCGACATTATGTCCATCGACTTTTTTGCACTCAAAACCAAAGGAGTGGAATTTTCCAATTATATCGCCCAAGGACATAACCTGATCGTTGGTTCCATCTATTTGCAAGCCATTATGATCAAGTATAAAGATCAAATTATCGAGCTTATAATGAGCTGCAGACATAGTTGCCTCCCACACCATGCCCTCTTGAATTTCTCCATCGCCAAGCACCACGTAGACATGGTATGGTGCACGTTTATATTTTGCAGCGAGCGCTAGTCCCACAGCTACAGAGGCGCCTTGACCTAGTGAGCCAGTCGATACATCGATGCCAGGAGTCTTGCGCATATCAGGATGTCCTTGAAGATGGCTACCGATCTGCCTCAAGTTCCAAAGATCATTTCGAGGGAAAAAACCTTTATCAGCGAGAATCGCGTAGAGCGCAGGGCAACCATGGCCTTTAGACAGCACGATCCTATCTCGCATCTCCCACGATGGATTTGTAGGATCGACATGCGCAACCTCATAATAGAGCGCCATTAATATTTCCACACATGAGAGCGATCCGCCCGGGTGGCCAGATTGACATCGATAGAGCATTTCGATAATGTCGCGCCTTATAGCTTGCGCCTTTTGTTCCAGCAGAAGTTCATCCATTTTGAGTATTCCTTTATTACCCTTTCACTGCGCCTGCAGTTAAGCCTTCGACTAGTCTTTTTTGAGCAAAGAAAAACATTATGCAAACAGGAATTATTGTGATTACGCCTCCAGCTGTCAGCATTCCCCATTCAACACCTAACTGACCAATGAAATTTTTAAGTGCAACGGGAATCGTCCGATTTCGTTCATTGGTAAACATGACAGCGAAGGTATATTCATTCCACGAAGTCATGAAAATATATGCGCCTGTAGCGACAACACAAGGCAAAAGCATAGGTAAAATAATCTTTATAAATGCTTGAAAACGATTCGCTCCATCCACCATTGCCGCCTCTTCAAGCGATCGAGGTAAATCATCGAGGTAGCCAGTCAGAAGCCAGACAGAGAATGGGATGGTAAATGTTGTATATGAAAGAATCAAAGAGCTTGGTGTGTAGAGTATGCCAATTTTGCGCATAATAGCAAAAAGAGGAATAAGCAATAATACCGTTGGGAACATATTGTTTGTAAGAAAAAGTGTCATGAAGAACTGTCGTCCCTTAAATCGATATCTGGAAAAGGCATATGCAGCAAGTAAGGAAACGACAAGCGACAACAGAGTCGTTACGACAGCAACCAGTAAGCTATTGATCATTGGTTTTATAAAATTGTATTCAGCAAAGAGCTTTTTGTATGAGTCAAAAGTCACCTTTGCAGGCCAATAGGTGACAGTGCTTGAATAGAGTTCTTTTTCTTGCTTTATTGAGGTCACAAAGGTCCAATAAAAAGGAAAGAGGAGAAAAATGAGCATCATCGCTAACAAAATATGTCCTGGCAAAGCGTGCAGCAACTTTCTTTTATAAGGCGCTTTATAGAAGGATTTTTGCGCTTCTCTGCTTTGTAATTCCATTACTTTGCTTCCTCCTGTGCCTTAAAGAGGTTCTTCAGATAAGGAATAGAAACAACAGATAGGCCTATTGTCAGAAAAATTGCAAGCGTAGAGGCATATCCGAGGTTAAGTGTATTTCCTTTATTAAAGACATATACGCTTAAAGTCTGTGTAGAGTACGCTGGCCCACCTTCTGTCAAATTGAAAATCACATCGACAGAATTTGCAACCCAAATTATCCTTAGAAGAGTTGTGACAAAGATAGTATTTCTCAGTGATGGTACAACTATCCAAAAAAATCTCTGAATTCGATTCGCCCCGTCCACATCTGCAGCATCATATAATTCATCTGGAATACCTTGAAGACCAGCAAGTAGCATAAGCGCAAAAAACGGGATTCCCTGCCAGATGATAGTTAAGATTACAGCAGGAAATGCGGTGGATTGCTGGGCAAGAAATGGAATATAGTTGTCTATCAGACCAAGTTTCATCAATAGATCATTGAGGACTCCATAATTACCATCATAGATCCAGCGCCACATTAAACCTATCAACACACCTGGTGTAACCCATGGAATAAGGCTTATTGAGCGAAAAAGTCCACGTCCCCAAAATTTTCTATTCAATAGCAGCGCTAATATGAAACCAAAGATAAATTGAAAGCCAACACCAGCCACCACCCAGATAACTGTCTTAAGTAAAGCTTGCCAGAACAATCCATCGTGAAGCACTGCGATATAATTTGCAAACCCTACAAAGCGGATTTGACTTGGCCGGCGGAGGTCATAGCTTTGAAAGCTCATCGCAATTGCATTTAGTACGGGAAAAAACACCACCGCACATATCACCAATAAGGCTGGCATAATGAGTAAATATGGCCATATATTTGTTTTTCGTTTGTGCATTGTGATATGAATTAAAGCCTCTTTGAATTCCTAAGATACTTTAAATATTGAAAATGTACTGGCAGCTGACAAAAAACCAGCTGCCAGGTATGCATTCCTTACTATTTACCCCATAGCCCTTTTTGGAGAGTCTTCATTGCTTCCGCAGCTGAAATCTTACTAGTAAGAGCTGCTGCAACGGTGTTTGGCCAAATAGTATTTATCCATTCCGTTGTGGTATCAAGAATTGGGAAAATTCCCGCATAGGGAGCGCCCTCAATTGACACCTTCATAAAACGATTGTTCTGGAAAAAAGGAAGCTGCTGCACATCTTTACTAACTGGAACATTACCGGTTGCGGTGCACCATGCTTCCTGACCTTTCCCTGTAGCAAGATACGCAACCCATTCAAAAGCAGCATCTTTATTCTTTGAAGACTTGAGAATCACATTTTCAGTATCGCCCATCGAGGTCCAACGTCCCACACCGCCAGGAAACGCAAATGCGTCGACATCATCTCCGAATGTCTCAACCATTCCAATCGAAGAGCCAATATGATGGATGGTCATCGCTGTCTTGCCGGATTTGAAATTGGCGATGATCTCATTAAATCCATCCATTGGAGCTGTAGGAGGGGCATAACCGTTTTTATATAGATCGATGAAATCCTGCATGCCTTGAACTGCCTGAGGAGTCGTCATGTCATCAAAATTACCACCGCGAGCCCAAATAAAGCTTCCCCAAGGTTCTTGCCCGCCTTTTGCTCCTCGCATACCAAATCCATAGACATCTGTCTTGCCATCTCCATTGGTATCCATAGTGAGTTTCTTGCATGCTTCAAGAAATTCTGCATATGTTTTTGGTACAGATATCCCCGCTTTCTTTAATAGCGAAGGACGATAATACACATACAGAATCTGAGTATTCCATGGCATGACATATACGCTCTTAGTACCGCTCGCTTTTCTCATCGTATCATAAAGACTTGGATCAATTTTATCTCTATCTTTCCATTTCTCGAGATTGCTATCCAAATTGACAAGCAAGCCGTTTGCGGTGAAAAGAGGAGTCGATGTGAGCTTGAACGAAGAAGTATCTGGTCCGCCTCCTCCCATCACTGCACGAAAGAGGGTTTCACTATATGCACCACCATCCCATGGATATTCCTGCGCAACGACTGTAATACCTTTACCATTCGTCGCATTGAAGTCCGCTGCGATTTTCTGCATTTCCGCAGAATACTTAGGATTATCCGCCCAATACCAATGGACAATTGTTACCGGCTTTGTCTGTGCATACACAGCCGCTGAAAATGTCAGTAATACAACCGCCACTACTGAGAATGCCAGTCTTTTTTTCATGTCAATCAACCTCCTTCTCCTAAAACTCCTTATTGCAAAGCGATTCGTCATTCAGCGAATCGCCTTTGTCGCGCTGCATGCATGTGATTCCTCATGGCTTCTTCAGCTTTCGCCTCATCGTTTGCCAAAATAGCATTCACAATTCGCTCATGTTCTCTATATGTATTCATAAAGCGGTCTGGGTCGCTCTCTGGGAAACCTTCATTCAGCGCGATTATTTGAGGCGTAATATAGCTTGTAAGCGAAAGACACACCTCATTTTTGCTCGCTTTTGCGATAGCAATATGAAGGAGGTGATCCTCATCGAGCGCTCGCTGGCCAATGTCAGCCTTTAATTTGAATTCCATATGCCATTTTTGGATCTCTTCAATATTTTCATGGGTAGCCAGCATCGCAGCCCTCTTCGCCGCATAAATTTCAAGAAGCTCTCTTATGTCAAATAAATCGATTGGAGAAAATGAATCCCTAAAGCTTGCGATGCTTGCGATAAGACCAGAGATAGCCTTACTTCCAAGTTCTGCAACAATCGTACCTCGTTGAGGTAATGTTCTTATAAGGCCATAATGATCAAGTCGAGAGAGAGCTTTGCGCACATACCCTCGGCTCACATTGAGAACCTGGCTCAAGGCGCGTTCAGAGGGCAATTTATCACCTGCTTTGAGGTTTCCAGAAATGATCTGTTGCTGAATATAGCGAAATACTATGGATTCGCCTTCAAGAGTATCAGAAATCTGTTGATCTTTTGAATAATTCATTGTGCCACGCGTTACCCCTCCCTTACTCTCTATCTCAGCCTCAGCTTGCGCTGCAGTTTAGTTGCAGCCTAGTTGCAGTCCGGGCTACAATCTGGTTAACCAGATATAGTAGTATTAGCCAACATTCATGAATTGTCAAGAGTAATTTTTAGCATTGTCATTTAAGAATCAAAAGTGCACTGTTTTTTGAGGATTTAAAGTTGAGTTCGCTCTAAAAAGGTCTCTCAAAATGCTTCTTGGTAAGGGATTTATATGCTAAAATAGATAAATATTGTCAATTGTTGTGGATAGGAATTTTGGACGACTCTTGAATTAGGCAATTGCTTCATCGACCAATTCTCCATTTACAAATCATACTCCCGACTGGGGCGAGGGGGATCAAATTGAATCCTCTAAGCCTTCTACAATTCTTCTCAGCTTCCTTACAGGGCTTATATACCATCGTCAATGTCGCCTGCCTTGTACCATTGCCCTTTGTCTTACGCTGACGTAATCTCACGGTCGCAAACGTTGATTCAATGGAATTGGTAGTCCTGAGATGTATCCAATGCACGGAAGGAAAATCATAGAAGCTAAAGAGCTCATCTTTATCCTTTGCTAGACATTCTACTACCTTCGGATATTTATCAGAAAATGTTTCAACAAAAAGACCATATGCCTTTAGTGCTTCTTCCTTCGTCAGTGCCATTAAGCGAGGCGCATCTCTTAGCTCTCTTGCACATTGAAATAGGTCCTGCGCCGGTGAGGATTGTTCGTTCTGGCTTGTTTCCATTTCTTACGACACATTGATGGCTATTCTCATCCTTAAGATGCTGATACTTTGCACAATGCTTAAGCTACTTCTGCTTCAAGTGCTGCCTGAAGCATCTTCCTTGCTCCTTCCCTCATAAGCTATTCCAGTACCTCTACGGTCTCTGGCTTTGTTTTTGTGAAAGCTTCTGCTATACTTTTCTCCACGGACGTTCTCCTTTTGATTGGTGTTTTTTCATAGCAAAGCCTATCAAAAATGAACGTCCCTGTCTTTTCCCATCCACAACTTTTGAATATATCTCATGCCAGAATATTCTTGGACTTTTGAAAGAGGCTCGAGTGGCAAAAACGAATATTAGTATTGATAATGAGCATGTGGTAAGAGTGGTAGGCTGCAATTTTGAATGGTATGCTAAAGATTATTCAAGAGATGATAAGCCTTACGGCGCTCATGTAAGAGCATATTTCAAATTCAGAAATGATTTTTCTGCTCGGCTTCTTGGTTTGGTATTTGATGTCAATATGTATGATTCTTTTGGAGATCTTCTATATAGCGCGAAGAATCTAAAATATCAGTTGTCTTTAAATAATGGAGAAGAAACAGGGGATGATCAATTTTGCTATTGGGAAGAAGGATATAATAGCCCATATAATTTGATATGGGATTCGGTAAAAAATGGCACGATAAGAGGAGAAATAATCATTAAGAAAGCTGCCTTTGATGATGGATAAACGATAGATTATGAGACCAATTGAGATGAAGTGATTGCGGCATGCCTATAGCTATCGAAAGGTAGCCCGATCGATTTCCCAAATCCAGGTCACCCGGAAGCAGGTACGGAGAATCATACATAAGGCAGAATTAGGGGCAATCTACTCAGAGAGGAATCTCTCAAAGCCAAGGAGGGGGGCAGCAAAGTATCCCTATTTGCTCAAAGACAAAAAGATATCGGTAGAGGTAAACACATGGAACAACAAGCAAGAAAAAGATTGTCCCAGAGGAATATCTGTGTCAAAGAGGGCCATATATTGTCCTACGGAATTATTAAAGCCTTTATTATTATTCAACATGATGTATTGAAAATATGGTAAAAGGTATGTATATTATAGCATGACCTTTGAATGGGATGAGCATAAAAACGAGCTTAATATTCAAAAACATGGCCTTTCCTTTGAGGAAGCTCAGGAAGCATTTTTTGATAAAGGACGGATCATAGTTTTTGATGAAAAACATTCAGAAAGGGAGAAAAGGTATTTTTGCCTTGGAAAATGTAAAATAGGGATTGCCACCGTACGATTTACCATGCGGAATGGCAAAATAAGAATTATCGGAGCTGGATATTGGAGAGAGGGTAAAGAGCGATATGAACGAGAACACAATATATAGCGATGCGCCAAACGATATAGCGAAAATGCTTAGAAACGGAAAAAGAATCGATGATTTTCTTCCACCACCTGATAAATTAGTTAGGCGAGTACCAAAGGTCAAAGTAACAATTGCTTTGAATCAGCAGAGCTTAGAGTTTTTCAAAAAAGCTGCAAAGAAGAACAATGTAAAATATCAGACAATGATCAATGAACTGCTCGATAGGTATGCAGAGAAGTATTCCGATACCATTTAAGCTCTAACTTTTCGTTTTAGGTAATATGTTCGGTATAAAGAGGCGAGGTAAAAGCAGTCTCAATTGGAGTGGCTGCGAGATCGGGCAGTTCCAAGTCAAGATGTTTGAGGACTTCTTTTTGTGCTTTTGAGAGAACTTCATATTTCCATGTTCCGGTGATCCTCTCTACTCTTATTCCTGAGAGATATTCCTGCAAAAGCCCTTGTACCGAATATCGCTTTAGGCTGTTTGTCGCATGCAAAAGTTCGATCACTCGATAACATGTCATAAGCCTAAGATGATTGAGAAAAAACCAGCCTTCCAGGGCTCCATCAGAATGGACATAAGATGCATCCCATCGTAAGAGATTCTTATACTCATCAAACATTTGCTCGATCTGGGCGCGCTCTTTATAGAGCTCGTAGATACGCTCTAGAGAGTCCTCTAGGCTTGTCTTAAGGACAAGAATACCAAATTCGCATTGCTTTGCACGAAGTGCCTCTTCTGTATAGCCTTCATGATGGCTTAAGAGTCTTCTTAGATAGTCCTTTTCTTCCTTGAGCCGCAATGCTCCATCAAGATAGACAAGGATGCGATGATGGGTATCTTCATGGGTTTGGTAGTACCAGATAGGGCGACCGCCAAACTCGAATACCCCATCAAATCCTGATTTATCAACCGATTGCAGCCGTGTTCGGTCATAAGAAAGACTATTACGACGTAAGGGTACAATATAGCGTAATCCTACATTATCCATATCAGCGAAGTTTGCCTCAGAGCCAAAACCTTTGTCTGCAATCACCACGATGTCATGGATTCCCATCTCTGCAACAAGCGCTCCAAAGGCACTCACCTCTCGAACATTGCCAGGGAACTTTCTATAGTATGCAGGCATCCCCTCTACACTTCCTCCGTAAAACGCATATAGGAGGTTTATCTGTGGGTTATAGCAGTGTTCATTATTATAGCCACTATGACAGTCCTCTATTCCCTTACTGAAGGATACAATGCCATCGAAGATGAGATACTCATTAGCATAGCGCTCTGAGATATACCGAAATGAGCAAGGACGAATCACTCGTAAGAGGCTTATGGTATAAAGCTCTTTCCAGAGATCAGAAAAGTGCTTCTCAAGATTTTCTCGTATATCCCTAGTCAGTGAAGTTAGAAACCAACTAGCACCAAATTCCTTGCCTACGAGGGGTTCATCGATCCGTATCCTCCTATGCTGTGCAGGGACTAATCCCTTTGGTGTGAGAATACCGAGATATTCTCCTGAAATCTTGTGCGCGCGTTTTTTATTAAGCACTATTTTGCAAAAAGAATATTACTCATATTACCTATTTTGAAAAGTTAGGGATTAATATCTCGAATTTGCAAAGACGGAATATTTCCAGATGATATTTTGGCTTAGGAAGGAAAATGTCGATATCTATGACGCCAAATATTCTGATTTGTTGTAGATAGTTTTGTATCCAAATTTGGAAGGAGCAAATTTGCTGATCTTGTGACTCTGCTTTGAATTTTGCATATCCACTTTATTCTGCACTTAGAAATGATAGGCATCATTCAGGTAATATCGATATTTGGGTTCGAAGATGGTTCGTAATGTCTATTCTCACCCGACGCTATAGCTGAAGTGCCCACGACTCAGCATTAGACACAGATATCAAAGCGCTAAAGGCAATAAAAACTCGTATTGTATATGGGAAATATACACAATGTATTCCCAAAAGACTACTTCAAAAAAGGCAGCCTTACAAAAAGGAAAATACAATCAAATCGCCAATTATGTTTATATGCAAAGTGAAATCAACATAAAAATTGGCAAAAATCGCCGGAGGAATATTTCCAGATACTCAAGAATAAAATCGAAAATGCAGAAAAGAAGTTGGGATTCGACATCTTCTCTTTGCAGGAATTGAAAGAGAATTTTGCTATGAACTCTATAGAGCCATAACAGCTTTCTAAGAACTAGCGCATTTAGCCTAAAATTGAGCTGCTAAAAGTTGCTTTTCCATTTGCTGTATGTACTTATTCTATTATTTCTAGAGTTGCAGCAGTCCTGTTTCTTCATATTTCCTACCAAGCGCATCGGCTTTTTCTTTTTGCTCTTGCGATAACGGAGAAAATGGTGGCAGGCAGCATCCTGTGTCAATGCCCGATATGGATATTATTTCCTTCAGGGCCT
>ERZ724524.1481-NODE-1481-length-15587-cov-8.147309_pt1 | contig 15587 bp, 10 predicted proteins | sample MGYA00376057_ERZ724524 | MGnify/ENA primary metagenome ERZ724524 (study PRJEB28724, sample SAMN07190888) | wastewater metagenome | isolation source: influent of sewage treatment plant in Hong Hong | place: USA: Christiansburg, Virginia | collected 2016-03-01 ...
AGGTGTTCAGGTGGCACTTGCGCATCATGATGCAGCCTTCGACCACCAGCGGTGCAGTGGCAAAACCGAACTCATCAGCCCCCAGCAGTGCACCAATGGCGACGTCACGGCCAGTCTTCATCTGACCATCGGCTTGGACACGGATACGGCCACGCAGACGGTTCAACACCAAGGTTTGCTGCGTTTCCGCCAAACCGATTTCCCATGGGCTGCCAGCATGCTTGATGGACGACCAAGGCGAAGCACCCGTGCCACCGTCGTGACCGGAGATCACAACGTGATCGCTCTTGCACTTTGTGACGCCTGCAGCAATGGTGCCCACACCGACCTCAGACACCAACTTGACGCTGATGCTGGCGTGTGGAGCCACGTTCTTCAAGTCGTGAATCAGCTGCGCCAAGTCTTCGATGGAATAGATGTCATGGTGTGGTGGTGGCGAAATCAAGCCCACACCTGGCACGCTGTGGCGCAGCTTACCGATGTATTCGCTGACCTTGCCGCCAGGCAACTGACCGCCTTCGCCAGGCTTTGCACCCTGTGCCATCTTGATCTGAATCTGGTCGGCACTTTGCAGGTACTCAGCGGTAACACCGAAGCGGCCGGAAGCGACCTGCTTGATGCGCGAGCGCAAGGAGTCGCCGTCTTCCAGCGGCAAGTCCACTTCGACCACGTCGTTGCCAATCACGCTCTTGAGCGATTCGCCCTTCTTGATCGGAATGCCTTTGAGCTCATTGCGGTAACGGTTGGCGTCTTCACCACCTTCACCGGTGTTGCTCTTGCCACCAATGCGGTTCATCGCAACGGCAAGCGTGGCGTGGGCCTCTGTCGAAATGGAGCCGAGTGACATCGCGCCTGTCGCGAAGCGCTTGACGATGTCCTTCGCCGATTCGACTTGGTCCAGAGGAATAGCTTTCGCAGGATCAATCTTGAACTCAAACAAACCGCGCAGCGTCATGTGCCGCTTGCTTTGGTCGTTGATCAGTTGGGCGTACTCTTTGTACGTGTTCCAGTTGTTGGAGCGCGTGCTGTGCTGCAATTTGGCAATGGCGTCGGGGCTCCACATGTGCTCCTCACCGCGCGCGCGCCACGCGTATTCTCCGCCCGTATCCAGCATGTTCGCCAGGACGGGATCATTGCCAAAGGCTGCCTTGTGTGTGCGGATGGCTTCTTCGGCAATGTCAAACACGCCAATGCCTTCCACGCGACTGGCGGTTCCGGTGAAATACTGGTCAATGGTTTCGCTGGACAGACCAATCGCTTCAAACAACTGCGCACCGCAGTAGCTCATGTAGGTGGACACACCCATCTTGGACATGATCTTCGACAAGCCCTTGCCGATGGCCTTCACGTAGTTGTAAATGGCCTTTTCGGCGCTCAGATCACCGGGCAGATCTTTGTGGATCTCAGCCAAGGTTTCCATCGCCAGGTAGGGGTGAACAGCTTCAGCGCCGTAACCCGCCAGCACCGCAAAGTGATGAACTTCGCGCGCTGTACCGGTCTCCACCACCAAACCTGCAGTAGTGCGCAGACCCTCTTTCACCAGATGCTGGTGAATGGCGGAAAGTGCGAGCAATGCGGGGATAGCGACTTGCGTGGCGCTGATGGCGCGGTCACTGACGATCAAAATGTTCTTGCCGCTCTTGATGGCGTCTACAGCTTCGGCGCACAGCGATGCCAGCTTGGCTTCCACGCCTTCATCACCCCAGCTGATGGGGTAAGTGATGTCTAGCGTATAGGAGCGGAACTTGCCCTGCGTGACTTTCTTGATGTCGCGCAGCTTGGCCATGTCGGCAAAGTCCAGGATCGGCTGGCTCACCTCCAGGCGCATGGGCGGGTTGACCTGGTTGATGTCCAGCAAATTGGGCTTGGGGCCAATGAAGGACACCAGCGACATCACGATCGCTTCGCGGATCGGGTCGATCGGTGGGTTGGTCACCTGCGCGAACAACTGCTTGAAATAGTTGTACAGCGGTTTGTTCTTGCTGGACAGCACGGCCAGTGGGCTGTCGTTGCCCATGGAGCCAATGCCTTCTTCGCCGTTGGCGGCCATGGGGGCAATCAGGAACTTGATGTCTTCCTGCGTGAAGCCAAACGCTTGCTGGCGGTCCAGCAGGCTGGCCTTGTCGGTGACGCGCTTGCCTGCCTCAACCTTGGCAGTGGCCGTGCGGCGGTCAGCAATGCTGACGTCGTCCAGCTTGATGCGCAGGTTTTCGATCCACTGCTTGTAGGGCTTGGCGTTGGCCAGGTTGGCCTTCAGCTCTTCGTCGTCAATCATGCGGCCTTGTTCCAGATCAATCAGGAACATCTTGCCTGGCTGCAGGCGCCATTTGCGCACGATCTTGTTCTCGGGCACAGGCAGCACGCCGGATTCGCTGGCCATGATGACCAAGTCGTCGTCGGTCACGCAGTAGCGCGAAGGGCGCAGGCCGTTGCGGTCCAGCGTGGCGCCGATCTGGCGGCCATCGGTGAACACGATAGAGGCCGGGCCGTCCCAGGGCTCCAGCATGGCGGCGTGGTATTCATAGAAGGCCTTGCGGCGCTCGTCCATGGTGGTGTGCTGTTCCCAGGGCTCAGGGATCATCATCATCACGGCTTGACTGATGGGGTAACCTGCCATGGTCAGCAGTTCCAGGCAGTTGTCAAACGTGGCAGTGTCAGACTGGCTGGCGAAGCTGATGGGGTACAGCTTTTTCAGGTCACCTGCGAGCACTGGCGAGGACATCACGCCTTCGCGCGCCTTCATCCAGTTGTAGTTGCCTTTGACGGTATTGATCTCACCGTTGTGGGCGACATAGCGATACGGGTGGGCCAACGGCCATTCGGGGAATGTATTGGTGGAGAAGCGCTGGTGCACCAGGCCCAAGGCAGAAACGCAACGTGGGTCTTGCAAATCCAAATAGTAGGTACCCACCTGATCGGCCAGCAGCAAGCCTTTGTAGACCACGGTGCGGCTGGACATGCTGGGCACGTAATATTCTTTGCTGTGCTTGAGCTTCAGCGCCTGGATGTTGGCGCTTGCTGTCTTGCGGATCACATACAGCTTGCGCTCGAGTGCGTCCTGAACAATCACATCGTTGCCACGACCGATAAACACCTGGCGCAGGATGGGTTCCTTCTCGCGCACGGCAGGGCTCATCGGCATGTCTTTGTTGACCGGCACATCGCGCCAGCCCAGCAAGACTTGACCTTCGGCTTTGATGGCGCGCTCCATCTCCTGCTCGCAAGCCAAGCGGGACGCATGCTCTTTTGGCAAGAAGATCATGCCTACGCCGTATTCCCCAGGCGGAGGCAAGGCCACGCCTTGTTTGCCCATTTCTTCACGGTACAGCGCGTCAGGCAACTGAATCAAGATGCCTGCGCCGTCACCCATCAGCTTGTCAGCGCCCACTGCGCCCCGGTGATCCAGGTTCTCAAGGATTTTCAAACCTTGTTGAACAATGGCATGGCTCTTTTGGCCCTTGATGTGGGCCACAAAGCCCACGCCGCAAGCGTCGTGCTCGTTAGCAGGGTCATACAGACCCGTTTGTTGCAAATGATCTTTTTCAGCAGCCGTTGTCATGGCGCGTCCTTCAACAGTGATTAGAAAACCGGGATAGCGATGATAGTGCACTGCAACATGAGTGCCAATCTTTTTAATAGGGGTCAGATCCCAATTAAAACAAGATAAAAATTTTCTTTATAAATGAGGGACATATCATTTCTATAGCAATAAAAGCTTATGGATAATGCCAAAGGACCGAATTTGAAGGCTATTTTTTAGCTGCGGCAGGACGCCCGGGTTTGGCTAACACCAAACGGCGCTCCGTGCGGGATTGCAAATCGGCCAAGAAATCATCCTCACCCAATGCCCAGCCGCTTAACGTTGAGTGAGTCAATTTCTGTTGCTGCGCCAAACTGATGCCTGCATGCACCATTTCGGCGTATGCCGCCTCGCGGGCAAATGGCGTGTTGCCCAGCGTCCAAATCAGAGGATGTGGCGTCAGCAGTTTGTCGGCACGCAGGCCAACGTAATGCGCATGGCTGGACCAGGGGTAATCACGTGCCTCGTCCACCATGCCCGCGCGCACCGGGTTCAAATCAATGTAGGCCATACAGGCCAGCAAATGCTTTTCGGCCTGGATCACTGTTGAGCGGTAGCGCCCTTCCCACAAGGTGCCGGTTCGCCCTTGACTCTGGTTGAACACCCGCACATAGCTTCGCCCAATCGCCTGCATCATTTGGGGCAGCGCTTGCTCAGTACCGGGCGTTGCCAACAAATGAAAGTGATTACTCATCAACACATAGGCATGTATGGCAACACCATATTTGATGGCGTTTTCAGCCATCAGCGACAGCATCAACTGGTAATCCGAGGCTGTCGCAAAGATGGCTTGGCGATTGTTGCCACGCTGAAGAATGTGGTGGGGATGGCCTGGGATGGTCAGGCGTGGCAAGCGTGCCATGGGCGCATCAGCTCAACTGAAAACGAGTAACCAATAAGGCTTCCAGCCCAAACTCCGCCAGTAAGCTCTGCAGCCGCTCGGCCGCAGCTTTTTGCTTATGCCCAGTGAATTGCGCAATGATCAGCTCATTCTTCATGCTGTGCTCCCAGCCAACCAGCTCAGTCACCGTCACTTTGTAGCCCATGGCTTCCAGGTAAAGGCAACGCAGCACATTGGTCAACTGGCTGCCCATTTCGCGGGTGTGCAGCGGATGGCGCCACAACTCTGCCAACGGGGTGCGCTTGAGCGACAAGGCTTTGTTCTGGTTGAGATGACGCGCAAGTTCGGCTTGGCAGCAAGGCACCAGTACCATGATCTTGGCTTTCTTCGCCAAGCCAAACGCAATGGCATCATCCGTGGCCGTGTCGCAGGCGTGAAGCGCAGTGACCATGGCTACGCGTTCAGGAAGCTCTGCCGACTGGGTCGAATCCGCCACACTCAGGTTCAAAAACGACATACGGTCAAAACCCAGCGTGGACTGCAATTCACGCGACTTTTGAACCAGTTCTGCCCGAGTTTCTATGCCGTAGATGTGACCTGAGGGCAGCTGCTTGAAAAACAGGTCGTACAAAATAAACCCAAGATAAGACTTGCCGGCACCATGGTCTGCGACGGTGATAGCACTGCCTGGGCTTTGCGTGGACAATTCCGTCAGCAGCTTTTCAATGAACTGGTACAGGTGATAAACCTGTTTGAGCTTGCGCCGCGAATCTTGATTGAGCTTGCCTTCGCGGGTGAGGATGTGAAGGGCTTTGAGCAATTCAATGGATTGACCCGGGCGGATGTCGGCGTCCAATGCTGACGAGGCAGAGGCAGCTTTGTCTGCCCCCTTTTGCTTGTGAGCGCGGCTCACAGATGTGGCCCTACGTCCAGCGCCTTCCAACCATCCAAACCCAAATCCTTAAGGTTTTGCATGTTGGTGTCAAAGATCGCCTCGGGGTTAGGAAAGGCCTCCACAGCGCGTGCAATGCTTGCCTCGCGAATCAGATGCAGCGTCGGGTATGGCGAGCGGTTGGTGTAATTGGTGATGTCGTCTGCCTTGGTACCCGCAAATTGGTAATCGGGGTGAAAACTGGCGATTTGCAGGGTGCCTTCCAGGCCTAACTCATCCAAAGCCAAATCGGCGTGGTCCAGAAAATCATTGAAGTCCAGAAAATCATCCAAGCAATGCGTTGCTATCAATAAAGTAGTATCAATTGAGACTGGGTCTGCCGCCGCCAGGTATTTCAACTCATAAACCAATGCATCAAGCAACTTGGCAGAGTCTGTATCGGCATTGACGGCGTAGCGCACCTGTCCTTTGACATGTACCGCCTTGGCAAAGGGACAAAGGTTGAGACCAATAACGGCTCGCTCCAGCCAGGCTTGGGTGTCTGCCTTCGCTTGTTCAGCCGTGGGTCTGGGATGGGGCATGGGTGCTTTCAGGCAAATTTACTGGGTTGAGCGACGATGAGCTTGGCCAGTTCGTCCATCAACTCCGTCTTAACGTCTGTCGCCTTGCGGGTCACGTTGACGACTTCAAAGCCGCGGGTATTGGTGACCCGAAACGCAATCTCTGCTTTGTCGTGATCTGGCGTCACCGTGACGGTGCCACGGGTTTCGGTCTCGAATTCAAATTTGATGGCCAGCAAGGTGTTTTTTTCGGGGTGCCGAACCTCTTTACGCTCGTGCTTGATCTGCCCTTGAGCCAACCTTGTTTCAACGCGCTCCAGGTCTGGTGGAAAATTCACAGTGACTTCGGTGACCAATGGCTTTCCTGTTTGCGGAACAATGCGCCACCACATGCCGATGTAGTCGTACACCTCTTGCGAACGAAGCATCTTCTTGCGGGCATCAACCTTGAACCCAGTTAGCTGCATGGCAGGCCAGCGCGTTCTGCCATCGACGCTCATAGCTGGGCCAGGCGGCGAGATCACATTGAGCTGCTTGGCCAGATCATCCAGGTAGTACCAAGCGAGCTTACAGGCCGCTTCCGTCTGTTCCTTGGCGCGTGCCAAATCGTGCTGCTGGACGTTTTGCTCTCGTTGCAGCGCAGTGGCTTGGGATTTGAGTTGATTAAGGAAGCTCACGGTTGATATTGCGTTGGCATTTCCACTGATGCGGAATTTGAGTGTGATTCTAACGATCAAGCCCTTGCGGTAGCACGCTCAGCACAGCATCAGAAATATTTCCTTTAGCATCAGTGTGCTTGATTCGAACGGGCATGAACTGCAATTTTGGCGCAAACCAAATATCCCAATTTGGCGCACCGCTTAACTCAGACGTCGCGTGAACCAACACGGCTTGGAAATTTCCAGCAGGGAGCATCAGATCATCCACTTGTCCAACGTGCCACGTCACGGAAATATATTCCGATGCTGCACCAAATTGGAAGGTGCCGGAAGCGTCCTTTAAATCACTGGCGACGTCGATTTGTGTTCGAAGAAGTTGCGCAAGCGCCCAAATCATTGACACAGTATCTTGCGCCCCCGGTGAAAGCGACGACGACGCTCCGGGTCCCCTCACATCAAACTCTGCTGGGGTTAGGCGTGGACTGACAACACCTGAACTTGTTGACAAGCCTTCATCGCCATCGATCTCCCATCGATGAGTGGCGGTGTAAGCACCGTCACTTTCAACCCAAGTCAGCCATGATTGACCATGCCGAACCTCCGTTCCACGGACATGGGCTAAGTCAAACTTCAGCGCCAGAGACGCAGGCAGCTCAATTCCTGCCGCATCCGGGAAAGTCTGAGTTGCGTCCGAAAGAGATCGTTCGGCTTCTTTTTTTGATTCCGTGTCAAGCTGCACAGCTTGAGCCCGTTGGAACAATTGGCTGGACTGACGGCTTGCCTGTCCGGCTTGTTCAATCAAGGTCACATTGATGATCGCCGGCATTTCAGACTGAAAGTCACGAGTGCGCCAACCGAATGTCGGATCAAATCCCGCCAGATGCAATAAAAGAAGGTGCAGTAATACTGCCGCAGCCAGCGCGACGGCTCGTCTCGGCACTAGCAAGAACTGCATGTGCCAGCGACACTTACCGCTGAATCAACTCACGCCAACTGATTCGACTGGTTCCAGGGGCGCGAGGTTTGATTGGAATGTTAAATGGGGGTAACTGAGTTCCGGTGGCATCTCTTGGATTACCTTGAACACTGCTTGTTCCACTATCCGAGGTCGTCGCAGTTGAAGCACGATTGGTGTAAGTTACACCAACCAACCCGTTTGAGTTAAATTTGAACCCGGCACCAACAGCTTCGCCCGTTTCTCCATAGCCAAAATAGACCCGCGAGACCGACCCGGTCGTGCAGACACCATCTGTTGGCTGATTGGTGACCATCACGAGCGTGCCGTCGATCAAAGTCAAAGGCAAATTGATTTGTTCCTTCGACTCGGAAAGATCCACCATCCAACCAAAGTCATTCACGGCAGCGCACGAAGCTGTAGATCCTTGACACTCCAGTGTGAAATCCGGTTTGGTGATGTAACGCTTCAATACAGACCGCAAGGTCCCCACTGGCGTTGCCAAGTTCAAATTATCGTAAATGCCGTAGACAGAATGAGTTTGGGTATTGGTCAAATCCGACTCACCCAATAAGCGCCCGGTGCCCACATACACAAAGGGTTTGCGCCCAAAAAGGCCGAGTTCAGGAGCCGTCGTGATGGGTTGCACAGCACCACTTGAATCTTTGGCTGTACCGATCAAGTTAGCTTCATATCCAGCTGGTGCAATCGAATTGTTGATGTCAAAGCGCCATATGTTTCCCAGCAAGTCACCGCCGTACACGCGCGATGCCATGTCATTGACACCTGGGTAATCCGTCCATGCGCTGACCTGGGCGAGCCCACTCGGTGACGCTGTTGACCCAACTCCTGTATCAATTTTTCGGATAAGTGCACCTGTGACTGCATTAACAATAAACAGAGTTCCAATGCCCGTTGAATTGTTATATCCCGACGTCAAGAAGACAACCCAAGTTCCGTTCTTTAACTTGCCAATAACAGGTCGACCAAAACTCAAGCCGACATCGCATCCGGTGCAACTGCTGCTGTCAAACTCCCAAAGACTTCTTGGTGATTCTGGGTCAGTTATGTCCAAGGCGTAAAAGCCTTTTCCACCAGCGTTTAAGCCACCAACCAATATGGACCGCCAATTGCCTCCGCTCTGCACGTCTCCCTCTACCGGCGAGCCATCAACAAAATAGCGGTGATTTCCCGTGTAGTTTTTGTCCGCCAACTGCACTAAATTGGGCATGACTTTTGTGGGGACATAGGCCCAAGCCTCAGTTCCCGCCTTTGCAAGCAAAGCAGGTGCCGCGTTTGCCGCTGGCGCGTAGAAGGCATGCAACATGCCATCATTGGCACCAACATACACCATGGGTATTCGGGCAGCTTGGGCTGTCTTGAATGCCGTGTACCCAGCATCTACAAAATCCCGATAAGGCGGGCCAAGGTATTGGGGCTTGGAATTGATGATATCGCCCAACACGCTGTCACGAAGTCGATACAACTTTCCAGTTACACCGCTGGCAAAGTTTTCATTTTGCCGTTGACCCCGTAAAAAATTAACAAGGCTTGCACCAGTAGCCTGGGCGACTTGGTTCACCGAGCCACCAGAACCAGAGGTCATGTCGACATATTGACTCAGGCCCGTCGCAATAAACAAGGCTTGCTTAGCCGTCGTCAATCCGGTCGTAGTGCTGCCACTGGAACACCCTTTTGTATTCCAAGTGAAATCGCCCAAGTCGTTCACAGAGCCAGGATTTCGATAAAAGATGCGTCGATCATCGCAATCTGCTTGGGTCTGCGCATCAAGCTTGGCCTTAGCAGACCAAAAAAGAGTACCAGCAATGCGCGCTTCTACGTCGCCAACCCATCGTCCTGTTAAATAGTTAGATGCATAGTTGATGCCGCCAAGCGTTACGCCTTCTAAATCCGAAATAGCCACCCCACTTCCGGCAGCTACCGTGGCATCTATGGCAGACAAAGCCCCACGAATACCTGAGACCACGGAGTCAGGATTGTTGGCGCTGAAGTACCGTCCCCGACCATTCACAGCGGTGTGCCAGAAGTCGTCAATGGAGCGAGGGTCGTTATACAACTGCGCGCTACTTGAATAATTGAGCGTGGGCTCTGGCCACCTTGGCCAGCCAATAGCACCCGACCGAATTGACGAGAAATCTCCGGCCGTCGCTGTTGGGTAGTCTTCTCGATACTTCAAAGTGCCAGAAACACCCAGCCCCACGACAAACGTTGTCATGTGCTGCCACGTAGCACGGTCATCACCCCAGCCTGTGCCAGCCGGTCGGACCATGTCAGGCATCCCAGGCCGAAGATCAGTCTTGTAGTAATACTGCGCGACATCAGCCAAAGAGTTTGTACTACCGCCTGACACTGATCCCGCTACAACGACCGGTGGATTTTGAACGGTTTGATCAGGCAATAGCGGTGAAACTGTCGCAGGGTCCAGGCAAGTGAAGTTGGGATCCGGCCACCACGACGAAGACGTATTGGGGCCTACTGTGGCACCCGTGTTATAGGTCCGCAACGAAGTCGTTGTAATAGTTTTTCTTCGCCACACACCTGGTGCTGTTGTAGAGCCCGTACATAAAGTCTCTTCCCACATTGGTGAAGTCGGCGCGATCGGTACGCAGCTAGCATCTGCGACGGGGACTGTATTTACCGCTGTACAAAACGTGGCTTGCCAACTATTCGCCGCGCTAGGAACGGTATCTGGCGTGCAAGTAGCGGGGTCAACAACGGTTGGACCTGACGTCGTTACCAAGATGCAGGTTGTATCTGCACTAGGCGTGCAACTTCCGCCAATGGTCGTAACAACGCTGGCCGCACAATAGTTATTGGCAGCAGTTGGGACGCATACACCAACAGTCCGACATTCGGTGTTGATGAAATTGGGGCCAACATATGCACCGCCTGAAGAGTGGCACGAATTTCCGGGGGCATTTGACCACCCAGAGTAACTGTACGAGCAAGTCTGATTGCCAGTTGCACTATAAAAATTACCCGAGCAGCTAGAGACAAACTGCGTCGAATCATTGGTCACTGAACAGATATATTGGGTGTAATTGTTTCCCGACCAGGGAACATCGTTCCAACACTGGTCTCCCTGCACAGCGGCTGGCCCTGTCGTCACAGCATGGCAAGTGGGATTAGTGCAAGCAGACACACCTTGCTCACCAGATTGCGTATTACACGTGACAGCCATAAAGTTAGGGCTGGTTGCTGGAGACGGTGTGCAACTGGCAACTGTGGTTGGCCCCGTTGTGGTGGTATTGCACCCGGACAGTCCACTGCAACTGGCAACGGGTGTCGATGTCTCTGTTGCAGGGTTATACCAAACGCTTTGCGAGGTCGACCGCTGAACCGTGGTAACCGTTTCCTTGAGCTGAGACGTCGACTGAAACGTATTCCACGTCCTGCGTGATATTTGCGAAGTTTGCTTTTGCACTACAGTTGTCGTGGCCGCAGGCGCAGTAGTTACTGTTTTTTGCCATTTCATATGGGTCTTTTGAATAACCCGTTTGAATTTTCCGTTTACCGTTCTTGAACACGCTTCAAAGTTGTAATGAGTCAACGAACTGCTTGTATCGGTATAACCAACATCGCTGACCACACCGTCATAGACGCCGAAAGGTGCCAAGCCGGTGTCTGGCGTCCACGGACTGTCCTGCTGTCCAACTGAGGCGTTGCCCGCAATATTGGTCGGGCCGCCTGCTGGTGCAGATTTTTCAGCCTCCGTGTTCCAGTAGCCGTCCGTAGTCAGAATTGTGAAGTTAGGTTGGCAAGCCTGCTGCACGGGGTCTTCGGGCATACCGACATTAATGCCATCTGTTTTCCCTGCATAGTGCCGTCCAACTCGGGCAAGGCCCTCACGCGTCGGCGAGCTACCAGCAGGTTGCTGACCATACAACTTAGAAAACCAATTGATTTTCTGACCCGAATCAAAGTCTGCAATTTTTTCGTATCGGGGAGGCTGCACCGACATGCTGGGTGTTGTGCTGGTACCGCCTCCCACGATAGTCGGATTGCCATTTAAAAATCCCACGCGATAGGTGTTGTTAAGTGGAGCAAAAGCACGGCCAATGGCACTCTTGGCAAGGGCCATGCGCGTGCGGTAATAGGTGTACCAGATGGCAAAATTCTCGCGCTCATCGGGCCTGGAAGCGATACCAGAAGTGGCGGTGACGAGCTTGCGTGTCCATGTCCCACCAGCAACTGACAATGTTCCTGCTTGGCCCGATACAAAAGTGTCCGCTACGTTGCAAGGTGCGGTGGAATAACTAAAGCTTGTTCCGGCAGGACCTGTAAATACATAGTAGTACGCTGGCTGGGCCAGATCAGCAACCGACAGGACAACCGATCGAACTGTTTTTGCGTCGTGAGCTTGAAATGCGCTAGCGAGATTGACTTTGATCGAAGGGTCTATGAAATAGTCGTAAGGTGCTGCCGCAAAACTTGGCATGGGTAAGAATGCATTTGACGCATCCTTTGGCCTGATGTACGTTTGGTCTGGGTTGTAGTACAAAGAATTGCACTGACTGCTTTTGTAACCAATGCTTTGTTTTGCACCCTCAACTTCAACTTGATCGGGCATGTGGGTCCATGACATGGAGTTCGAGGTATCCATGAGCAACATGATGTTGGGTTTTGCGCCGGAGCCGGCGCCCCCCATTACCGGGACATTCGCAATATCTGTAACTGTCGCCAGTGCAGCTGGCGCAAGCATCGATGTCAACAAAAGCGCCAGCGCAAAAACGGTTGCCTTTATAAGGACTAAGGCATTAAATTTCATGAAACATCCCAATCAGTAAACCATCACTTGCGTAAAGCTCAGCGTATTGCGCGGCCCATCGACGCGTACCGTTACGCGAAAGAATGGCGTATAGCTGCTTTTCAAGATTGCACCGGCACCGCCTAGCTGCCTTGAGCCACTGCCACCTCCACTTGGATAAACGCATTCTTGGTTAGCGACAGTCAGCGCGCCTGTCAAGCTGCACATGCGGTGGATTACATATCGAACCTGATTTCCTGTTCCATCGTTTGCGGTGGAAACCGCTGAATTTCCAGCCGCAGTCCAGTTGTAAGTTGCAGGATCAAAGTTCAGTGCCCAAGTTTCAAAATAGCCATTGCCCGGAATTGCTGCGGACAGGGTGGTGGAATTCTGAGTCAAGAGCCAGGCCCGCGCCACCTCAACACCTTGGTCTCCGACAGACGTTGCATTTTGTTTGAAGCCTAAATTTCCCACAATGCCCATGCCCACATTGGAATTTCGCACCATGGTGACCGTGGCGGCCATCATCACCATTAGGACAATCAGCACAATGATCAGTGCCACACCTTTTTCAGGATTGCGCACTTTCACAGGCCACGCCCCCACAGTACATTTCGCACAGGAATTACGCTTTCGTAGACGGCATATCGATAGGCTCGCCAGTTATTCGCACCTGCCGGATTTGAGTCGGCCCCGCCAGAGATATCCCTCATAACAAATTGACCCGCGGCCCACGACGGATTCGCAGCCCGAAACGGCAAGATTTCATACTGCCGACTTCGCGCCAAAATACCAAATCGCACCGCAAGTAGACGACTCCAATCAGTCGGTACAGGCAAACCCAGCGCTGGGGCTACTGCGGGGTTTGCATCAAACCATTCAGCAGCGCTGATTTGCCCGTTGTTGTCCACGTCATAGCCATACTGGGCTTGAAGATTTACGATGTCTTCGGCAACCTCGGCTGCAAGGCTTGCAACCCCATTGGTTGGCAACCTATTTGTTCGCTGAAGTATTGGCTTCACAGGTGAAGCACCTGCTATCCGCCAATTGTTTGCTTGAGGATTGACGCCCATGTCAAAAGCCTCGTCAAATGCCGAGGCACCAGTACCTGCAGCAAGATTTAGCGTTGCAGTTGCTATTGCCCCGCCACCCGCTAGCGCCAGTTTCCCTTCCGCAGTGTAGGCACTTTGATAAGCACCGACATTGTGTTCAAAAGCGTGGACATTGACGGGCGGTGAGGTATTCGTTACCTCCACAAGGCGACAAGTGTTTGCCACATTCGAATCGGTCAAAATGACCTTATCACCAGGAACAATTCCACCGCGATTGAGAAGTGATTTGCTTGATGCCGTCGAATCTAGAACAGCCTCGCGAATGACGCGGAGCGCTGACTCACCGTAAAGCGTGTTGATTTGATCTGGCCCGCCAAGCGCCCCGTTGACAATTTGAATAGGAAGTAGCGGAAAGCTGAATGCGGCGCCATTGAACGTGGCATTGACTGTGCATCCGGCCTTTGTGTCGGACGGGTTACTCGCAGGCCCGTAGCCGAAGCTAGATAACCTTAAATCGCGTTCAAGTGCGAATGCTGCCATTGAACCGGAAATTTGCGCGTCATTTTTGGAGGCACCTGTGCGCTGACGGCCTTCCCATGTGGCATAAATTTGAAATACTGCCAATAAAGTTACCAACCCAATCGCCATGCCCACCATCAACTCGATGAGCGTGACACCTCGTATGAAATGTGAGAAGCCTTTGTGCATGTCGGTCAATTGATGTAGGCGCGCAGCACATACTGGCGGGCTGCAACGTCTGTACTTCCAAGCCAGCAAAGGCGAACGGTCACCTCGTTGCCATTGGCAATATTCACCGCTATTTGTTGCATGTCAGCTGCCGCGCCTGGCAATCGGCTTGCGGGATCTGGCACAGTGGCGGGGGGGTTAGTTGCCCCGACTCTGACTTTTGCCACCCAATTTGTCACTGGTACCAGTGCTGATGCAGCGCCCGTAAAACTGCAATTTGCAGTCGTTGTGGGTTGATGCTGAAACGCTGTCAATGACGCTGCCAATGTGGCGGCAGAGGTTCTGTCAACGTTTAGCCAAATGGTGTCGATGACTTCGGACGCCAAATTTGACGCAAGCGTCCTGTACTGAATATCTGTTTGATCTGAAATACTTTTGGCTGCGACACCGACCAAACCAAGCAAGCCCAATACAAACAGCAGGGCAGCAACCATTACTTCAATCAAGATTGCGCCACGTTGTGTACTGTGTTTCATCATGCCGCGCACTTCAGCAACTGCGAGAGTCTGTAGCTGGTCGACCTGGCTCGCATAAGCGAGCTTGGCCTCCTGGTGAGACCCGTACATTCACACAACGAACACCTTCATTGATAGAACACGCTAGGTTCAAGTTTTGATGTGTAAACGCGACGGTGACAAGACCTGCTGGAGCTGTCAGTACGCCGAGACCGTTAAACCTCAATAGGTTGACAGCACCACCAGGTGTGGATGCTGAGACTACGACAGCATCCCCCTTGCCTTCTGATCCCATACGAAAATCAATGAGCTGGTTGCCTGCAACTCTGCCTGGTGCACGAACGGCCCAATTTCGCCCAGTAGGACTCAAGCCCAATGTATTCACATTTGCACTGTCTGGCACATCTTCGGTAAGCACCAGTTCAATCGTTTCATTACTACGTATGGCCTCTGTTCGCGCCCGCTGAACGCCTGAAAAAAAACTTTCTGCCGCATTTCGGAGTTTGGCGCTTTGCGAATAGGTTGTGAAGCCCGGTACCCCCAAACCCAGCAGGAGTGCAAGGATCGCAATGGTGACAGCAAGCTCAACTAGCGTGAACCCCTTCGGTGGAGCGCGCATCACTGACAGGTGCCGTCTTTTTTGATTGCCCAGCAGTTATTGGTCGCTGGAAGTGTCCAGCCAGAAGGAACACCCACGGTTGTTTTGGTCGCGACACCAGCAGCAAGCGTTAACCGATAGGCGAAACCATTCATACTTGCTAGCCCAGTTGCGTCGACTTGGTATGCGGTCTGTCCGACGCCCGTGCATGCAAAGCTGAAATAGGTGGTGTTTACAGGTTTGGGGGCAACCGTGTTGGGAAATGCTGGATCGCAAGCACCGATATAAGTGCGTTGATCTTGGAAATACTGCTCCATCTTCGCCTGCATATCAGATAGGGGTGTAATCCCTCCAACAATGCGGCCACGTAAAACGTATTCGTTATAACTGGGGATTGCGATTGAGGCCAAAATGGCCACAATCGCAGGGAGTGTCAGGATTTCTGTGTGCAGGGCGTTTGAATGGTAGCTGATGCGCAAG
>ERZ724524.1482-NODE-1482-length-15581-cov-4.951307_pt1 | contig 15581 bp, 8 predicted proteins | sample MGYA00376057_ERZ724524 | MGnify/ENA primary metagenome ERZ724524 (study PRJEB28724, sample SAMN07190888) | wastewater metagenome | isolation source: influent of sewage treatment plant in Hong Hong | place: USA: Christiansburg, Virginia | collected 2016-03-01 ...
GTAGAAATTGTTGATCTCGCTGTACGCCGCCGGCCGCACCGGATGCGCGAACGGACCGGCATCCTCGGGGAACTGCATGGTGCGCAACTGCCGCACGTCGTCGATGCGCTTGACTGCACGCGAGCCCTGGTCGGCCGAGAACTCCTGATCGCGGAATACCGTCAGGCCTTCCTTCAGCGACAGCTGGAACCAGTCGCGGCAGGTGATGCGGTTGCCCGTCCAGTTGTGGAAATATTCATGCGCGACGACGGCGGCGATGGCGTCGAAATCGGCATCGGTCGCGGTATCGGCGTCGGCCAATATGTAGCGCGAGTTGAAGATGTTGAGGCCTTTGTTCTCCATCGCGCCGAAGTTGAAATCGCCGACCGCGACGATGTTGAAGCGGTCGAGGTCATATTCGCGGCCGTAGTTGACCTCGTCCCAACGCATCGACGCCTTGAGCGCCGCCATCGCGTGCGCGCAGCGCGGCACGTCGGCGGCTGCCACCCAGATCGCCAGATCGATCTTGCGCCCCGATGCGGTGACGAACTGGTCGCGCAGCGGCGACAGATTGCCCGCGACGAGCGCGAACAGATAGCTCGGCTTGGGCCACGGGTCGTGCCACTGCGCCCAGTGGCGGCCATCGGGCCATTGCCCCGTCGCGACTTCATTGCCGTTCGCCAGCAGCACCGGATAGGTCGCGGCGTCGGCAGTCATCTTGACGTCATAGACCGACAGCACGTCGGGCCGGTCGGGGAAGAAGGTGATGCGGCGGAAGCCCTCGGCCTCGCACTGCGTGCACAGCAGGCCGCCCGAGGCATACAGCCCCATCAGCCGCGTGTTGGTCGCGGGCGCGATGTCGACGACGGTTTCAATGACCGCGCTGTCACCGGCAATCTCGATGGTCAAAGTCTCGCCGACCGGCTGCACGTCGAGTGCCACGCCGTCGCGCTTGACCGACACCAGCGTCAGCCCCTGCCCGTCGAGCACCAGCGGCTCGCTGCGCTTGCCGTTGCGTTCGACCGTCAGCCGCGCGGTGACGCGCGTGCGCTCGGCGCCAAGATCGAAGCCGATCGCCACCTGCGGCACGCGCCATGCCGGCGGTCGGTAATCACTGAGGCGGATTGTCTGCGGCGTTCCGGCGGCGTCGATCATCGGCAATCCTTGCTGGCAGGGCGGTGGCGGCGCGCTGGGATGCGTGCCGCCTTCACCCATGACCTAAGGTTCGCGTTGCCGCGCCGCAAGCGCCCCGCATCAGGCCCCCGAATTAAGCGAGGTCGAAGATATCCTTGAACCCCGTCGGCGCGTGTGGCCCGATGATCAGCTGCTCGAGCACGCCGCGGCCTTCGACCTTGCGGCCATCGGGCAGCGTCAACGTTGCCGCCGCCAGCGCCTGGATGTGATTATTGCCCATTTCGGCTTCGACCGAAGGCCCGACGTCGAAGGTTTCGAAGGCCAGCGAGTCTTCGCCCTGGTACATCCCATGGCCGCGCGTCGCGTGCGTATAGCCGATGCCATGCATGAAAAAGGTGCGCTCGATCAGCAGGTCGACCGTCACCGGCCCTGCCGGCGTCATGCCGGTCAGTTGCGCCGAAGCCGCATGGCGCGTGCCGGGCTTGAACACCAACGTCGATGCCGGTGCCGACAGGTGGATCGGTGCCGAGCCATCGAGTGGCACGAGCAGCGCCGAACGGTTCCACGGCGCGCCGGTCGAATCATCGTTGGTATGGAAAAACAGCGCGTGATCGGGAAAGTTGAGCGGTGCCCACAGCCAGTAGAACTGGAACGGCACCGGCGGTAGCATCGGCTGCGTATCGGGCGCTCCGATCGGCCGCACGCCCCAACTGCGGTCACGCGTGCCCATCCAGCCCGCCACGTCGTGGCGCTTGCCGTCGATCGTCAGATGCCCGGTATAGCTGCCGTTCTGCGTCATCCGCGTAACGTCCATCAGCGTGCGCGCGCCGTTGGTGCGCGTGAACCGCGGCTCCTCGATCGGCGCGGCACGGCTGGTGAACACCAGATCGGCCGAAATCCCCGATTCGTTGTCGGCGACGGTCAGCCGCACGCGCTGCAGCGGGTGCTCGATCTTCACGGTGATCGGCCCGACGCGGGTATCCATGCGTTCGTGATTGAGGTTGCGCGACGCGAACATCGAGCGCTGGGTCACGCCGTCGGTGACCGAAAACGCCGCATCGATGATGTTGAGATGCGGATAAATCCCCATCGCACCGCCGAAAAACAGGCTGCCATCGGGTGAATAGCCGTTGAAAAAGAAGCGGTCGTAAAAATTGCGGTCGGTGCCCGCAATCGCCACCGGCGTCGCCGCCTGATGGATTGGATAGTCGTCGCCGGCGGTCAGCATGGTGTTCCCCTGGATTTTGGTCGTTTTCACGTCCTTGGCACGCAGTAACGCGCGCTGGCAAGGGCCGGCCGGCGCGATTCACCGCAGGCCGCGCAGGTGCCCGCAGCGGGCAAGAGCGACCTCTGCCCGGCGGCGGCGCTTGAAATGCGGTTGCGTGGGGCGCACGCACACGCTAGTGTCATATCGACATAATACAGGGATTCAACGCCATGGCCAGTCCGGCTTTTTCGGTGGAAGCGGCAACGCAAGCCTATCTCGCGACTTTGAGCGGCGCGGCACGGGCGAAATCGGACGCCTATTTCGAAGGCGGTTATTGGCTGATCCTGTGGGCCTTTGTGGTCACGGTGGTGATCATGCTGTTCGTGCTGCGGTCGGGGCTGGCGGCGAAGCTGTCGGCGCGAACGCTCAGGCTGACGGGCGGGCGGCGCTGGTTGCAATCGATACTGGCGGCGATCGCGCTGTTCCTGCTGATTGCGGTGCTGCAACTGCCCTGGGATCTCTACGTCAGCTATTTCCGCGAACACCAGTATGGCATGTCGAACCAGAGCCTTGCCGAATGGGCGGGCGACTGGGTCAAGGTCGCCGGCGTCAACGCTGTGCTGTTCGGGCTGCTGGCGGCCGCCATGCTCGGGCTGTACCGGCTGACGCCCAAGGCCTGGTGGGCGTGGGGTGCGGCGGCGACGGCGGCGTTCCTCGCCATCGTCATAGCGGTCAGCCCGGTGATCTTCGATCCGATGTTCAACGATTACAAGCCGATGGCGCAAAGCACGCTGCGCGACCAGATTCTGGGCATGGCGCGCGCCAATGGCGTGCCCGCCGATGATGTCATGGTTGTCGATGCGTCGCGGCAGACCAAGCGCATTTCGGCCAATGTCGCCGGACTGGGCGACACCATGCGCGTCGCGCTTAACGACAATTTGCTCAACCAGGGCACGCCGCCAGAAGTGCGCTCGGTAATGGGCCATGAGCTCGGCCATTACGTGCTCAACCATATCTGGTCGATGCTGATCTATTTCTCGCTGATCATCCTGGGCGGCTATCTGGCGGTCAACCATTTCGTACCCGCGCTGCTGGCGCGCCATGGCAAGAAATGGGGGGTGCACGACTTTGGGGATCCGGCGGTCATTCCGGTCGCGATTCTGGTGCTGTCGAGTTACTTCCTGGTGATGACGCCGGTGGTCAACACCGTCATCCGCACGCAGGAGCAGGAGGCCGATGTCTTCGGGCTGAATGCGGCGCGTGCACCCGATGGATTCGCCAAAATCGCGATGAAACTGTCGACTTATCGCAAAATCGAGCCCGGAAAGTGGGAAGAAATCATCTTTTTCGACCACCCTTCGGGCCGCACCCGCGTCACCACCGCGATGCAATGGAAGGCCGAACACCTCGGCGAACCGGGCGTCGAATAGCCTGCGGCGGCGGGAACGATATAGTTTGATATCAAACTATATCGTTCAAATACGCCAGACCCGTAAAGACTGACCAGATTCCAACAGCGGCGGTACGATTTTAGCGCTAGTTTGCAGCAACCTCGGCAGTGATCGCCGCCAGCAATTCGGCGTCGCCCATTGTCGAATCATCGCCGCTGCGGCCCAGCGCATATTCGGGCGGCACCACTTCCGGCCCCGCCCCCGGCGGCAGCGGCGGCGTGTAATAGCCCAGCGCATAACTGCCCATCGCATAGCCCAGCACCGCCTGCAGTTCAGGCGGCAAATCGCGTGCAATATCAGGGGGGCAGGCGAGATACTGGTTCTCCTCCTGCCGCAGCCAGCCCAGCGTATAGGTGAGGTTGAGCCCGATGCGGTCACCGTCGCTGACATTGGTGCCGCCGCCGTGGAATACCCCGCCAGTGTAGATTAGCACCGACCCGGCGCGCATTTCCGCATAGCCGATTTCATGCGGCTCGGGCTTGCGTGAATCGGCCCAGTCGAGCGAGCCCGGCACGACCTGCGTCGCACCATTGGCCCGGGTGAAATCGGTCACCGCCCAGATGGTGTTGAGCTGCGGCTCGAGGTGCCCGAGGTGCGTGCCCCAGGCCCAGCGGTCGCGGTGGATGACCTGTGCACCCTGCCCCGGCTTGATGCGAATCGCCTGCGTCAGATGGAGTTGCCAGCGTTCGCAAAATGGCAGCAGCAACGCATCGGCAGCGGCCGCAATCAGTCTGTCCATGACCAGCGCGCGCACTTGCGCTGACCGCGCCACCAGCGCGCCGGTCCGCGTCGTCAGATTGCCGGTAAAGCTGTCGCGCCCGTTCGGCGTTGCCGCAACATAGGGCGCCAGCTCGGCACCCAGCGCGGCGAGCGCCTCAGGCGCGATGACGTCATCGACAATCACCGCGCCGTCACGGCGCAGCGCCGCCATCAAAGGTTCGATTTCAATATCGGCAGCGAAGTGCGCCAATGTCGGTGTGGCCATCATTCATCTCCCCGGTGCCGCACGACCATCATGCCGAGTCGGCACTGCAGCATAACGCCGACAGCGAAGATTACAAGCCGATGGCGCAAAGCACGCTGCGCGACCAGATTCTGGGCATGGCGCGCGCCAATGGCGTGCCCGCCGATGATGTCATGGTTGTCGATGCGTCGCGGCAGACCAAGCGCATTTCGGCCAATGTCGCCGGACTGGGCGACACCATGCGCGTCGCGCTTAACGACAATTTGCTCAACCAGGGCACGCCGCCAGAAGTGCGCTCGGTAATGGGCCATGAGCTCGGCCATTACGTGCTCAACCATATCTGGTCGATGCTGATCTATTTCTCGCTGATCATCCTGGGCGGCTATCTGGCGGTCAACCATTTCGTACCCGCGCTGCTGGCGCGCCATGGCAAGAAATGGGGGGTGCACGACTTTGGGGATCCGGCGGTCATTCCGGTCGCGATTCTGGTGCTGTCGAGTTACTTCCTGGTGATGACGCCGGTGGTCAACACCGTCATCCGCACGCAGGAGCAGGAGGCCGATGTCTTCGGGCTGAATGCGGCGCGTGCACCCGATGGATTCGCCAAAATCGCGATGAAACTGTCGACTTATCGCAAAATCGAGCCCGGAAAGTGGGAAGAAATCATCTTTTTCGACCACCCTTCGGGCCGCACCCGCGTCACCACCGCGATGCAATGGAAGGCCGAACACCTCGGCGAACCGGGCGTCGAATAGCCTGCGGCGGCGGGAACGATATAGTTTGATATCAAACTATATCGTTCAAATACGCCAGACCCGTAAAGACTGACCAGATTCCAACAGCGGCGGTACGATTTTAGCGCTAGTTTGCAGCAACCTCGGCAGTGATCGCCGCCAGCAATTCGGCGTCGCCCATTGTCGAATCATCGCCGCTGCGGCCCAGCGCATATTCGGGCGGCACCACTTCCGGCCCCGCCCCCGGCGGCAGCGGCGGCGTGTAATAGCCCAGCGCATAACTGCCCATCGCATAGCCCAGCACCGCCTGCAGTTCAGGCGGCAAATCGCGTGCAATATCAGGGGGGCAGGCGAGATACTGGTTCTCCTCCTGCCGCAGCCAGCCCAGCGTATAGGTGAGGTTGAGCCCGATGCGGTCACCGTCGCTGACATTGGTGCCGCCGCCGTGGAATACCCCGCCAGTGTAGATTAGCACCGACCCGGCGCGCATTTCCGCATAGCCGATTTCATGCGGCTCGGGCTTGCGTGAATCGGCCCAGTCGAGCGAGCCCGGCACGACCTGCGTCGCACCATTGGCCCGGGTGAAATCGGTCACCGCCCAGATGGTGTTGAGCTGCGGCTCGAGGTGCCCGAGGTGCGTGCCCCAGGCCCAGCGGTCGCGGTGGATGACCTGTGCACCCTGCCCCGGCTTGATGCGAATCGCCTGCGTCAGATGGAGTTGCCAGCGTTCGCAAAATGGCAGCAGCAACGCATCGGCAGCGGCCGCAATCAGTCTGTCCATGACCAGCGCGCGCACTTGCGCTGACCGCGCCACCAGCGCGCCGGTCCGCGTCGTCAGATTGCCGGTAAAGCTGTCGCGCCCGTTCGGCGTTGCCGCAACATAGGGCGCCAGCTCGGCACCCAGCGCGGCGAGCGCCTCAGGCGCGATGACGTCATCGACAATCACCGCGCCGTCACGGCGCAGCGCCGCCATCAAAGGTTCGATTTCAATATCGGCAGCGAAGTGCGCCAATGTCGGTGTGGCCATCATTCATCTCCCCGGTGCCGCACGACCATCATGCCGAGTCGGCACTGCAGCATAACGCCGACAGCTGTAGCGCGTCAATTACGATGAGCGGTCGGGCGTCAACTAGGATGAGCGCCTGCGGGTGATTTGATAGCTGAGCCAAAAGGCCTTTGAGGTCAAGTTTGATGATGGATCATTCGAGCTTGCGCGCCTGAGCGGTTCGTCGCCGATAGCTGTCGGTATTCATCTCGAAGATGATGGAGTGGTGAACCAGCCGATCGATTGTGGCGATGGTCATCGCGGGGTCCGGGAATATCTGATCCCAAGCGCCGAATGGCTGGTTGGCGGTGATCATGATCGATCTGCGCTCGTAGCGTGCACTGATGAGCTCGAACAACACCGACGTCTCGGCCTGGTTCTTCTGGAGATAGGAGAGGTCGTCGAGGACGATCAGGTGATATTTATCAAGCTTCTCGATAGCGGCGGCGAGTTTGAGTTCCTGTCGCGCGGTCTGGAGCTGCTGGACCAGGTCGGTGGTGCGGGTGAACAGGACGCGATAACCGGCCTCGACCAAGGCGTACCCGAGCGCTGCGGCCAAGTGGCTTTTCCCGGTGCCCGGTGGGCCAAAGGCGAGGATATTGGTTCCGGTCTCGAGCCAGCTGTCGCCTTGGGCGAGCGCGATTATCCTGGCCTTGCTGATCATTGGCACGGCGGTGAAGTCGAACGTGTCGAGGGTTTTGCCGACCGGCAGTCGGGCCTCGGCAAGATGGCGCTGCGTTCGCCGTTGTGCGCGTTCGGCTACTTCGTGTTCGAAGAGCGCTGCCAGGGTTCGCGCCGCCGGCCAGCCGTCCCGATCGGCCTGTTCGGAGATCGCCGGCCACAGCCGTGCGACACTGGGCAGCCGAAGTTCGGTGCATAGCAGCGGCAGCCGGGCGATATCGGTCGCGCTCATGCCGCAACTCCCAGCTGCTGCGTGTTGTTCAGAAGACCATCGTAAATCGAGGGCGGCGGTGTGAGAACGAGCACGGTCGGCGCGGAACCGGTTGCGGGCGTGAACTGCGCACGCAAGAGCGCGGGATCGGGCAGTTCGCCGTTCTCGAGAATGATGGTGATCGCCGCCGCGAGGTCGGCCTCGACGCCTTGGTCGTGCGCAAGCGCGAGCAGCCCGATCATGGTGCAGGACGCTTCGCGTACCGGCCGGGCAGCACTGAGGGCTTCCCACGCGCACCGATACGCGGGCCGGGGCCAGAGTGCGTCGCGGTAGGATAGGTTGGCAAGCGCGCCTGGCTTGGCGCGCAGACTGCCGATCACATGGTGATAGTCGACCACATGCGTCGTGGTACGGCCGGAGCCTTTGGCGGGCCTGCGGCCGCGCGGCAGGGTGAAGAGATAAGAGCCGCCGAGGTAGGCATCGATCCGGTCATCATGAATGCGCAGGTGCAGCCGATGACCAATCAGCCGGCTCGGAACCGTGTAGAAGGTCTGGCGAAAGCTGAAGCCAGATGCGGAGGTCACGCGAACGGTGGCCTCTTCCCAGACGACAGGCGGCGTTGGCGGCAGTGGCTTGAGCAACGACCGTTCGAGCTCGATCATTTTGCTGTGGCGGCGGTTATGATCGCCAACGACGCCAGCCACGAAGGCGCGATAGTCATCAAGCGTGGCGAAGTCGGCATGTCCGCGCAGTTCCAGCGCCTGTTCGAGGCGAACCTTCACATGTCCGTTGCGGCTCTCGATCGCGCCATTCTCGTGCGCGACACCGCGGTTGTTGCGCGTCGCCAGCATGCCGTAATGGGCAACCAGCGCGGCGTAGCGACGGGTAATATCTTCGGCATCGGGAACTGCAAGGTTGCGGAATGCCGCCGACAGACTGTCGGAACGGTGCTCGAGCGGTACGCCCCCCAGTGTCGCGAGTGCGATTGCCAGACCCGAGGCCAGCGCGACATAGCTCTCGCCGCCAAGTACGACCTCGGCATGCTCGAAGCCGGAATAGGCCATCGCGAAGTGATAGAGGCGGTGGGCGAGCGGGACGCCGGCGATCGTCACACCCAGGCCGTTGGCATCGGTAAAATCGGAAAGTCCCATGCGGCCCGGTACCTGGACCTGCGGAAAGATCACCGATCGTTCGGCGCCGTTGATGGCGCGCCAGCTCCGGATCCGCCGCTCGATCGTCCGGCGCACAGCGTGACCAACCTTGTCGGGAAAACGTCGACAAAGCTCGTGGTAGATCGTCACCGGACGTAATTTTGACGACGCCTCGAGCATCGGCACGACTTCCAGATCCCAGATGTCGGCCAGCGGATCGGCACGCGTACGATAACCTCGTGGTTCATGCCCTCCACAAGCGGGGCGTGGCGTCTTCTCGATACGTCGCGCGCTGGCGACTGAAATGCCCGCTTTGGCGGCTGCAGTTTGCTGCGAATGGGTGATCCTGAGGGTCATGAATAAACTCACCTGCTGATGATTGATGTGTCTGCCCGGCATCGAACCCTCCGCTTCAGCAGCGAATATGGTACGACCCGGAGCCGACCCGCAGGTGGGCAGAAATGAACGCAACGGTGTGTGTTCCGGCTATGGTCGGGCTACGCCCTCCCGACGCCGGAACACACACCGTCACCGCTCATCCTAATTGACGCGGAAGCGCTCAAGCTAATTGTCGCGCGGCAGCCGACAGCGAATTTGTCGCAACCGCACCGCGCAGGCTCGCCACGGACGACGTGCCGACGTATTGAGTTGCCGATGCACCTGCTCGTCCTCGGCCTTGGCTACACCGCGTCGCGCATTGCTGCGGCGTTCACCGCGCTGGGCGGCAGCGTAACGGCGGTGCGTTCGCAAGCCGGCGCCGGTGTGCTGACGCTGGCCTCGCCCGAACTGCCTGCTGCGATTGCCGGTGCAACGCACATCCTGTCATCGGTGCCTCCGGCGCGCGACGGCGGCGACCCGGTGCTCGTCGCGCACGCCGCCGCCCTCGCCGCCGCACCGGCACAATGGCTCGGCTATCTCTCGTCGACGGGCGTTTACGGCAACACCGATGGTGCCTGGGTTGATGAAACCGCCCCTGTCGGCAATGGCCGGCGCACCGCGCGCGTCGCCGCCGACCTGGCGTGGCAGGCATTGCACCCCGCGGTCCGCGTTTTCCGGCTGCCCGGCATCTACGGCCCCGGCCGTTCGGCGCTCGACCGCGTCGCCAGCGGCAACGCCCACCGCATCGATGCACCGGGGCATTTGTTCAGCCGCATCCATGTCGATGACATCGTGCAGGCGGTGATGGCGAGCCTGACGCATGGCGCACCGGGCGTCTTCAACATCGCCGACAGCCTGCCCGCCACCGGCAACGCGGTCATCGAATTTGCCTGCGACCTGCTGCGATTGCCCTACCCGCCGATCGAGCCACTCGACACGCCGCGGCTTTCGCAAATGGCGCGTGGATTCTATGCTGAGAATCGTCGAATCGCTGCGACGAAAATGACGCGCGACCTTGGCGTGCGCTTGCGCTACGCTGACTATGTACAAGGCCTGCGGGGCTGTCTGAAGGATATGGATCGATGAAATTCGGGGTTGGACAATCAGTCAAGCGCGTCGAGGATTTCCGGCTGCTGACCGGCGCCGGGCGTTACACCGATGACCTGCAATTGCCCGGTACGCTGTTCGCCGTCACGCTGCGTTCGCCCTATGGCCATGCCGTCATCCGCAGCATCGACACCGCGCCGGCGCTCGCCGTCGAAGGCGTCGTCGCGGTCTACACCTACAAGGACATCGCAGAGTATGGCGAAGTGCCATGCCTGGTGCCGCTGTCGGGCCCGATCAAGACCCCGCGCACCCTGCTCGCCGCCGAACGCGTGCGCTTTGTCGGTGACGGCGTCGCCTTCGTCGTCGCCGAAACCCGCGAAGCCGCCCGGGCCGGCGCAGAAGCCATCGAAGTCGATTATGATGAACTGCCTGTGGTCGCGTCGATCGATGCCGCGATTGCGCCGGGCGCACCCAAGGTCTGGCCTGAAGCGCCGTCGAACCTGATTTTCGACTGGCAGCTCGGCGACGGTGAAGGCGCGTCAAAGGGCATCGCCGGCGCGCACCATGTCGCCAGCCTGCGGGTTGTCCAGAACCGCGTCGCGCCGACATCAATGGAAGTCCGCGCCGCCGTCGGCGAATATGACGCAACCACCGGTTTCACGCTGACCTTCGGCGGCCAGGGCGTCGCTGCCGGCCGGCCGATGATCGCCGGCATCCTCCGCACCTCGCCCGACCAGGTCCGTGTCGTCACCGGCGATGTCGGCGGCGGCTTCGGCATGAAGGCGTTCATGTACCCCGAATATGTGCTGGTGCTGCACGCCGCGCGCGCGCTCGGCAAACCGGTCAAATGGACCGGCGAACGCAGCGACGCATTCCAGACCGACTCGCATGGCCGCGCGATGGTCAGCGATGCCAAGCTCGGCTTCGACAAGGACGGCATGATTACTGCGCTCGCCGTCGAAACCTGGTCCGATCTCGGCGCCTACCAGGCGCAGTTCGGCCCTGCGATCCAGACCATGGCCGGCGGCCGCATCATCGGCGGCGTCTACCGGATCCCGGCGATCCACAACCACGTCCACGGCGTGATGACCAACACTGCACCGGTCGATGCCTATCGTGGCGCCGGCCGCCCCGAATCGACCTACATCATGGAGCGACTGATTGAGGCGGGCGCCCGGACGCTCGGCATCCCTGCCGATGAAATCCGCCGCCGCAACCTGCTGCGCCCCGACGAGCTGCCGCACCACAACGGCCTCGGCCTTGAATTCGATGTCGGCAACTTCCCCGCCGTGCTCGACAAGGCGCTCACCGATGCCGACTGGACCGGCTTCCCGGCGCGCAAGGCGGCCGCCGTCGCCCGTGGCCGCCGCTACGGTCGCGGCATGGCCTATTATGTCGAAATCGCCGGAGGTGGCAGCCAGGACGAGTTCGCCGACATCAAGGTCAACCCGGCCGGCATCGTCGAAGCCGCCGTCGGCACCCAGTCGAACGGCCAGGGCCATGAAACCGTCTATGCGCAGGTGCTCGCCGAACGGCTGGGCATCCCGATGGAACAGGTCCGCATCGTCCAAGGTGACACCAACCGGCTCGACCAGGGCAACGGCACCGGCGGCTCGCGCAGCATGGCGTGGGGCGGCGCCGCGACGTTGCAGGCCGGCGACGAGATGGTCGCCCGCGGCATCGAGCTCGCCAAGACCGCGCTCGACGACGCCAATGTCGACTATTCGGAAGGCGTGTTCCGCGCCCGCGCCACCAACCGCACGCTGAGCCTTGCCGAACTGGCGACGCTCCACCCCGGTGCGCTCGATGGCCGCGCGCGCTACAAGCCCGCCGACCCGCGCCCGACCTTCCCCAACGGTTGCCACATCGCTGAAGTCGAGATCGACCCCGAAACCGGCACCACCAAGGTCGTGCGCTACAGCCTGTGCGACGACCTCGGGATTCTGGTCAATCCGATGTTGGTGCAGGGCCAGATCCACGGCGGTGTCGCGCAAGGCCTCGGCCAGGCGCTGCTCGAGGATGTCGTCTATTCGGACGACGCCCAGCTCGTCACCGGCTCGTTCATGGACTATGGCATGCCGCGCGCCGATGACATGCCGCACATCCATTTCGACACGCTCGGCACCCCCAGCCCGACGAATCCGCTCGGCGTCAAGGGCTGCGGCGAGGCCGGCACGATCGGCGCGATGCCGTCAATCATCAACGCCATCATCGACGCGTTGGACGGGGTGCAGATCGAAATGCCCGCCACGGTAGAAAAGGTCTGGCGCGCCTGCCAGGCACTCGAAACGCGGGTCGCTGCCGAATAGGAAACCGCGGGGCGGCCTCAGCGACGGCCGCTCAACGCCAAGACCATGCCGACGATCGCGAGTGCGGCGCCGGCAGCGGCGAGCGGCGACCAGACATAGGATTCGAACGCCGTCGACAATGCCATGGCCAGCACCGGTATCAGCACGCTGGTATAGGCCGCCGGACCGGGACCGATGTTGCGCAGCAGCCGATAGTAGAGGCTGAACGCCAGCACCGAGGCGACCAGCGCCAGATAAAGCAAGCCGCCGAGATAGAGCGGCGACAGGTTGATTTGCGGCGGCCCGGTGCTCACCCAGGCATAGGTGCAGTTGAGCAGGCTGCCATAGACCATCGCAAGTGCGAGCAATGGTGTCACTGGCAGCGCGCGGCCACGCGGCGTGGCCTGCATGACGTTGCCGACCGAGGCGCTGAGCACCGACAGCAATGCGAACGCCAGACCGATAAGCAGCGCGCCACGGTCATGGCCCGCCGTCAACAGATCTCGTCCGAAAAGCATCGCCAGCCCGGTGATCGCGATGACACTGCCGGCAATGAAGCGCCGTGTCAGCCGCTGGCCGAGAAACACCGCGCCGAGCACCGCATTGGGCACCAGCAGCAGCGCGAAAAGTAGCGCCACCAACCCCGATGTCAGATAGCGCTGTGCGATATAGACGAGGTTGAAGTTGATCGAGAATTGCATCAGCGCGACGATCAGCGCGAAGCCATGATCACGCGCGGCAAAGCCCAGCAACTGCTGGCGCAGTTCACGTCGTAGCAGGCAAGTGGCGAGCAGAACGCCGCCGGCAAGCAGAAACCGGTACGCCACCGACCATGCCGGCGGCACCAGCGCGAGCTGGCTATGGATTACGATCCAGGTCGAGCCCCAGATCAGCGTGACGCCGGCAAATTGTGCTACCACTGCCGGGTTGAAGGCGCGCACCTGCGGCGTCCCCGCCGCATCTGGTGACACCTCCATGTGCCCGGCCTAAAGCGCGGCCAGTGCCGCAGCGAGTGCATCGATGCTGGCCGTCGACGTATCCCACGCAATGACAAAACGCGCCTCGTTCGACCCGGCATCGCCCCAGTCGTAGAAGTTGAAGCCGAGCGCGCGCAGCTTCTCGGGGCCACCGGTGCCAAGCTGCGCAAAGACTTCATTGGCCTCAACGGGATGCAGCATCCGCGACGGTGCGGCTTGTGCGAGCCGAGCTGCGCCGGCGTTGGCGGCGCCCGCGTTGCGCAGCGCCGCACCGGTTTCGACCACCGCCAGCAGCTGCGCGGCATTGAATCGCCCTTTGCTCGGCATTTGCCCTGCGCGCTTACGGCGGAAGCGCATTTCATCGGCGAGGCCGCGGTCGAAGAGCACGATCGCTTCGGCCGACATGCCGCCGTTCTTGATCGTCCCGAAACTCAACGCATCGACGCCGGCCCGCCAGCTGATATCGCCGGGGTGGCAGCCGAGCGTGGCGAGCGCATTGGCGAAGCGGGCGCCATCAAGGTGAACGCGCCAGCCCTGCGCCCGTGCGTGCGCCCCCAGCGCCGCGAGCTCGTCAGGGCTATAGACTGTGCCGCATTCGGTCGCCTGTGTCAGCGATAGCACGCGTGTTTGCACCTGATGGACGTCGCCGCGGTGTGCCGCGAGCCCGGCAGTGATGCCTTCGACGCTGAGCTTGCCGTGTGCGCCATCGACAAGCAGCAGCTTGGCACCGCCAGTGAAGAATTCGGGGGCGCCGCATTCATCGACATGGATATGCGCTTCGGCATGGCAGACAACCGCACCATAGGGTGGCACCAAAGCGGCCAGCGACAACGCGTTTGCCGCGGTGCCACTCGACACGGCGAAGACACTGCAAGGCGCGCCGAAGAAGTCGGTGAAGGCACCATCGAGGCGCGCCGACCAAACGTCCCCGTCATAGGCTTGCGCGGTGGCCATATTTGCGGCGAACACAGCCTCGATGACTTCGGGGCAAGTAGCGGCGGCATTATCGGACAGGAAGTTCATGGAGCAGCGCTAGACAGCGAAACGGCGGAGGTCAATGTTGACCCCCGCCGTTTGCATGTTTTGCCGCAGGTGCGACGCGTCTGGCTTAGAAGCCCCAGCTCAGCGTTGCGGTCACGCCATTGTCCTTGGTGTTCTTGCCAATGACACCGACGTAGCCGACGCCGACGCGGAAGGCGCCAAAGCTGTAGTCGATACCGGCTTCGAGCGCAGCTGCATCCTCGTCGAACGCCACACCGTAGATCGACGCCGGGCTGTTGGTGCCCGTAATCGCGACGATGGCTTCCGGCGAGCGGTCGCCGCTGGTGTGCATCCAGCCAGCCGAACCGCGCAGCGAGGCACCTTCGACCGAGCCGCTGAGGTTGTAGACGCCGCGGACACCCAGCGTGGTGAAGGTGGTGTCGTAGGTGCCCTTCTCGCCGACCAGCGCCGCGTAGCCACCGGCTTCGCTATAGGCATCCGACGACAGGCTCACCCAACCGAGGCGCGCGAACGGCTCGACCCGGGCATTGGCACCTGCCGCGAGGTCATAGGCGATCTCCCCGAACAGCTGGCCAACGTTGCCCGATGCATCGGTCTGCAGCGTCTGGCCGAGGCCCGGTGCGGTGATCGTGCGACCGGCACGGAAGTCGGTGCCAGCGTAGGTGCCGCCCGCCGAGAAGGCGAAGCCGTCATCCATCCGGTAGCCGACATAGACACCGCCACCGGTGGTCTGGACGCTCGAGCTCCCGAGGTCGTTGTCAAGCGTGACGTGGTCGGTCGTGCGGCTGAACAGGGCGCCGACCTTCCATTCGTTGAACTTGGCATCGATACCCACGATGATGCCGTTGACCGAGGTCTTGAAGTACGAACCATTGCCGTCGGCCTGGTTGGTACCCCACGAGCCGACATAACGGCCCCAGAGCGAGTAGTTCTCGTTGCAGCTTTCGGTCGTGCCCTTGGCATCGGTGGCGTTCTTGGTTTCGCCGTTGAGGCTGCACAGGCCGGCACCGAGCCGGTCGAGGGCAGCTTCGCGGACGTAACGCTGGTCGCCGATGGCGGCTCGACGCTCGACACTGTGGATTTCGCCGCTGAGTTGGTTGAGGGCCGTCGGCAGGTTCGCACCCTGCTGGTACAGCGCGTAGAAGCTCTGCGGGTTCCAGCCGGCTGCCGTTGCTGCATCGAACGCGTTGGCAACAGCCGATTCGTTCGGCGTCAGACCCGACGTCAGGTTGGTGATCTTCTGCGGCGTCATCTTGATGTAGACGTTGTTGGCGTCATAGCTCAGCGTCGGCGCGAACGCCCCGTTGAAGCCCGTCGAGGTGATGCTGCTGA
>ERZ724524.1486-NODE-1486-length-15564-cov-13.878071_pt1 | contig 15564 bp, 11 predicted proteins | sample MGYA00376057_ERZ724524 | MGnify/ENA primary metagenome ERZ724524 (study PRJEB28724, sample SAMN07190888) | wastewater metagenome | isolation source: influent of sewage treatment plant in Hong Hong | place: USA: Christiansburg, Virginia | collected 2016-03-01 ...
AGGCGTCCGGGGCCGGCGACAGGTCGTCGGTGTTGGTTTCGCCGGTGACCTTGAACACGGTGAGTTTTTGCGAGGCAGGGACTTCCGGACGGCTGGTGAACCATTCGGCATCAGCCCAGGATTGCAGCACGCCCTTGGCGTTGGCGTTGCCCTGGTCGGCCAGTTCTTTCACGTCGTGGAAGAAGTCGAACACCAGCAGGGTTTTTTTCAGGGCATCAGCGGCAATGCCACCCAGCGCGGCGTCGCCCAGCAGGTCGATCAGCGGCTTGATGTTGAAGCCGCCGAGCATGGTGCCCAGCAGTTGGGTGGCTTTTTCGCGGGAGACCAGCGGGGAGCTTGCTTCGCCCTGGGCGACAGCGGCCAGGAAAGAGGCCTTGACCTTGGCGGCATCGTCAACGCCAGCCGGAACACGGTGGGTGAGCAGGTCAACCAGCGTGGCTTCCTCGCCCTGCGGCGGGTTCTTGAGCAGCTCGACCAGTTCGGCGGTCTGCTTGGCGTTCAGGGGGAGCGGGGGAATTCCGATTTCGGCACGTTCTGCGACATGCTGACGATAAGCTTCTAGCACAGCTTCATCCTCTCTATCTCAGGCAAGAGTATCTGGTGGGGGTAAAACGTCCCGGCGGGTCTGGAACCCGGAACACCGACTCGAAGCGGAGGCTGCACATGCTGGGCGACGTGCTGCCAGGGGCAGCGGGGCCGTCAGAATGCCGTGGAGCGGGTCCGTGCGGGGGAGGCCTGTCGAAACGGCGTAATTTTATCGGAAAGCGGACTTAATGTGAAGAAAATGCGACACTTTTTCCGGTTTTTTTCACTAATATGTGGTTTTTACCGGGCAACTGCCACATTTTGCCAATTTGCCAGCTTTGCGTTCACCGTACACCCTGCCCCCGGATTGCGCCAGGGTTTTTGCCATGAATTCAGCAGCTTGTCTGGCTCACCCTGCTGCCTGACCCCGGATGGGTTCTGCCAGGCGGGCGCGGGTTTCCCCCAATGGCCAAATTGGCGCATTGCCCGATTGAACCCGGATGACATGGAATCAGCCGACTCAACGCCAGTGCCCCGGCGGCTGGCCGGGGCACTGGCGGCGTTTTGCCACGTCTCAGCCTGGCTTACACCAGATCAAACACTAAATCACTGAGTGCCACACCCGGCGTGCCAACCAGGCGGATGGCCAGATCCGACGCGGTAAAGGTCAGCGAGGTGCTCAGGTCGAGCACCAGATAGGTGTTGCCAGCAAACACAAACTGATTGATGGTGGGATTGGTCGGGCTGCCACTGCCGGATGCGGCGCGATCCAGCACCATGGCCAGGGTGTCGCCGCCGTAGACCGGCGTGGTGTCCAGCGTGGCTGGCGCGGTGGCTGTGGTGCTGATGCCAAAGCGGATGCTGTCCGTACCGGAAGTGAAATCCAGCAGTGACAGCTGGTTGGCTCCGCTGCTGTGGTCGCCGCGATAGCCCTTGCCGGTCCAGAACACATCATTGCCCAGGCCGCCATTCATCGTGGTGGCACCGCTCACGCCGCCGCTGTCGGAGCCGATTTTCAGCACATCGTCGCCGCTGCGGCCTTCCAGAATGTCATTGCCGCCCTTGCCGTCCAGGGTGTTATTGCCGGTATTGCCCAGAATGGTGTTGGCCAGACCATCACCAAAGCCGTAGGTGTTCAGGGTACCGGTCAGTTCCAGGGTTTCAATATTGCCGCTGGCCCACGATGCCCCCGGATCGGCGGTATACAGCAGGCTGAACGATACATCGCTGTTCACCACGTCAACGCCAGCGGAATCCACCACCATGTTTTGCGCGCCAATGATGTAAAAAATATCGTTGCCGGCATCGCCAAACAGTTTGTCATTGCTGTTACCAAACAGCTGGTCATTGCCGATGCCGCCATACAGCCAGTCGACATCCGCGGTTACCCCCACCCCCGGCGCATCGGCGTACAGCTTGTCATCGCCATTGCCGCCATACAGCGAATCAGCCCCCAGGCCACCGGACAGCACATTGGCCCCGACGTTGCCATTGATGGTATTGGCCAGGTTATTGCCTATGCCGTCGATATTGGCGGTGCCGGTGAGGGTGAGTTTTTCCACTTCGCCGCTGACCAGCGCTGCGCCCACAAATGGCAAGGTACCGTTCAGCGCAATGGTGGTGCTGCTGTACACCAGGTCGATGCCGCCAGCCGGTGCTTCATTGATGATGGCGTTATTGGCGGCCACGTAATAGACATCGTTGCCCACCCCGCCAGTCAGCATGTTATTGGCACCCAATTCGCCATGCAAAGTATCGTTGCCAACTTCGCCATACAGGTAATCCAAGCCGTCGGCAAACAGGGTGTCGGCATTGTCACCCCCATACAGCAGGTCGGTGTATACCGTATCCACACTGCCAACATCTCCGGCATACAGGATGTCGTTACCCGCGTAGCCATATAGGGTGTCGGCATCCAGCAAGCCCTTGATGACATTGGCTCCGGTGTTGCCAGAAATTGTGTTGGCGGTATTGTTGCCTGTGCCATTGATATTGGCCGCACCGGTCAATACCAGATCATCTTCAGCAGCGGCCAGGGTGTAACTGACAGCAGAGCTCACAGTAGTCATGATTTTTGTCCTTTGAGATTCGATAAAAACGAACTGCCGGACTAAACTACGATGATTACCGCCAACAGGCAAATTTAACTCAAGCCCCATCTTGCCCAGAGACATTAATCCAAATGTGCTGGCTCGATACCGACGACCAACTCTCTAAGTATAAATACCTAAAATACATGTGTTCTTAGTAACAATCCCCCGGCAGAGCCGGGGGCCTTCATGGTGTGAGCCGCTCAAAGCGGCTGAACGGGGACGCTAACGCGGCCCCGCCTTCTCTTGGCGCCACCAGCGCCACATCCCTTACATCAGCTTCAGTTGCTCCAACCGTTCATCCTCTTTTTCCTGATCCCGGATGTACTTTCGGATCACTTCCTCATCCCGACCCACTGTCGAAACAAAATACCCTCTCGCCCAAAAACTCTGCCCCACAAAATTCCGCCTGCGTTCTCCGTACACTCGGGCAATGTGGATCGCACTCTTCCCTTTCATGTACCCCACCACTTGCGATACCGCATGCTTTGGAGGGATCGCAATCAGCATATGTACATGATCCGGCATCAAATGCCCTTCCAGAATCTCGCATTCCTTGCGCTGCGCCAGTTGTCGGAATACCTCTCCCAAGTGCTTGCGCAGGCTCGCATACAACGCTTTCCTTCGGCACTTCGGAATGAACACCACATGGTATTTGCACTCCCACCGACTGTGGCTTAGGCTCTCAAATTCGTCCATCGTGAAACTCCCTTTATCGAGTGTGCTTGGCGGCTCACTCTGGAAGTTTCATCGATGGACTCCCGTAAACGTCAAACTTCTACTGTCACCCCGGCACAGCCGGGGGATTTCCCGTTATGGTTTAAAACTGTCACCATACAGGCGTATGAGGCAATTGTATGATTTAATTGAACCAAGCACATAAAAACAATAAACCGCTGTTTTTAAAAGAAAATAGTGTTTAGTATTAAAAAATAAAATTTCAGAACGCATTTGAGCCTGTTCTGCCTGTCGCTGTGGCAGGACTACCACATACAAAACGATTTTATTCCACTCAAGCGCACTCTTGAATCAGACGCTGCCCATCACCAGAATCAAGACATGCTTATAAAGCATATTTTCCGACAAAAAAATGCCCATCACCAAGGATGGGCACGAACAGGATGTGGAAACAACCCGGAGAAAACCACCGGACAAGCCTGGGGGCAGGCTTGCCGGAAAAACTTAAGCCAGCGTCGGGCGTGGAAACGCGCCGCCAGCAAACAAGGTACGGAAAAACTGGTCGATTTCCTGTTCAATCTCCGCCACAGGGCGGGTATAGCGTTGACGCAGCACAGCAAGCAGGCTGTTCCGGTTGGCCACCTGGTCCAGGTCGCGTTCGGTCAGACGTTGCCAGCATTACTGCATCAAACGGCGCAGTCGAGGAGAAATCGGGCGGGAAGTCATCATTACAGGCCTCCTGTCAGACAACAACCGGCTGCGGCAGCGGCTTACCCACCTACCTGAAACAGCGCGGTTACAGTATGTGATATGACTGGGGTGCGACCAGGAAGTTCAAAAAACCGACAAAAATTTTGCGTGCCTCGGCGCGGCACCAGAAAAGTCAACCACAAGAGAAGTCAAACAGTGAGGCGCAGACAAATGAGGCGCAGAAAAAGCAAAAGCCCCACATCTTGCGATGCGGGGCTTTGCTGAATACTGGCTCCTCGACCTGGGCTCGAACCAGGGACCTGCGGATTAACAGTCCGTCGCTCTACCGACTGAGCTATCGAGGAATCGATGGGGCGTATATTACCGATCACCTCGCGCCCTGTCAAGCGCTAATTTTCAAAAAAGCCCAATCTGGCAAAATGTTTTAGAAAAACCATGGTTTTTCAACAACATCTGCTCACCCACCAAACTGCCGCCTCAGCCATAGGGCCGTTTGCGCCAGCAGGGTGGCGCGGGTAGGCCGGGTCATTACGGGCCAGATCCAGGGGCGGGTGCCCGTGAATCCGGCTCTACAGGGTGGGATGTTTCGGCGTCTGTGGCCAAATGTGTGTCCTGCCAGTGGGCGGGCCGGGCAGATTCGGGCAAGGCGGCGGTGGCTGCCTGCACTTCTGCGCTAAGCGCTGCATAGTGGGCGCTGAGTAGCCGGGCGTCCAGCGCATGCCCGCCGTGGGCCAACTGCCCGCCCAGATTGCGCTGGGCACCCAGCACTTCCGCGTGTACCCCGGCCACCAGCGCATCCAGCCGGCGGGGCAGCATGGCATCGCGCTCTGCCGCCCAGGCCAGCCGGGCGGCATCTACCTGCAGCTGCCCGTCGCCATCCAGGGTAATGCCTTGGCTGGTCAGGGGCAGGCCGCCACCCAAGGGTATCCGGCTCAGGCCTTCGGCCAGGCTGGCGGTTACGCCGAGCATGCGCGCCGGGTTCGCATGGCGGCCATGGGGCGCAGCCAGACGCTGATAAGCCTGACGCAGCTGGTCTGCGCCACGCAGCACGGTGTACACCGCATCGTCGCTGGCCAGCCGGGCGCGCACGGAGACAAAAGCTTCGGCCACTTCATCCAGCAATAACAGCAATTCACCCCGTTCGGACACGTCTACTGCGTCCCACAGCGTGCCAGCGCGTGGCTGGCGGCGGCTGGTGCGGGTTTGATCCAGCAGCGGGCGCCCGGCGTTGGCCAACACTGGGGCAATCTGGCTAACGGCAGTCACATCCGGCACCCGATCCGGGGCTTTCGGGGTGTACACCGGCAGTTGCGGCGACACGGCGGGGATGAACATACAAACCTCCTGGCTGAACGGAATCCAGCACACTCCAAACCATGACATGCTTGCCATGGTATCAGGATGGTCAGGGAAATCCGGGCAAAGTTCCGGTGCATGGCAGATTCTTCAGCAGATTTTACCGGTCTGGCCATGCCTGCGTGCTGGCCGTGGTGTTGGCTGATTCTGTCTGCCTGGCCAGGCAGGGCAGATTGCCGGCATCGTCTGGCGCGTCGGATAAAAAATGTAAAAATACGCAATTGCACTGAACTTTAGTGCTATGTCGATGTCCATAGGCATTGCCTATGATGGCAGCGCCCGCCCGCCAAGGCGCGAACGACTCAAGCGCCGCAGGCCCTGATGCAGATCACGGCGCTGGCGCTGGTGGCGTTCCAGCAAAAATGCCATTGATTTGCTCGAGGGAAATACCCAGGCATCCGCCAGGCGGACAGGTCATGCTGTTCAGTTGATACTGAAAAAACATTCAGTTTGCCATCCTGCAAGCCTGTTGCTACCATCCCTGCTTGCCAGACCTTTTGCAAGGATACATGTGTGCCAAAAAAAACTGCGCTATTTGTCGATTTCGACAATGTCTTTCTTTGCCTGAAAGCCATTGATCCCGCGATGGCGGATTGCTTTGCCAAACGCCCGGCGGAGTGGCTGAAGCAGCTGGAAGGCTCTGACCGACGATTTTTAATTCGTCGCTGTTATATGAACCCCACTTCATTTGAAGAATATCGTCCTTATTTTATATATTCTGCTTTTGATGTGGTGGATTGCCCTGCCGTGACCATGCAGGGCAAAACCCTGGCGGACATGCACATGACCATCGACATTGTTGACCGGTTGATGCATCCCACCCGATTTGAAGAGTTTATGCTGTTTTCTGCTGATTCGGACTTCACCCCGGTGCTGCAGAAACTGCGCGAATACGACCGGCAAACTTGCGTGGTGCTGGCTGGGCCGTCGTCGGCAGCGTACCGCGCCTCGGCAGATGAAATTCTGTCGCTGACCCGGATTCTGGAAGAAATGCTGCCGGCAGGTGGCAGCAGCCAGGATAGCCCGTCGTTTCCGCGCCCGGAATACCGTCAGGAAGCACGCCCGGAGTACCGCGACTACCGCCAGGACTACACCCTGCGTCCCCGACTGGGCCTGAACAATGAACTGATGTCGCGCGACAAGATTGAAGACATCACCAAGCTGCTGCTTGAGGCACTCAATCAGGCCTCACACGCCATTCCCTCGGCCAAGGTGATTGAAATCCTGCGGGAAAAATTTGGTGCCGATGCCAATAGCTGGTTTGGTTTTGGTCGCCCGGCCAGTTTCTTTACCGCGATCAATATTTATGAACAAGGTGTCACCTTTTCGCAGGCCGCACCGGGTTATTTGTACCTGACCCATAAACACACCCCACCGCGAGAGCTGGCTTCGCTGGGGGAATGGCTGCGTAATCCCGCCAGCGATCCGGCGCTGGTGGCGCTGGCCAACAAAGTATGCGCGCTGACAGAAACCCCACCGCTGAGCCCCGATGAATTCCAGATCTGCTTTAATTATATTGCCGAGCAGATTTGTCACGGTGGGGCGGGGCTGAATGAATTGTCAAAAAACCTGCGTGACTTTGCCAAGGACAAGGAAATTTCGTTATCCCGCCAGGATGCCACGGGTATTTTATTCCTGCTGGAACGCAATGGCGTGAATCTGCAATATTCGAATAAACCGGCTGAGGCGTTGGCGGATATCTATGCCGAAGCCGTAGTGCGTCGCTGTTCAGCCAGCCAGTGGCAGATGAATGCCGACGAGCACGCCGTGCTGCTGACCTGGCTTGGCGCATCGGCAGCGCCCGCCGCGCCAGAGATACAGGCGTAAGCGATTTTTCCCTATGGCGCTGACGAGGGTGTCAGCCAAACAAAACGCCCGGCATGCCGGGCGTTTTGTTTGGGACGTACGCGATACTTATTTGGCCGTTGGCGTGTCTGCTGCCTTGCCGGCTGCAGCGCCGCCCGGCAGAATCTGCTGCACCTTGAGAATGGTCAGCGCCTGATTCAGCTGGTGGTCGGTTTTCGGGTTGGGGTCGCGCGGGTTGGCCGACTTGTCATCGTCCTTGCTCTTGTCGCCCTTGTCATCGCGCACCTTGGCTGGCGTGACTGGGGCTTTGTCAGCCTTGTCGGCTTTTTCGCTCTTGTTGTCCTTGTCGCCATTCGGGTTGCTCAGGTGATGCTCCAGGTCAGCCTCGCGAATGCGCAGCGACGGACCGGCGCTGCTGGCAGCAGCGGTCAGCGTGGCTTCTTCCACCACCACATCCGGGGCAATCCCGGTGGCCTGGATCGAGCGGCCATTCGGCGTGTAATAGCGGGCAGTGGTCAGCTTGATGCCGCCCTGGTTGCCCAGCGGCAGCACCGACTGCACCGAGCCCTTGCCAAAGGTTTTCACCCCGACCACCAGCGCGCGCTTGTGGTCTTGCAGCGCCCCGGCCACAATTTCCGACGCCGACGCCGTGCCACTGTTGACCAGCACCACCACCGGCACGGTTTTCACCGCAGCCGGGGTATTGCGGAAGTAATCCGTTTTGCTCTGGTCGCGCATATAGTTGGCTGGCGCGGCGGTCAGGCGCATCTTGGCGTCTGGCGCGCGGCCATCGGTGTATACCACCAGCGCATCCTTGGGCAGGAAGGCCGCAGAGACGCCCACGGCGCTATTCAGCAGGCCGCCCGGATCGTCGCGCAGGTCCAGCACCAGGCCCTTCAGCGGCTTGGCGTTTTCCTTGTACAGCGCTTCCAGTGCCTGTGCCAGGTTTTCTGTGGTGTGCTCCTGGAACTGGGTGATGCGCACATAACCGTAATCCGGCTCAACCATCTTGAACTTGACGCTCTTGGTCTTGATCACCGCGCGGGTCAGCGGCACCACCAGCGGCTTGGTTTCTCCCTTGCGGGCAAGGGTCAGCGTCACCTTGGTGCCCGGCTTGCCACGCATGCGCTTGACCGCTTCGTTGATGCTCAGCCCACGCACCGAAACGTCGTCGATCTTGACAATCAAATCACCCGATTTCATGCCGGCACGGAATGCCGGGGTGTCTTCAATCGGTGCAATCACCTTGATCAGGCCGTCTTCGGCACCGATTTCAATGCCCAGCCCGCCAAATTCGCCCTGGGTGCCTTCGCGCAGTTCCTTGAAGGCGTCCGGATCGAGATAGGACGAATGCGGGTCCAGCCCGGACAGCATGCCGTTGATGGCTTCGGTAATCAGTTTTTTATCTTCAACCGGTTCAACATAGTCCTGCTTGATGCGCCCAAACACTTCGGTAAAGGTGCGCAGTTCAGTCAGCGGCAGGGTGGTGCTGGCCGGCTCTTTGTCGGCCATTGCCGTGATGCTCAGGCTAAGAATGGCGCCCGCCACGGCACCTGCGCTGACCAAGGCCATTTTTTGCAGAGTATGCATAGTTCTCCCCGGCTGGTGCCGGTTATCCGGTTACGATTGGGCCCAGCTCATCGGGTTGAGCGGGCGTCCCAGGTGTCGAATTTCAAAATATAGCCCGTTGTCACTGCCGCCGCCGGACGCACCGGTGGTGGCCACGGTGTCGCCCGCGCGCACTTTGTCGCCGGTGGACTTCATCAGCGCTTCGCCGCCACCATAGACAGTCATGTAGCCGCCGCCGTGATCAACAATCAGCATATTGCCAAAGCCGCGCAGCCAGTCGGCGTATACCACACGGCCATCGGCCACGGCGCGGGCCGCCTGGCCGGCGGCGGTGCGGATGAACACGCCTTTCCAGGTCATGCCCTCGGCACGCGGCGTGCCAAACTTGCCGGCCAGTTCACCGCGTACCGGCAGTTTCAGCTTGCCCTGCAGACTGGCAAATGCCCGGCCAGAGCTGGATGCGTCGTCCACACTGTCTTCCACCCGCTGCGGCGCTGTTGGCGCGGGCTCGACTTTAGCCACTGGCGGTGGCGGCGGCGGTGCCACTGGGGCCGGGGCCGGTTCTGGCGGCGGCGCGGGCTTGCCCACCTTGGCCGCTGCCTGTGCGGCAGCCAGATCGCGCGCCTGACGGGCTTTGGCTTCACGTTCGTTCTGCGCCTTGGCCTCGCGCACGGCCTGCTCGTGCTTGGCCTTGGCTTCGCGTTCGGCTTGTTCGCGTCGGGCCTTGGCTTCACGCTCGGCTTGCTCACGCTTGGCCTGGGCCAGCTTGCGCGCTTCCTCGGCCTTCTTCGCTTCGGCCTTGCGCTGGGCTTCAAGTTCCCGGTTGAGCTTGTCGATCAGGTTATTGATGCGTTGTTCGTCGGCTTGCAATTTGCCAATCTGCTGGCGTTGTTGCTGAATCTGGCTGGACAGCTGAGTGATCACCTGCTGACGGTTTTCTTTTTCCTGAACCAGCTTCTGCTTTTGTTCATGGCGCGACTGGGCAATATTGTCGAGCTTGGTTTTTTCTGTCTGCAGCTGGGCCGAGAGTTTTTCCAGCTGGCCAAGCTGGTTTTTCAGCTGCAAGGCCACGGCCTGCTGGGCCTGGGCAATTTTGCGGTAGTAGGCCAGGTCGCGCACGGTCTGGTTAGGGTCCTGCTGGTTAAGCAGCAGGGTCAGCGCATCGTGCTGGCCGTGGCGGTACTGGTTGTTCAGAATCTGCCCCAGACGCTGGCGTGAGGCCTCAATGCCGGCGCGCGCGCGCGTCATGTCGCCGCGCACCTTGGTCATTTGCTGTTCAGACCAGGATTGCTGCTGGTTCAGCTCGCTCAGGGTGCGGTTGGCCTCGCTGATGGCCACTTCCGATGCGCGCAGGGCGTCGCTGGCCTCGGCGCGGTTGGCTTCCTTGGCCTTGACGTCTTTTTCCAGCGTGGTGATCTGCTGACGGATGTCTTTCAGGTCCTGTTTGGGGGCCTGGGTGGTGTCCACCACCGGGGCCGCGCCAGCCAGGGCCGGCAGCAGGATCAGCAGCGCAAGGGCAGGAGAGTTCACTGGAACTGAATCAGCGAGCGGCCAGTCATTTCAGCCGGTTGTGACAGCCCCATCATTGCCAGCAGGGTGGGGGCAATATCGCGCAGCGCACCGCCGCTGGCCAGCGTGGCCGGCCGGCCGGCGTACAGCAGCGGCACCAGGTTCAGCGTGTGCTGGGTGTGCGGCTGGTCGTGTGCGGCGTCAAACATCTGCTCGGCATTGCCGTGGTCGGCGGTGATCAGCACCTCGCCGCCGGCAGCGCGCATGGCTTCCACGCAGCGGCCCACGCAGCGGTCCAGTGCTTCGATGGCCTTGACCGCCGCCGGGAAATTGCCGGTGTGGCCCACCATGTCGCCGTTGGCGTAGTTGCAGATGATGGCCTGATACTGGCCGCTGGCAATGGCCTCAAGAATTTTTTCGGTGACCGTGTCAGCGCTCATTTCTGGCTGCAGGTCGTAGGTGGCTACCTTGGGCGACGGCACCAGAATGCGGTCTTCGCCTGGATACACCTGTTCTTCGCCACCGTTGAAGAAATAGGTGACGTGCGGGTATTTTTCGGTTTCGGCAATCCGCAGCTGCTTGAGCCCCAGGCCGGACAGATACTCGCCCAGGCCATTGCTCAGGGTTTGCGGCGGATAGGCCACCGGGTGGGAATAGGCTTCGCCGTAACTGGTCAGCGAGGTAAACAGCGCCAGTCTGGGCTGGCGCACGGCAAAGCCGTCAAACGCCGGGTCGGTCATGGCGCTGGTCAGCTCGCGGGCGCGGTCGGCGCGGAAATTCATGAACAGCACCACGTCGCCGTCGTCAATCCGGCACGGTGCGCCCACGGCGGTGGGCTTGACGAATTCGTCGTTTTCATCGCGGCCATACGCTGCCGCCAGCGCGGCCAGGCCGGTGTCAGCGTGGAACTCGCCTTCGCCGTCCACCACCAGCCGGTAAGCGGTTTGCACCCGCTCCCAGCGCTTGTCGCGGTCCATCGCCCAGAAGCGGCCACACACGCTGGCCAGCCGGGCATTCGGGCACTCGGCCAGCACTGCGTCCAGGCGCTGCAGATAGGTGTCGGCGCTGCGTGGCGGGGTGTCGCGGCCATCCAGGAAGGCATGCACGCACACTTCGGCCACGCCAGCGGCCTGGGCGGCGCGCAGCAGGGCGTGAAGATGGTTTTCGTGGCTGTGTACGCCGCCGTCGGACAGCAGGCCCAGCACATGCAGGCGATGGCCTGTGCCTGCGCGGGCAAAGGCGTCGGCCATCACCGGGTTGCCGGCAAACGCGCCTTGTTCGATATCCAGGTCAATCCGGCTGATGTCTTGCTGCACCACCCGGCCTGCGCCGATGTTCAGATGACCCACTTCGGAATTGCCAAATTGCCCGCCAGGCAGGCCCACCGCGTGTTCGGAAGCGTCCAGCACGCTGTACGGATAACGGGTGCGCAGGGCGTCCCAGTTGGGGGTATGGGCATGGAAGATGGCATTGTCGTCGCCATTTTCGCGATGGCCAAAACCGTCAAGAATCAGCAGCAACACCGGAGTAATCGAATTCATGGGCACAGGCAGTCAGGTTCAGGGTCGGGACAGATATGGCGGCATTGTACCGGTTTTCCAAGGCGGCGCGTGTTTGTCAGCCCACGGCAAAACGGTTAAAAACGGCAAAATCCGGCCCGCTGCGCTCGACCATCTGCCTGCTTGCCGTGCCTGCGGCTGGGCGCTGGCCACGCCAGGCACTACAATCCGCCCATCCCGACCTTTTGCGGAGTCCTGCTTTGACCCCCGTTCTTGCTTTTGACATCGAAACCATCCCGGACATTGCCGGCCTGCGCACCTTGCACAGCCTGCTCGACGCCGACATCAGCGACGCCGACGTGGCCGAATACGCCTTCCAGCGCCAGCGGCAAAAAAACGGCAGCGACTTTTTGCCGCACCATCTGCACCGGGTGGTGGCCATTTCCTGCGTGCTGCGCTGGAGCGACCGGGTTCACGTCAGCACCATCGGCCAGCCGGGCGACAGCGAAGCGCGCATGCTGGAAACCTTTTTTGCCCTGATTGAAAAGTACACGCCGCAGATGGTCAGCTGGAACGGCGGCGGCTTTGACCTGCCGGTGCTGCACTATCGGGCGCTGATTCACGGCATCACCGCACCGCGCTACTGGGACATGGGCGACGGCCATTACCCGGACAGCCGGGAGTTCAAGTGGAACAACTATATTGGCCGCTACCACACCCGCCATCTGGACCTGATGGACCTGCTGGCCATGTACCAGCCGCGCGCCAGCGCCCCGCTGGACGATCTGGCCAAGCTGGCCGGTTTTCCCGGCAAGCTGGGTATGGACGGCAGCAAGGTATGGAGTGCCTGGCAAGCCGGTGCCGAGCAGGAAATCCGCGACTACTGTGAAACCGACGCCGCCAACACCTATTTGGTGTTTCTGCGCTTTCAGCACATGCGCGGCGCGCTGGACACCAGCGCCTACGCCAGCGAGTGCCAGCGCCTGCGCCACTGGCTGGAGAGCCACACCGACAAGCCACACTGGCAGGCGTTTCTGGCGGCATGGCCGGTGTAAGCAGCGCTCACAAAATGGTCCAGGTTATGGTGTGGCCTTGCCGTACTTCTTGCACTTGCGGCCACACACTTAGCCAGGATTGCTTGGCGGCTTTTTGTGAGCGCTTCGGTAGACGGGAACGTTTGGGTGGGGGCATGTGCTGTTTGCGCGAGAGAGGGCTCCGGTGCAGGCGGCTATATCAAGGCGCGCAGAGCCTCTCCCCTCCCTTCAGCAAATCCTCGGCAGCATCTCGCCATTCAGCCAGTCCACCAGCCGCTCGCCGCCAAACGGGGTGCGGGCGCGGACAAAGCAGCGCGGGTCGGCAATCACCTCGCCGATGATGGCCGCGTCCTGGCCCAGCGGGTGGGCGCGTAGGGCGGCCAGCAGGGCCGGGGCGTCGGCGGCGGCGCAGATGGCGGTAAGCTTGCCTTCGTTGGCGCAGTACAGCGGATCCAGCCCCAAAAACTCGCAGGCGGCGCGCACCACCGGCCGCACCGGAAGCGCTGCTTCATCCAAGCGAATGCCCACACCAGATTGCACGGCGATTTCGTTCAGCGTGGTGGCCAGGCCGCCCCGAGTGGGGTCGCGCATCAGCCGCAGCGACGGGCAGGCGGCAATCAACTGGGCGGCCAGGGTGTGCAGCGCGGCGCTGTCGCTGACCACATCGGCGGCAAACGCCAGGCCTTCGCGCTGGCTGAGAATCGCCACGCCATGGTCGCCCAGCATGCCGGACACCAGCACCGCGTCGCCCGGCTGCGCCAAGTGGCCAGACAGATTCACCCCGTCGGGGACCACGCCAATGCCGGTGGTGGTGATAAACACACCATCGCCCTTGCCCTGCTCGACCACCTTGGTGTCGCCAGTGATCACCGCCACGCCAGCCTCATGCGCGGCCTGCGCCAGCGAGCGGACAATGCGCGCCAGATCAGCCAGCGGCAGGCCTTCTTCCAGAATAAAACCCACCGTCAGGTATAGCGGCGTGGCGCCGCCCATGGCCAGGTCGTTGACCGTGCCATGCACCGCCAGGCTGCCGATGTCGCCGCCAGGAAAAAACAACGGCGACACCACATGGCCATCGGTGGCCACCGCCAGCCGGCCGCCCAACGGCGGCACAATCGCCTGGTCGTTGCCCTGCGCCAGCCATTCATTGCCAAATTCGGCGGCAAACAGCTCATGAATCAGCTGCGCCATCGCCCGGCCGCCGCTGCCGTGGGTCATGTCCACCCGGCCGTGTTTCAGGTCCAGCGGGCGGGTGTAGCCTGGTTTGATGCTCATGCCGGCTCCTTGCTGACAAAACGGCCATAGGCGTAGTGCGCCGCGCAGGCACCTTCGCTGGACACCATACAGGCCCCCAGCGGGTTGTCCGGGGTACACACCGTGGCAAACACCTTGCAGTCCTGCGGTTTTTTGCGCCCCTGCAAGATGGCGCCGCATTCACAGGCTTTGTTGTCCGCCACGCTGTGGGTGGTGAGGCCAAATTTCACCTCGGCGTCCCATGCCGACCATTCCGGGCGAATGGCCAGCGCGCTGGCGGCCACCTCGCCCAGCCCACGCCAGTCAAACGCCGGACGCAGGGCAAACACCTCGTCCACCACCTGCCGCGCCTTGCGGTTGCCGGCGGCGGTCACCGCGCGGATAAACTGGTTTTCCACCTCGGCGCGGCCCTGGTTGATCTGCTCGATCAGCATGCGCACGCCAATCAGCACGTCCAGCGGCTCAAAGCCGGTAATCACCACCGGCTTGCCCGAGTCGCGGGCAATGTCGGCGTAGGCGTCCGAGCCAATCACCGTGCTGACGTGCGACGGCCCGATAAAACCATCCAGCGCCACGCCGTCGCCGCTGGCCAGCAAATGGCGCATCGCCGCCGGGGTCAGCACATGGTTGGCGTACACGCTGAAATTGCTCAGCCCCTCGGCGCGAGCAGTCAGCAAGGCTAACGCGGTGGGCGGCGTGGTGGTTTCAAAGCCAATGGCAAAAAACACCACTTGCCGCTGCGGCTCGGCGCGCGCCAGGGCCAAGGCGTCATCCACCGAATACACCATGCGCACATCGCCGCCGGCCGCGCGCGCCTTGTACAAGCTCATGCGCCCGGAACCGGGCACGCGCAGGGTGTCGCCGTAAGTGCACAAGGTCACGCCGTGCTCCAGCGCCAGGGCAATTGCCCCATCCAGCCGGCCAATCGGCAACACACACACCGGACAGCCGGGGCCGTGGATCAGCTCGACAGTGTCCGGCAGCAAGGCGCTCAGCCCGTAGCGGGCAATGGCGTGGGTGTGGCCGCCGCAAAACTCCATCAGCCGATACTGACGGTCGGGCTGGGCCACGGCGGCAATCTCGGCCGCCAGCGCGCGCGCGGCGTGGCCATCGCGGAATTCGTCCACGTATTTCATGCCGCGCCCTCCGCCAGCTTGTCCACCGCCTCGGCAATCAAGGCCAAGGTGCGCCGCGCCTCGTCCTCGTCCAGCTTGCCGATGGCGTAGCCGACGTGCAGGATGACAAAATCCCCCACGGCTAGGTCTTCCACCAGCGCCACCGACACCTCACGGCTGACGCCATCCACGCTGACGCGCGCGCGCTGACCGGGCAACAGCTCGGTCACTTGAACTGGCATGGCCAGACACATGGTTGTGACTCCTTACAAAATGCCTTGGCAAAAATCGCCAGGACGAAAAATCCATGGGTGGGCTGCACGCCAGCGGCCACCGCTGGCGTGCGTCTGCTCATCGGCCGAGGTGTCGCGCCACCCACGCTTGCCCCAGGCTGACGCCGCCGTCGTTGGGCGGCAGT
>ERZ724524.1496-NODE-1496-length-15537-cov-6.199393_pt1 | contig 15537 bp, 8 predicted proteins | sample MGYA00376057_ERZ724524 | MGnify/ENA primary metagenome ERZ724524 (study PRJEB28724, sample SAMN07190888) | wastewater metagenome | isolation source: influent of sewage treatment plant in Hong Hong | place: USA: Christiansburg, Virginia | collected 2016-03-01 ...
ACACAAGTCTCTGACAACGAGGCGCGCGAACTGCTGCGCCAACTGCAACTGGGCGAACTGCACGCGCTGCGCGGCATCGAGGGCGGCATCGAGAACACCAACTACTTCGTCACCTGTGACGCGGGCGAGTTCGTGCTCACGCTGTTCGAGCGCCTGACCGCCGAGCAACTGCCGTTTTACCTGCACCTGATGAAGCACCTGGCGCACAAGGGCATCCCCGTGCCCGACCCGCGCGCCAACGCGGCAGGCGACATCCTGCACACCGTGTGCGGCAAGCCCGCCGCCGTGGTCAACCGCCTGGCGGGCCGCAGCCAACTCGCCCCCCAGGCTGTGCACTGCGCCGCCGTGGGCGACATGCTGGCACGCATGCACCTGGCCGGGCGCGACTACGAACGCCAGCAGCCCAACCTGCGCGGCCTGCCCTGGTGGAACGAAACCGTGCCCGTGGTGCTGCCCCACCTCACGCCTGAACAAGCCGATCTGCTGGGCGCCGAGTTGGCTTATCAAAACCACATTGCCGCCAGCTCGGCCTACACGGCGCTGCCGCGTGGCCCGGTACACGCCGACCTGTTCCGCGACAACGTGATGTTTGACGGCGAACAGCTCACAGGCTTCTTCGACTTTTACTTTGCCGGTGTCGATACCTGGCTGTTCGACCTGGCCGTGTGCCTGAACGACTGGTGCATTGACTGGGCCACAGGCGCCCACCACGCCGAACGCGCCGGTGCCATGCTGCGCGCCTACCAGGCCGTGCGCCCGCTGGCTGCAGCCGAGCGCCAATTGATCAACGCCATGCTGCGCGCGGGGGCACTGCGCTTCTGGATTTCGCGGTTGTGGGACTATTACCTGCCGCGCGAGGCTTCCATGCTCACCCCGCACGACCCCGCACACTTCGAGCGCGTGCTGCGCCAGCGCATTGCGCACCCGCTACAGGCCTGAGAGGCTGGAAACCCCACCATGAAACTCCACATCGTCCCCGCCAGCACCGGCATCACCTGGGTCAAGAGTGGCATCGCCGTGTTCCGGCGCCAACCCATGGCCATGGCGGCACTGTTCTTCATGACCATGGCGGCGATGTCGCTGGCCTCGGTGGTGCCGTTGATCGGCCCGGCGCTGGCGCTGGCGCTGCTGCCCTCGGCCACGCTGGCGATGATGGTGGCCTCGGCAGAGGCCATGCAGGGGCGCTTTCCCACGCCAGCGGTGCTGCTGGTGGCGTTTCGCACCGGGCGCCAGCGCCTGAACCACATGCTGGTGCTGGGTGCGCTGTATGCGGGGGGGTTTCTGGCGGTGATGGGCATATCGGCGCTGGTCGATGGCGGCGTGTTTGCCCAGGTCTATCTGGGCGGCGAAACCATGACGCAGGAGATCGCTGAAAACGAGGACTTCCAGCACGCCATGTGGGTGGCCATGGCGCTGTACCTGCCGCTGTCGCTGCTGTTCTGGCACGCGCCCGGTCTGGTGCACTGGCATGGCGTACCGCCAGTGAAGAGCCTGTTTTTCAGCATCGTGGCCTGCGTGCGCAATTTCGGCGCTTTTGTTGTCTTTGGTCTGGGCTGGCTGGCCGTGTTTGCACTGGGCGGCGTGCTGATGAGCCTGGTCTCGGCGGTGCTGGCGGTGCTGGGGCTGTTCAGCGCCGGGGCCATGGGCGGCTTGATGGTCGGTTTGGCCATGGTGATGGCGGCCATGTTCTTCAGCTCCATCGTCTTCACGTTTCGCGATTGTTTCGCGGCACCCGACACTGCCTCCCCCACCCCTGACGCGCCTACATCGCCCTGAGCGTTCTCGCGGCCTGCCCTGCCTTTTGCACGCGCGGGCCAGTGTCAGCCCCCTGCGCCAGGGTGTGGCGCACTGCACGCCAGCGCCAGCACACAAGGGGGCGCCCCCACCGGGAGTGCATCTGGCGGCACAGGCAGTTGCTCCAGCACGGCAGCGTTCAGGTGCAGCTCCCGGGCTGGCGACCACTCTTGCAAACCGAGGCCCAGGCATTTGCTGCGCGCCTCCATGGCCGCCCAGGCGCGGGCAAAGTCCTGGTCGCGCTGTCCACCGGCCACCTCCGCCAGTTGCTGCGCCACCCGATCGCCCAGGTACAGACGCGCCAGCGGCTCCCAGTCCGGCAGGGGCTGCACCACCGCCAGATCAATGCCCAGGCGCCCCCCGGCACACAGCCCGATGGCCACAACGCCGGGGGCATAACCCATGCTGATCGACAACGCCAGCCCTTGCCAGCGATCAGCTACCGTGGGTGCCTGACCGGGCACAAACACCAGCGCCACCTGCTGCGGCGCCACGCCCAGGCACTGCGACAGCAAGCGCCGCAGCGCCTGCCGGGCCAGGGTGCGCACCTGTGCCTTTGTCTGTGGCTGTACGCCCGGCACGGCCAGCAGCCACACCTCAGGGCGCTGCGCCACCAGGCCGGGCGGCTCACCTGGCTGGCGCAGCACGGCTGGCAACCGCATCAGGGCCGCCAGGACTGTGCGGGCGACCCGGCCCAGGCGGTATCGGCGGGCAGCGCCTCGCCTTTCATGACCAGCGTGAGCGGCCCCAGCAGCACACCATCGCCCAAGGTGGTGTCGTAGAGCACCGTGCTGCGGATACCCACCGTGACCCGCGCACCGATGCGGATGCGGCCAATCTTCATCACCCGGTCTTCAAACAAATGCGTCTGCGGGCCCGACCAGGCGTTGAATTCGCTGTGGTCGCCAATCTCCACGCAGTCAAACTCAGTGATGTCGGTGGTGTCCAGGTACACATCGCGGCCAATCTTCACGCCCAGCAGGCGCAGCATGGCAGGCAGCATGGGCGTGCCGCGCAGGTACTCCAGAAAGTTGGGCACGGCCACCGACTCGTACATGCTGGTCAGCGCCTCGCTGATCCAGACAAAGGGCGTCCACATGGGCACGGCCCGGGGCTGGTAGCGCCCCACCATCAGCCACTTGAGCGCCACCACCAGCAAAAAGCAGCCCACGCCATACAACAGCCCGCTGACACCCAGTGCCACCACCAGCGCCAGCCACTGGCCCGCTTCGGCCAAGGGCATGACAGCGCTGATGATGACGTAGCCAGCCCCAATCACCAGCGCCAGCGGCATGACGATGCGCAGCGCCTCCACCAGCGCGCGGCCCAGGCGCCGCCACACCGAGGGATGGAAAGTGAGCTCATCCGGAAAACCCGCCAACCGCTCGCGCGAGGGCAGATGGACGGCGGGCGAGCCCACCCAGGTCTGCCCCGGCTGCATGTGCGCGCTGGGGGGCGCTTTCGATTGCACGCCAATGAGCACATCGGGCGGCAACGTGGTGCCATCGGGCACATAGGCACCGTTGCCGACAAAGCTGCGGTCGCCAATCACGGTGTAGTCAATCGACATCCAGCCGCCGTCGATTTCCTCATCGCCCAACATCACGGCATCGGCAATGAACGTCTCGTGGCCCAGCGTGAGCATGTCGGGAATCAAGCCCATGGCGGTAGAGATTTCGGCGTTGCGGCCAATTTTGGCGCCCAGCAGCCGATACCACAGGGGCGCATACACCGTGGCATACACCCCGTGCAGCACATGCAGGCTGGCCACCTGAATCTGGTTGGCCAGCCATTTGCGGCAATACAGGTTGCTGTGTACCGGCCAGCTGCCCGGCTGCAGGCGCGGCAGTGCCAGCCAGCGGATGGCGGCAGAAATCAGCGCCGTGCCCACCACCAGCAAGGCACTGGCGGGCACGGCCAGCAGGGCGTACTCAAACACCGCCAGCACGTAGCCGTGCGCTTGCAGCGAGGGCTCCAGCACCTCCCCTTCCAGCGCGTCGATCAACGCAAAGGCCGGAAAAATCGGCAGAAAAAACAGCACCGACGTCAGCGCAGCACCCGCTGCAAAGAACAGCGACTCGCCGATGCGGCGCAGCCGCGTCACCGGGGGGCGTGGCGGGCGCGGTGCCACCGGCTGCTGGCGCACCCGGCGCGCGGGCGAACCGTCCCAGACCTCGCCCTCTGCAATGCGCACGGCGCGGGCCAACGCGGCCAGCCCTTCGAGCCGACCCTGGGGCGCAATGGCGGTATCGCCCTCCATCACCGCGTAGGAGCCGACGTAGGCCTCAGCACCAATGTCGATGGCGCCCACCACCAGTTCGCCGCGCTCGACGCGCACGTTTTCCAGGTTGACGTTGGCGCCCACGCTGGCGCCATCGCCAATGCGCAGCAAATGCGGCTGGCGGATAGTGACCGAGCCGATCACCACATCAGCGCCGATGTGGGCCCCCATGGCGCGCAGGTAGCTGTTGTAGAGCGAGGAGCCAGACAACAAATAGGCCGGGGCCACCTGGTGCAACCGGTCGGCCAGCCACCAGCGAAAGTACACCGCGCCCCACAGGGGGTAGCGCCCGGCGGCAATGCCGCGCAGCAGCACCCGGCTGCTGGCCACGGCCACCCCCAGGCTGAACAGGTGGCTGGCCAAAAACACCAGCACCGACGCCAGCACCGCGCGGGCAATGCTGTCGCCAGGCTCGCCGGTGTAGTAGTGGTAGGTAAAAAAGGGCGCCAGCCAGTTCATGATCTGCAAGATGATCATGAACGGCAGGGTCAGTGCCTGCGCCACCCCGCACAGCCAGCGGCGCGTGCGGGGCACCAGGGTAAAAGGCGGCAACGCGGCCCCGGCGTGGGCGGCACTGCCCGCTGCCATGGCCGCGCCAATGGCACCCAGGCGGCGCTGGCGGTACACATCGTTGACCGTCATGTGCGCAAAGCGCGCATCCTGGCGCAGCGCCGACACCAGCCGCGCTGCCAGCAGCGAATGGCCGCCCAGGTCGTCAAAAAAATCAGCGTTGCGCCGAATCGGTAGCCCCGGAAAAAACCGCTCCAGCGCAGCAAACAGCGCGGCTTCGGCATCGGTCTCGGGCGTGTCTGAATCGGCCGCGTGGTCGGCCACCTCCATGGGCAAGGCACGCAGGGCTTTGCGGTCGATCTTGCCCGAGGTCAGGCGCGGGATGGTATCCACCACCTCAAAGTGGCTGGGCACCATGTAGGGCGGCAAGGCGGCGCGCAAACTGGCGCGCAATGGCGCCACCTCCACCTGTGCGCCCGCACTGGCCACGATGTAGGCCACCAGTTGCTCTATCTCGCTCACCGGCTTGAGCACCACCGCCGCCGTACCAACGGCCTGTTGCTGGCTCAGCACGGCCTCGATCTCGCCCAACTCGACGCGAAAGCCGCGCACCTTCACCTGGTCGTCCACACGGCCCAGGCATTGCACCTGGCCTTGCGCATCAATGCGCGCCAGGTCGCCGGTGCGGTACAGGCGGGCCTCGTGGGGCTGCTGCATCCAGGGGTTGGGCAGAAATTTCTCGGCGGTCAGCTCGGGGCGGCCCAGGTAGCCCTCGGCCACACCGGGGCCGATGATGCACAGCTCACCCGTCTCACCGGCGGGCAGCAACTGCAATTGGGCATCGACCACCAGCAGGCCGTAATTGGGCAATGGCTGGCCAATCGTGACCGGCTGCCCCGCGTGCAGCGGTGCCAGGCTGGCCGACACCGTGGCCTCGGTCGGCCCGTAGGTGTTGAAAACCTGGCGCGTGGGCGTGGCCCAGCGCTCGACCACGGCCTGCGGGCACATCTCGCCGCCCAGGTTGATCAGGCGCAGCCCCGGCACATCGCTGGCAAACAGCGCCAGCAGGGTCGGCACCGCATGCAGCACCGTCACGCCCTGCGCGGCCAGGGCACGCGGCAAGGCATCGGGGTCGGCGGTGATCTCTGCCGGGGCAATCCACAGGGTAGCGCCCACCAGGTAGCTGATCCAGATTTCCTCAAACGACATATCAAATGCCACCGAGAAGCCCTGGTACACCACGTCATCAGCGCGCACACCCAGTACGGCGTTTTCGCTGCGCAAAAAATGGCAAATCGCCCCCTGGCTGATGGGCACGCCCTTGGGCTTGCCGGTGGAGCCGGAGGTGTAGATGACATACGCCGGGTCTTGCGGGCTCTGGCCGCTGCGGCGCAACAGCGCGCCAGTGACGGGTTGCCGCAAATCGCCCAGCCCCCACACCGGACAAGGCGATGCCACCAACTGCGCCTGCAAGCACTGGCCGGTGACGATGCCCACGGCCTGCGCGTCTTCCAGGCACACGGCCACGCGCTCGGCGGGCGCATCGGCGTCGAAGGGCAGCCAGGCGGCGCCCGTTTTGGCAATGGCCAGCTGGCTGACCAGCAAATCCACGCCCCGGGGCAGCCACAGGCCCACGATGTGCCCTGGCCGCACGCCGTGGCCGATCAGGTGGTGCGCCATGGCGTTGGCGCGGGCATCCAGGTCGCCGTAGCTGATGCGCTCGTGGGCGCAGATCAGCGCGGTGTGGTCTGGCTGGCGTGCAGCGGTGGCCTCAAAGATGTCTGCCAACACTTCATCGCGCAGCAAATCCGGGCGAAAAGGGCCCCTCAAAACCATGGAGCAACCTCATTTTTCTAAGCCTGTGGGCGCTGCACGGGTAGCCAGCGCGAAAAATCCCGCCATCGCCCCAAAACGATGGCGGGAACCAATATCTGATTGTCGCCAAGAAGCCGCTGGTTCGCGTGCGCCGTGCAAGCCGCCCACGCAAAAAGCCTGCCGACGCCAGGCCGACAGGCTTTTTTCGAGCAGCTTGCGGGGCCAGCGGCCCCGCCCCACTAACCGTCAGAGGCCAATGGCCCCGCCATCCTTGCGCGTAACCACCACGGTGGCCGAGCGCGGACGCTGGGTGGCCGACGGGTTGGCCTGGCTGGCAGGCCAGCGGCTGCTGGGGCTGGCCAGGCTGCCGTCTTCACCGGGATGCTGCACGTTGAAGAACAAGGTCTTGCCATCGGGAGTGACGGCAATGCCGGTGATTTCGCAGTCTTTGGGGCCTACCAAAAAGCGGCGCACCGTGTCAGCCGACGCATTGGCGCCCTTGCGGGTGGCCGTGCCGCCGGCGGCAGTGGCCACACCACCGTCGCCCACCTGGCCAGGCACAGCGGCCAGCATCATGCAGTTGGTGACGTCGGTGTAGGCGCCATCGTCGGTCTGAATCCACAGCAGGCCGCGCGGGTCGAAGTACAGGCCGTCGGGGCTGGAGAAATCGTTCACTGCCGTCAGGCCCGACAGGTTGACGTTGGCCGCCGCGTCCGCCTCGGCGCCAAACAGGTAAATATCCCAGGCAAAGGCCGTGGCGGCCACGCTGCCTGCGTTTTCACGCCAGCGGATGATGTGGCCGTGGGGGTTGCCCTTGTTGGTTTTGGTGGTGCCGTCGGCGTTGGTGTAGTTGTCGCTGTAGTAGCGCGGGTTGGCCGCATCGGGCTTGAGCTGGCTGCCCGTGGGGCTGGCACCGGGGTCCACGCGGTTGCTGTTGTTGGTCAAGGTCATGTAGGGCTCGCCGTTGAGCGGGTTCACCGCGCCCCATTCCGGGCGGTCCATCTTGGTGGCGCCCAGCTTGTCGGCTGCCAGGCGGGCGTGGGTCACTACATCGCCCTGGTCGGCAAACGGGTAGGCCGCGTTGCTGGCATCGAGGCCGTTTTTGCCGTAGGTGAGTTCCAGCCACTGGCCCGTGCCGTCGGCGTTGAACTTGGCCACGTACAGCGTGCCTTCGTCCAGGTATTTGGCGCCAGCGGCCATGCCACCGTTGACATCCTTGGGGTCCCACACGGCTTTGGAGACAAACTTGTAGATGTACTCGTTGCGCGCATCGTCGCCCATGTACATGACGATAGGCTTGCCCGCCACGGCGGGTGCGGGCCAGGCGCCTTCGTGGTTGAAGCGGCCCAGGGCGCTGCGCTTGGCGGGCGTGGAGGTGGGGTTGAAGGGATCGATCTCGACCACCCAGCCAAAGGTGTTGGCGATGTTGCGGTAGTCGTCGGTGGCGGCAGCGCCCGTCACTGACGACGTCCAGCGCACAAACAGGTCGTCGGTGCCTGCGGTGTCCCACAGGTAGGGGCTCTTGCGGTTTTCAGGCAGGCCGTAGCGCTTGAGGGCCACCACCTCTTTGGCATCGCGCTGGGCATCGTCGCCAGCGGCGCGGCCCACCACGTTGAGCCAGTTTTCCTCGCAGGTGATGTACGTGCCCCAGGGCGTGTAGCCGTTGGCGCAGTTGTTGTTGGTGCCACGGGTTTTCAGGCCATCGGGCGAGAACTTGGTCTTGACCAGCGCATTGCCCTTGACCGGGCCGGTGAACACCATTTCAGTGGCCGAGGTCACGCGGCGGTTGAAGCGCGAGCCGCGCACCATCACCATGTCGTTGCCGGTGCTGCGCTTGACTTCGACCACGCTGATGCCGTGGGCGTAGATTTCTTTTTCCACTTCCGAGGGCACGCGGGTGGCGCCTTTGGTCATGCCGTTGGGGTGCAGGGCATAGGGCGCCACCACGTACTCGTGGTTGACGGCCAGCAGGCCCCGGTCAGAGCGGTCGGCGTTGAATTTGCCGTCGTCCGAGAGGCCAAAGTAGTACATGCCATCGTGGCCATCGCCGATGCGGCGGTTGTAGGAATCGGCGGTTTCGCTGCCGTCGTCTTTCCACGACTCCTCGCCAAACTGCAACGGATCGCCCAACGCGTGCAGGATGCTGACCTGGTAGCCCTCGGGCACGGTCACCAGATCGTTCTTGTTTTTGGCCACGGCCTTGAAGCCCAGCTGGAGCGGCGCGGGGGCATCGTCGCTGCCGCCACCGCAAGCGCTCAGGCTCAAGCCGCCCAACAGCGCAGCCGCCGTCACACTCATGCCCCCCTTGAGCGCCTGGCGGCGGCTCAGCTGCACGGCGATCAGCTCGTCCATGTGCAGGTTGGTGGAGGGGTTGACGATTTCGTTGTCGTCGTAGGTGCTGGGTGCTGTCATGAAGGCTCCGTAGGGAATGGATATAAACCCCTGGCATTCTTCAAGCCCACTGTGACAACAGCGTGAAATGCTCAATCCACCACGGTGAGCTTGGCCACGGCCAGCGCCAGCCATTTGGTGCCGTGGCGCGCAAAGCTGACCTGGGCGCGCGCATCGTCGCCCGTGCCCTCGATGGCCAGCACCTTGCCTTCACCAAACTTGGTGTGGAACACGTTGGTGCCCGCACGCAGGCCGTGCGCGGGCGCGGCCTTCTGGGGCGGCACGGGCGGGCTGGCAAAGGTGTCAGATTTGAAGCCAAATCGGCCTCCAGTGCCCGCAGAGTAAGCGCGAGCAGCTCCTGAATCAGGAGCAAATTTGCCAAACCCCGGGTGCCGTGGCGTGATCCACTTGAGCGCGCCCTCGGGCAGCTCGTCAAAGAAACGGCTTTGGGTGTTGTAGCGCGTCTGGCCGTGCAGCATGCGCGTTTGCGAGTGGCTCAAATACAGCCGCTGGCGCGCGCGGGTGATGGCCACGTACATCAGGCGGCGCTCTTCTTCGATGCCGCCCCGGTCGCCCAGGGCGTTCTCGTGGGGGAACAGGCCGTCTTCCAGGCCACCGATGAACACGGCGTCAAACTCCAGCCCCTTGCTGGCGTGTACGGTCATCAGCTGCACCGCGTCCTGCCCGGCCTGGGCCTGGTTGTCGCCCGCCTCCAGCGCGGCGTGGGTCAAAAACGCGGCCAGCGGCGAGAGGGTTTCGCCCGTGTCCACGTCCACCATGCCGGGCACGGCGGCGCTCGCCAGGGGCGCGTCCCGCAGCGGCGCATCCACATCCAGACCCTGGCTGGCGGGGCTTTGCGTGAGCGGCGCGCCGTGCTCGTCCAGCGGCAGGGCCACGGCATCGCGGCCAAAGCCCTCCAGGGTGACAAAGCTCTCAGCGGCGTTGACCAGCTCTTGCAGGTTCTCGATGCGGTCTTGGCCTTCTTTTTCGGTGCGGTAGTGCTCGATCAGGCCCGTGGCGTCCAGCATGCGCTCAATGATGCTGCGCAGGTTGTGCCCTTGGGTTTGCTCGCGCAGCACATCCACCAGGGCCACAAACGCGCCCAAATTCGCACCCGCCTTGCCGGGCACGGTGCTGACAGCGTCGTGCAGCGAGCAGCCCGCAGCGCGCGCCGCGTCTTGCAGCACCTCGATGCTGCGCGCGCCAATGCCGCGCGGCGGAAAGTTGACCACGCGGGCAAAGCTGGTGTCGTCGTGCGGGTTCTCCAGCAGGCGCAAATAGGCCAGCGCGTGCTTGATTTCAGCGCGCTCAAAAAAGCGCAGGCCGCCGTACACGCGGTAAGGAATGCTGGCATTGAACAGCGCCGATTCAATCACCCGGCTTTGCGCATTGCTGCGGTAGAGAACAGCGATTTCCTGGCGCGCCAAGCCGTCGTTTTTGACCAGCTGCTTGATTTCATCGACCATCCAGTGCGCCTCGGCGATGTCGCTGCTGGCCTCGAACACACGCACCGGCTCGCCGGGGCCCTGGTCGGTGCGCAGGTTCTTGCCCAGGCGCGCGCTGTTGTGGCTGATGAGGTGGTTGGCCGCATCCAGAATGTTGCTGTAGCTGCGGTAGTTGTGCTCCAGCTTGATCTGGCGCTGCACGCCAAACTCGCGCACAAAGTCAGCCATGTTGCCCACGCGCGCGCCGCGAAAGGCGTAGATGCTCTGGTCATCGTCGCCCACGGCAATCACGCTGCCGCGCGCCTCCAGATGGCCGTCCACCTCCTCGCCCGCCAGCTGCTTGAGCCAGGCGTATTGCAGCTTGTTGGTGTCCTGGAACTCATCGACCAGGATGTGGGCAAAGCGGCGCTGGTAGTGGGCGCGCAGGGGGTCGTTATCGCGCAGCAGCTCGAAGCTGCGCAGCATCAGCTCGCCAAAATCGACCACGCCCTCGCGCTGGCATTGCTCCTCGTAGAGCTGGTAGAGCTCGACTTTCTTGCGCGCATCAGGGTCGGTGGCCACCACATCGCGCGGGCGCTGGCCTTCTTCCTTGCAGCCCGCGATGAAGTATTGCAACTGCTTGGGCGGAAAACGCTCGTCGTCCACGTTGAACTGCTTGCACAGCCGCTTGATGGCCGAGAGCTGGTCTTGCGTGTCCAGAATCTGGAACGACTGCGGCAGGCCCGCCGCCTGGTGGTGCGCGCGCAGCAGGCGGTTGCACAGGCCGTGGAAGGTGCCGATCCACATGCCGCGCACGCTGAAGGGCAGCATGGCCGAGAGGCGCGCCACCATCTCTTTGGCCGCCTTGTTGGTGAACGTGACGGCCAGAATGCCGCCGGGCGTGGCCAGGCCGTTTTGCAGCAGCCAGGCGATGCGCGTGGTGAGCACGCGCGTCTTGCCCGAACCGGCACCGGCCAGGATGAGCGCATGGCCCGCTGGCAGCGTGACGGCAGCGAGCTGCTCGGGGTTGAGGTGGGCCAGCAGGGGCGATGCGGCAAGCGCAGCCGCAGGGGCCGCCGATGGCGCCGGGGCGCCAGAAAACAGGTCTTGAGGGAGCATGCAGGCATTGTAGAAAGTGCGCCCGCATCGGGGCGCGTGCGCTGGCGGGCGCAGGCCCTCAACGCAGCCTGAGCCGCACAAAAATATAGTCAAAATGGCTTCAAAGGCAATATCGACGGGCGCTAGCAGCTATCAAAAAATGAGTTCTCAAAACACCTCTTCCCAGCGCTGGCATGCCAGTGCCCCGGGCTGCCGGGGCCGGGGGCGTGGGTAGAATCAGCCACCGGGCCCAAGTTTCTTGCAGCCCGGTTTTTTGTGCCTGCGCGATGCAGGCCAAACCGGCCTCCAGACCAAGCGCCCCATCGCCACAGAAATCGTTCTGTGGCGCGCCTTCTCAAAGGAGCTTGGAATCTCATGGAAATCTTCGACTACGACAACATCCTCTTGCTGCCACGCAAATGCCGCGTCGAAAGCCGCGCCGAATGCGATGCCAGCGTGGTGCTGGGCGCGCGCAGCTTTCGCCTGCCGGTGGTGCCCGCGAACATGAAGACGGTGGTGGACGAAAAAATCTGCACCTGGCTGGCGCACAACGGCTACTTCTACGTCATGCACCGCTTTGACTTTGACAACGTGCAGTTTGTGCGGGACATGCAGGCACGCGGCCTGTTCGCCTCCATCTCGCTGGGCGTGAAACAGCCCGACTACGACACTGTGGACCAGCTCGCCGCAGCGGGCCTGGTGCCTGAATACGTCACCATCGACATCGCCCACGGCCACGCCGACAGCGTCAAGGCCATGATCGGCTACCTCAAGAAAAAGCTGCCCGCCAGCTTTGTGATTGCGGGCAACGTGGCCACCCCCGAGGCCGTGATCGACCTGGAAAACTGGGGCGCCGACGCCACCAAGATCGGCATCGGCCCAGGCAAGGTGTGCATCACCAAGCTCAAGACCGGCTTTGGCACGGGCGGCTGGCAGCTGTCGGCGCTGAAGTGGTGCGCGCGCGTGGCCACCAAGCCCATCATTGCCGACGGCGGCATCCGCCACCACGGCGACATCGCCAAGAGCATCCGTTTTGGCGCCACCATGGTGATGATCGGCTCACTGCTGGCTGGCCACGAAGAATCGCCCGGCCAGACAGTGGAGGTCGATGGCAAGCTCTACAAAGAGTATTACGGCTCGGCCTCTGACTTCAACAAGGGCGAGTACCGCCATGTCGAGGGCAAGCGTATTCTGGAGCCGGTCAAGGGCACCCTGGCCGAAACGCTGGTAGAGATGGAGCAGGACGTGCAAAGCTCCATCAGCTACGCGGGCGGCAAAAAGCTCATGGACATCCGCAAGGTGAACTACGTCATCCTGGGCGGCGAAAACGCCAGCGCCGACCTGATGGCCTGATGGCCCCATCGCTGCCCGCCACCACCCTGCATCCTTGCACCTCGCCCGAAAGCTCTCGCGCATGACCACCACCGATACCGACACCGTTGCCACTGAAACTGCGTTCCAGCCGCTGCACATTGCGGTGTTGGGCACCGGCATGATGGGCCTGCCCATGGCACATCGGCTGTGCGCAGCAGGCCACCACGTGCATGTCTGGAACCGCACCCGCGCCAAGGCAGAGCCGCTGGCGGCAGCGGGCGCCACGGTACATGACCACGCGGCCGACGCGGTGCGCCACGCCGACATCGCCATCAGCCTGCTCGAAAGCGGCCCGGTGGTGGCGCAGGTGCTGTTCAGCCAGGGCGCGGCGCAGGCCCTGCGGGCGGGCAGCCTGTTCATCGACATGGCCTCCATCCAGCCGCGCGAAGCCCGCGCACATGCCGAGCAGCTGCAAGCGCAGGGCGTGGCCTGCCTGGACGCGCCGGTCTCGGGTGGCACCGTGGGCGCCGAGGCAGGCACGTTGGCCATCATGGTGGGTGGCCACGCCACAGACTACGAGCGCGCCCTTCCCGTCTTTGCCGCACTGGGCCGCGCTACGCACGTGGGGCCGCATGGAGCGGGTCAGCTGGCCAAGCTGGCGAACCAGATGATTGTCGGCATCACCATCGGCGCTGTGGCCGAGGCCCTGCTGCTGGCTGCCAAAGGCGGTGCCGACATGGCCAAGGTGCGCGAGGCCATCAGCGGCGGTTTTGCCGACAGCCGCATCCTGCAAGTACACGGCCAGCGCATGCTGGAGCGCGACTTTGCCCCGCGCGGACGCGTGGGTGTGCAGCTCAAAGATATGCGCAACGCTTTGGCCACCGCCCAGGAGCTGGGTTTTGACGCCCCGGTGACTGCATTGCTCGAAAGCCTGTACGCCCAGGCCGCCGCGCATGGCCTGGCCGATCTGGACCAGAGTGGCCTGTTCGTCGAGCTGGCGGGGCGCAATGGAATGCAGTGATTTTTGAAAAATTTTTAGCACTCATTGGAATCTGGCAAAAAAATTGGTGCATAATTTGAGTCTCTGTTGCAACACAGAAACTTTTTCAAAGTGGGGTTCTTAGCTCAGTTGGTAGAGCAGCGGACTCTTAATCCGTAGGTCGAGTGTTCGAGTCACTCAGGACCCACCACCACTTCAAAGGACTTGGCTTTCAGCCAAGTCCTTTTTTCGTTGCCCCCCTGAAAAGTCTGCCCCCTACGGCAAAGCACACACCATGAACCCTGACGCCCACCTCTTATGGAAGGCTCCCCGTTGGGCACTGGCCTTTTTGCTGGCCTTGCTGGGCATGCTGGGCCCCTTCTCCATCGACACCTACCTGCCCGCATTTGCCGGCATGGCACAGGCCCTGGGGGCCACGCCAGTGCAAATGCAGCAAACGCTGTCTGCATACCTGTTTGGCTTTGCTTTCATGAACTTGTTCCATGGTGCGCTGGCCGACAGTTTTGGCCGCAGGCCGGTGGTGCTCTGGGGCATCGCCATTTTCACCCTGGCATCAGCGGGCTGTGCGTTGTCCCAGAGCATTGGCCAACTGGTCATGTTTCGCGCACTGCAAGGCCTGTCCACCGGTGCAGGCATCGTCGTATCCCGCGCGGTGATTCGTGACATGTTTCCGCCAGCGCAGGCGCAGAGGGTGATGAGCCAAGTCACGATTTATTTTGGCATTGCCCCGGCCATCGCTCCAATGGTGGGCGGATGGCTGTATGTGCATACTGGCTGGCACAGCATTTTCTGGTTTCTGACGCTGGTGGGCGCAGCGCTGTGGCTGGCCAACTACCGGCTGCTGCCCGAGACACTGCATGTACAGCAACGCCAGCCCTTCAACACCCGACACCTGATGCGGGGCTATTGGCAATTGGGCTCCAGCGCACGTTTTGTGCTACTGGCACTGGCCAGCGGCATCCCTTTCAACGGCATGTTCCTGTACGTGCTGGCGGCACCGGCATTTTTAGGCGACCACCTGGGACTGGAGCCGGGGCAGTTTTTCTGGTTTTTTGTGATGACGATCTCGGGGATCATGGGCGGCGCGTGGCTGAGCGGCCGTCTGGCCGGGAAAGTCGCACCCAAACACCAAATACGCCACGGTTTCGTGATCATGCTGACAACATCGGCGCTGAACCTGATCGCCAACGCCTTGTTTCCAGCCCATGTCGCCTGGGCTCTGTTGCCGATTGCGATTTTTTCTTTTGGCTGGGCCTTGATGGTGCCAGTCGTCACACTGCTGGTACTGGACTTGTACCCAGAGCGGCGCGGGATGGCATCCTCCATGCAAGCCTTTATCGGCTCCACTGCCAACGGGTTGGTGGCTGGTGTTGTCGTACCGCTGGTTATGCACTCCACCCTGCTGCTGGCGACAGCGTCGCTGTGCATGCTGGGCATCGGCCTTGTCGCCTGGTTTTATCTGCACCAGCGTTGGCCCGAGATTGGCCGGACCAACACATTGCATTGAGATCCAGAACACCGCTCTGCGGGTTGGGCAACCAACAAACCGGAGCAAGCATAAAAAAACCGGCCACTTGGGCCGGTTTTTCTTACGCCACAGCGCGATTAGCGCGCAGGACGTGCGGGACGTTTGCGTGCATCGTGCGGCACGAAAGGCTTGCCTGCACCAGCGCCTGGCTTGGAGAAAGCGGGCTTGCGGGGTGCGAAGTCGCCACGGGGGGCCGCCTCACCACGGTGGGCAAAGTCACCGCGGGCGCCACCTTCGTGGCGAGCACCAAACCCTGGGCGGGCACTGTCGCCAAAACCAGGCTTGCGGCCATAGCCTTCACCATCACGGCGGGGCGCAAAACCACTGTCTTCGCGCGGCGCACCACCGAGACCACCACCGCCGTTCGGACGATCATCGCCGG
>ERZ724524.1506-NODE-1506-length-15486-cov-4.761843_pt1 | contig 15486 bp, 15 predicted proteins | sample MGYA00376057_ERZ724524 | MGnify/ENA primary metagenome ERZ724524 (study PRJEB28724, sample SAMN07190888) | wastewater metagenome | isolation source: influent of sewage treatment plant in Hong Hong | place: USA: Christiansburg, Virginia | collected 2016-03-01 ...
AGGCGTCGCCGTTGTCGGCCGCCGTGATCTTGTAGGGCATCAGGTCGATGTCCTTTTGCACTTCTTTTTCGGTGAACTTGCGGCCAATCAAACGCTTGATGGCGTACAGCGTGTTCTTGGGGTTGGTGACCGCTTGGCGCTTGGCCGAGGCGCCGACCAGCACTTCGCCGTCTTCTTGGTACGCAATGATGGACGGGGTGGTGCGCGCGCCTTCAGCGTTTTCGATGACCTTGGTGGTGTTGCCTTCCATGATGGCCACGCAGCTGTTGGTGGTGCCCAAGTCAATACCGATGATTTTGCCCATGATGAATATTTCTCCGCAATTCTTTAAAAGTTGGTGTGCCGCCCGTGCCCCGCTGTGCGGGACGGTGTGGGCTAGGCTTGCTTAGTAACTTGTGGATGACCCGCCGGGTTTCAAGTTATTTTTCTGCTGTTTTTTTACTTGGGTGCTGCCACGGTGACCAGTGCGGGGCGCAGCACGCGCTCGGCGATGGTGTAGCCCTTTTGCAGCACGGCCACCACGGTGTTGGCTTCTTGCTCAGCGGGCACCATGCTGATGGCTTGGTGCTGGTGCGGGTCAAACTTGGTGCCCGCAGCGGGGTTGATGGCGACCACCTTGTTGCGCTCCAGCGCGCTGGTGAGTTGGCGCAGCGTGGCTTGCGCGCCTTCGCGGATTTGCTCGATGGTGGCGTTTTGAATCGCCAAACCGGCTTCGAGGCTGTCGGTGACGGGCAACAGGCTTTCAGCGAAGCTTTCGAGGGCAAATTTGCGTGCTTTGCTGATTTCGTCGTCAGCGCGGCGGCGGGCGTTTTGCACATCGGCTTGACCGCGCAGGTACTGGTCGGTCAGCTCGGCCACTTTGGCTTGCAGCTTGGCGATTTCGGCTTGAGCCGCATCCACATCAGCCGCATTGGCCGCCGCAGCGGCTTCGAGTTCTTCGGGGCTGGGTGCGCCAGTCAGAGGGGCACCGGTTTCGGGAGTTTGTTGTTCAGACATGAAGAGGATCAGACAGTGTGGGTGACAGATAGCCACCAAGCTGGGGGGCGGCGCACGCTTTTCAAGAGCACGCCGCCAAACGGCTGTGAGGATTAACCCTTCACGCCCAGCAGTTCCACATCAAACTTCAGCGTGGCGTTGGGCGGAATCACGCCGCCAGCGCCGCGTGCGCCGTAGCCCAGCGCAGCGGGAATGATCAAGGTGCGTGCGCCGCCGACTTTCATGCCCGCCACGCCTTCGTCCCAACCGCGAATCACCATGCCAGCGCCCAGGCCGAACACGAAGGGATCATTGCGGTCTTTGCTGGAATCGAACTTGCGGCCTTGCACGCCGTCGTTGTAGAGCCAGCCGGTGTAATGCACGGTGACGCTTTGGCCTTTTTTAGCTTCCGGGCCTTCGCCGACGATGGTGTCGATGTATTGCAGGCCGGTCGCGGTGGTGATGGTGGTCATGGGGAAATTCCTAGACGTTGAAAAAATGAAAGAAGTGCTTAGGGAGCGCGAGGCGCTTCGCTGGCGTGCTGCGATGCCTTGGCTTGCGCTTGCACCCACTTGCTGGCAAACGCGGGCAAGTCTGACAAGCGCTTGACCAAGTCCGCTCCCGAAGGCGTGAGGTTATAGCCCTCGGTGCCGTGGCCGATCAAGCGGGCCTCGCGCAAGTCCTTGAGCCGGGTGTTGAGCGTGTTGGGCGTGATGCCGCCCACGCTGTCTTGCAGCAGGCGAAAGGTTTGCGGATGGCCATCTCTGAGCGCCCACAACACCCGCAGGGCATAACGGGCTTCCAGCAGCGCGAGCAACTGGTGGATGGCCGCGTTTTCCTTGGAACTCATGGGGGGCGACTCCTCGAAGCGATGTGAACCGCCGCTGGCCGCCGGGTTGCGGCAGGGCCAAATGCGGGCGGCTGCGACTATAGCGCACAACGAAAGTCACTCCTAGTTTCATAGCTTGAAGCTGCCGCCCAGCAAGCCCTAATCGCTGAAAACATTCCCCGAGCTGGCGGCCTCAATCGGGCAGATAGACCTTGCGCAGCAGCTCAATCAGGGTTTGGCGCTCTTGGGCGCTCAGGCGGGCGGTGGCGGCGTTTTCAAGTTCGCTGGCGGTGGCTTCGGCCTCACGCATCAGGACTTGTCCGGCCTCGGTCAGGTGCAGGCCGACGGCGCGGCGGTCACGCGGGTGCGGCAGGCGTTCAATCACGCCGCGCTGGGCCAAGGCGTTGATCATGCCGACCAAATTGGGCGGCAAGATGTTGAGTGTGCCGCACAACTGACGCGAGGTGATGCCGGGGTTGTGCGTGATCATGGACAGCACAGAAAAGTCCACAGGCCGCAGCCCGTACACCGCCATACGTTCCAAAAACAGCCCGATCACGGCCAGCGCCGCCCGGCGTGCGTTGTAGCCGACCAGGGTTTCAAGGTAGCGGGTGTCCACCTCGTCCACAGCGGGATTGGAGGCATCGGGATTGGCGGGTGCGCAGGAGGCGGAAGAGGCCGAGGTAACCATCGAGACGGGCCTAGTGAATTAGGTATAAAAGATAAGCGAAACCTGACCTTACCGCAGCTGTGTCGTGATCGCTGTCGCGGCTGTGAAAAATGACGGTTGATGTGGCAAAGACCACAGCGATGCTGCCAAAATTGCGCCGCCCAGCACCCTGTTGGGCAGGCTGCTGATGCGGCCTAGGGATAGACGAGAAAAACACCATCATGATGAATCAAATTAAGCCCATCATGGGCGGCATGGCACTGCTGATCGTGCTGAGTACGGCTTGGCGCTACAGCGATCACCCCGTGGTGCGCGGGTGGCTGCACCCCAACAGCGCCACCACCAAAGAGATCAAGTTTGACAACGGTTCGGTGCGCACGCCGGATGTAGCAGCCCCTCGCGCTGAGCTGGCCACGCCGCCCAATGGCGTGCGCAAGTGCGTCAAAGATGGCACGACCCCGGTCTACACCGAACGTGAGTGCCCGCCCGGCACCAAAGAAATGGGCTTGCGCAACCAAGCCAACATCAACGTGGTGGCTGGCAATCCCGCCCCGGCCCGCGCTGCTGCGTCGCATGGTTTGCCCAATGTGCGTGATGCGCTGTTGTCCCATGACACCCAAAGCCCCAAAGACATGCAACTGGAGCGCGTGGTCAATCGCTGAAGCGCAGGGTGCGCGCCTCAGGTGCCTGTGCAGCGTGCGGCCACGATGCCCGCACGCATCTCAAACTCGGGCAGCACCCAACTGCGCAGCGCCTGCGCCGGGGTTTGCCAGCGGCTGACAAGGTCGGGCGTGTCGGCGGTCAGCATGGCTTCGATGCGTGCGCCAGCCCAACCCAGCAGCGCCAGTGCGGCTGCGCGCAGATAGTCGTCGGCCACCCAATAGGGCAGCGTGGCATCGGTGCGAGCCGCTTCGGCCACTTGGGCGGTGATCTGGCGCAGGCGTGCAAAGCGTGCCAGCACCGGCGCGGTGAGGGCGCTGGCCTGCGCCGCGTCCATCCCCGCAGGCAGCGCGGCAGACAAGCTGGCCGCCAAGTCGTCCAGTAGCGCTGACAGGCCCGCGCCGCCGTCGGCCAGCACCTTGCGCGCCAGCAGGTCGATGGCTTGGATCTCGTTGGTGCCTTCGTAAATCATGGCGACGCGCGAGTCGCGCAGGATTTGCTCGATGCCCCACTCGCGCACATAGCCGTGGCCGCCGAAGACTTGCAGGCACTCGCTGCCGCCGTAAAAGGCTTGGTGCGTGAACGCGGCTTTGATGATGGGCGTGACCAAGGTACACCAGCGCTGCGCCGCCTCGCGCCGGGTGGCGTCGAGGTGGTGCTTCAGGATGTCCAGCTCCAGCGCCGTGCTGTAGGCCAGCACGCGCCCGCCATCAATCCAAGCGCGCTGGCTGTCCAAGATGCGGCGCATGGCCGGGTGTTCACTGATGAAGTCGGCCTCGGCGGCTGATTTGCCTTTGCCCGGCGCGCGCATTTGGCGGCGCTCTTGGGCGTAGGCGTCGGCCTTTTGCCAAGCCGAGTCCAGCAAGCCGATGCCTTGCAGCGCGACGTGCAGGCGGGCGGCGTTCATCATCACAAACATGGCGTTCAGGCCGCGACCGGGCTGGCCGACGATTTGGGCGCGGGCTTCGTCAAAGCGCATCACGCAAGTCGGGCTGCCGTGCAGGCCCATTTTTTCTTCGATGCGGTCGCAATGGACCTTGCTGCGCGTGCCGTCGGGGTAGAACTTGGGCACCAAGAACAGCGACAAACCCTTGGGGCCGGGGGGCGCGTCGGGCAGACGGGCCAGCACCAAGTGGACGATGTTGTCGGTCAGGTCGTGCTCGCCGCCGGAGATGAAGATTTTGGTGCCGCTGACGAGATAGCTCCCGTCAGCTTGCGGCACGGCCTTGGTACGGGCCAGACCCAGGTCGCTGCCCGCGTGCGGCTCGGTCAGGCACATGGTGGCCAGCCATTCGCCGGTGGCGACTTTTTCGAGGTACAGGGCTCTGAGCTCGTCGCTGGCGTAGTGCTTGATGCATTCATACGCGCCGTGCAGCAGGCCGGGGGCCATCGTCCAGCCGTGGTTGGCGGCGCTCAGCATTTCGTAGAGCATGGCTTCCAGCGCGGCGGGCAGGCCCTGGCCGCCGTCTTCGGGGGCGCAGGCCAGGGCGGGCCAACCGGCTTGCCAGAAGGACTGATAAGCGTCACGCGATCCGGGCGGCATGGTGACGGTGCCCCAGCCATCGACCACGCTGTGGCGGCAGCCGACCTCGTCGCCCTCGCGGTTCAGCGGGGCGACCACCTCGCCGACGAATTTGCCCGCTTCGTCCAGCACCTGGCGCATCAGGTCGGGGTCCACCTCGCTGAAGGCGGACAGGGCTTGCAGTTGGGCGGGGGCGTTGAGCACCTGGGTCAGGATGAAATCCATGTCCTCGGTGCGGGGCTGGTAGGCGATCATGGGGGCGTGCTCGGTAACGGTAAAAACTTCAGTTCGATTCGGCGGTGAAGCCAATCTGCTTGATCAGGCGACGCCACTCTTCGGCATCGGCCTTGAGCAGGGCGGCCAGTTGTTCGGGCGGCGAGGCTTGTACCTCCATGCCGAACTCGGCCATGCGCTTGACCATGTCGGGCTGCATCAGCGCGGGTTGCAAATAAGCGGCGGCGCGGCGCACCACGGCGGGATCGGTGCCACCGGGCAAGAAAAAGCCGTACCACTCGCGCATGGTCAGCGGAAAGCCTTGCTCGCGGTAGGTGGGCACGTCGGGCGCAAACGGGCTGCGCACTTTGCCCGACACCGCCAGCAGCCGCAGCTTGCCCGCTTTGACGTGCGCAATCGAATCGCCCAGCGGCGAGCTCATGGCGGCGAGGTTGCCCGCCAGCAAGTCTTGAATGCCGGGGGCCGAGCCCTTGTACGGGATGTGCTTGAGGTCAATGTTGGCGAACTTCTCAAACAACGCACCGACCAAGTGCGGCATGGAACCCGCAGCGGGCGAGCCGTAGGTGGCCTTGGTCGGATTGGCTTTGGCCCAAGTAATGAAGTCGGCCAAGCTCTTGACGTTGGCTGGCACGGCGGGCCCGACAGCAAAGCCGTGGTTCAGCACGCAGGCCTCGGACACAGGCGTGATGTCGGCCAAGGTGTAGGGCAGCTTCGGGTAGGTGAACGGGAACACCGACAAGATGGACGATGGCGTGAGCAGCAGCACGCTGCCGTCAGTCGGCGCTTCTTTCACGGCGACGACAGCGGTTTGGCCTGCGCCGCCGAGTTTGTTCTCGACCGTCACGTTGGCTGCATAACCGCCGGTGAGCTTTTCTGCCACACGCCGCGCCAGCGTGTCTGTGGTGCCGCCTGCCGGAAAGCCGACCACAATTTTGGCCTGCGCAGGTGCTGCTTGCTGGCCCGCAGTTTGGGCGTGAGCTGACAAGCCCAAGCTGCTCAAGCCGCTACCCAAGGCGGTGCTCAAGCTCAAATGGTGAAAGGCGCGACGTGTGGTCATGGGTGTTTCCTGTGGTGTGAGAGCGTGTGGGAGCTGTCAGTATTTCAGGAAGCAGCCGTAGCGGAAGAGGGTTTGCGAGCAGCACCGAGGTAGGTGTCAATCACACGCGGATCAACGGCCAGTTGGTCAGCGGGGCCGTGCAGGCCGACATCGCCCATTTCCAGCACGTAGCCGTAGTCAGCGGTTTCCAGCGCGGCGCGGGCGTTTTGCTCCACCAGCAAGATGGTCACGCCGGTGCTGCGCAGCGCGTCCACGGTGTTCAAAATCTCGCGCACCACCAGCGGGGCCAAGCCCAAGCTGGGCTCGTCCAGCATCAGCAGGGTGGGGCGCGACATCAGCGCGCGGCCCACGGCCAGCATCTGGCGCTCGCCGCCCGACAGCGTGCCAGCGGCTTGGGCGCGGCGCTCTTTCAGGCGCGGAAACAGTTGGTAGACCACATCGAGCTGCTCGCGCCACTGGGCGTTGCCCAAGCGCATCTGGCGAAAACCGCCCAGCACCAAGTTGTCTTCGACCGGCATGGTGCCGAACAGCTCGCGCTTTTCGGGCACCAGCGCAATGCCCAGCATCACGCGCTCTTCCAGCGACAGGGTGCTGATCGATTCGCCTTGGAACTTGATCTCGCCTTGCGCGGGCAGCACTCCCATCAGCGCATTCAGCAGCGTGGACTTGCCCGCGCCGTTGGGGCCAATCACGGTGATCACGCTGCCCTTGGGCGCTTGCAGGTCGATGCCGTGCAGCACTTCGGCCTTGCCGTAACCGGCGCGCAGGCCGTGGACAGATAAAACAGCTTCAGTCATGGCGATGTCTTTCAGTGGTCGGTGCCGAGGTAAGCGGCGCGCACTTTGGGGCTTTGTTGCACTTCTTCGGGCGTGCCGTCCATCAGCTTGGTGCCGAACTCCATCACCACGATGTGGTCGGTCACGTCCATCACCAAGTCCATGTCGTGCTCCACCAGCAAGATGCTCACGCCCTCGCTGCGCAGTTGGCGCAGTACCGCCCCAAGGGCGATTTTTTCTTTGTGACGCAGACCGGCAGCGGGCTCGTCCAGGAGCAGCAAGGCCGGGTCGCTGCACAGGGCGCGGGCAATTTCCAGCAGGCGTTGCGGGCCCATCGACAAGTTGCCCGCTTGCTCGTGCAGCATGTGGCCCATGCCGATGCGCTCCAGTTGGCGGGCGGCTTCGCGCATCAGGCTTTTTTCTTCGGTGCGGTCAAGACGCAGCATCGACGACAGCGCGCCTTGGTGGCCGCGCAGTTGCGCGCCCAGGGCGACGTTTTCCAGCACCGTCATTTCCGGAATCATCTTGACGTGCTGGAAGGTGCGGCTCATGCCGCGCTCGGCAATCTCGCGCGAGGGCCGACCGCTGACCACGCTGCCCCGGAATTTGACCTCGCCCGAGGTCAAACCCAGCACGCCAGTGATCAGGTTGAAGGTGGTGGACTTGCCCGCGCCGTTAGGGCCAATCAGCCCGACGATTTGCCCGGCCTTGATCGAGAAGCTGATGTCGTTCACTGCCACCAAGCCGCCAAATTGCTTGCGGATGGCCTTGACTTCCAGCACCGTGTCGCCCGCAGCGGGTTTGCTGCGCTCGGCCAGCGGTGCGGCATTCGCCCAGTCGTTGACGCGCTGCGGTTGCGGCAAGTACTTGCCAACCAACGACCACAGGCCGTCGGGCATGTACTTCAGCACCAGCACCAGCACGATGCCGAACACGATGGTTTCATAGCTGCCGCTGGTGCCGATCAGTTGCGGCAGCCAGACTTGCAATTGGTCTTCCAGCACCTTGGTGACGAAGGCTCCGCCCACCGCGCCCCAGACGTGGCCCACGCCGCCCAGCACCGCCATGAACAGGTACTCAATGCCCATCTTCAAACCGAACGGCGACGGGTTCACGGTGCGCTGAAAGTGCGCGAACAACCAGCCCGACACGCTGGCCAGCAGCGCTGCCAGCACGAACACGCCGATGCGGTAGCGCAGCGTGTTCACGCCCATCGCCTCGGCCATTTGCGAGCCGGTGCGCAAAGCGCGAATGGCGCGGCCCGTGCGCGAGTCCAGCAAATTCAGCAGCCCGAAAGTGGCCAGCAGCACCAGTCCCCACGCCAGCACAAAAAATGGTCGGCCTTGGCTGACATCCACGCTGCCCAGTTGCAGCGCGGGCACGCCCAAGATGCCGTCGTATTTGCCCAGCGCTTCCAAATTGCCCATCAGGTAGTACAGCGACAAGCCCCACGCAATGGTCGCCAGCGGCAGGTAGTGACCTGACATGCGCAGCGTGATCCAGCCCACCAGGAGCGCGCTGATGCCGGTGATGATCAACCCCGCAAACACGGTGGCCCAAGGCGACCAGCCCATGTTCACCGTCAGGTAAGCGCTGGTGTACGCGCCGATGCCCACAAAGGCGGCTTGGCCAAACGAGGTCAGCCCGGCAATGCCCGTCAGCAGCACCAAGCCCAAAATCACCAAGCTCGATAGCGCGACATAGTTCAACTGCGTGATCCAAAAGTCGGGCAGCGGCAGCAGCGCCAGCACGACCACGCCCGCCATCAGGCCCAAGCGTTGGGTGGTTTGCGTGAATTTCATGTCAGTGTTCCTCTGCGTGGCCACCGGCCATCGAGCGCCAAACCAAAATTGGCAAGATCAGGGTGAACACAATCACCTCTTTGAAGGCGCTGGCCCAAAACGAGCCAAATGCCTCGACCAAGCCGACAAACAGCGCACCCACTGCCGCAGCAGGGTAGCTGGCCAGTCCGCCCATCACGGCAGCGACAAAGCCCTTCAAGCCAATCAAAAATCCGGAGTCGTAAAACACCGTGGTGGTGGGGCCAATCAGCAGCCCCGAGAGCGCGCCAATCAGCGCCGCCATCGCAAACGTAGCCTGACCTGCGCCGTGGGTGGAGATGCCCATCAGCCGTGCGCCCAGCCGGTTCACAGCGGTGGCGCGCAGCGCCTTGCCGTACAGCGTGTGCTCAAAAAACTGCCACAGCAGCACGATCAGCGCCACCGACACGCCGCCAATGATCAGCGTCTGCCCGGTGATGTTCAGCGGCCCGACGCTAAAGCGCTCGTCCCAGAACGGCGGGTTGCGAAAGCCTTCCGCGCCAAAGAACAGCAGGCCCAAGCCCGTCATCGCGAAATGCACGCCCACCGAGACGATCAGCAGCACCAGCGAACTGGCATCGGCCAGCGACTGGTAAGCCAAGCGGTAAATCAGCGGGCCAAAGGCGGTGACGATGCCCACCGTCAGCAGCGCTTGCACCAGCAGCGGCAGTTGCTGCGGCGCAGCCCAGATCGACAGGCCCGACACCAGCGCGGCGGGCAGCAGCGTGAACGCGCCAGCCTTCAGCGCTTTGGAGGCGTTGTGGGTGTGTTGCCAAGTGGCCAGCACGTCCAGCACAGCGGCCAGCACGGCCATGATCAGCAGCAGCCAGACCGTGCCGGGCACTTTGCCGGTTTGGAAAATCGCCAAGGTCAGCGCGCCATACGCGACGAACTCCCCCTGGGGAATGAAGATGACCCGCGTCACCGCAAAGACCAGCACTGTGGCCAAGCCGAGCAGGGCGTAGACGGCACCGTTGGTGATGCCGTCCAGCATCAAGATGCTGACAATCGAAAAGTCCATAGGGGGAGCCTGTACAAAACGTGGAAGGAGGGGGAGTTACTCGACTTTCCAGTCGCCGTTCACCACTTTCAGCATCACGCCGGTTTCCAGCGTGTAGCCCCAGTGGTCGTCCTTCGTCCAGTTCAGCACGCCGTGGGCCAGCACGGTGCGGCCCATCGTCTCGAAGGCTTCACGCAGCGCGGCGCGGAATTCCTTGGTGCCGGGCTTGGCCTTCTTCAGCGCGATAGGCACGGCCTTTTCCATGACCAGCATGGCGTCGTAGGCGTGACCCGCAAACTGGTTGGCGGTGTTGTTGCCGTAGACCTTGTCGTACTTCACCACGAAGTCTTTGGCGATCTTTTTGCTGGGGTGGCTGTCGGGCAAGATGTCGCCGACCACGGCAGGGCCGGACACCACGTAAGCGCCTTCCACATCCTTGCCGCCCACGCGCATCAGATCCAAGGTGGCGGCAGCGTGGGTTTGGTAGATCTTGCCCTTGTAGCCGCGCTCCACGATGCCTTTGTGCGGCATGGCCGCGCCCGAACCCGAGGCCACCACCAGCACCGCATCCGGGTTGGCCGAAACCAGCTTCAGCGCTTGGGCGGTCACGCTGGTGTCAGAGCGGGCAAATCGCTCCACCGCGACGATCTTGATTCCATTCTTTTCCGCTTCGGCGCTGAAGTCTTTGAGCCAGCCTTCGCCGTAAGCGTCGGTGTAGCCCAAGAAGCCCACGGTCTTGACGCCCAGCTTCTTCATGTGCCCGATCATGGCGTGGCTCATCACCGCGTTCGATTGGGGCATGCGGAACGACCAAGCATCCTTGCCCGCAGGCAGCCCGATAGGCGAGAAGGCCAGTTGCACCGTCTCAGCTTCAGCCGCGACACCCGCCATTGGAATGGCGACCGGCGTGGCTACTGAACCCATGATGATGTCGGCGTGGTCTTCGGTGATGAAGCGCTTGGCGTTTTGCACGCCCTTGGTCGGGTCGGTGGCATCGTCGAGTACGACAACCTTGAGCTTCTCACCGGCAATGCTGGTCGGCCACAGCTTGACCTGGTTGTTGGCCGGAATGCCCAAGCCCGAGGCCGGGCCGGTCAGCGGCAAGCTGATGCCGATGGTGATGTCGGCCAGCGCCGCGCCAGAAAAAGCCAGTGCCGCAGCCGCTGCGATCAGGGAAGGGATGAATTTGGTCATGAAAGTCTCCTCGTGTGGTGGAACGGGTCGGGAATCAGGGCAGAGCGTGCGCAGTCTTCAGCTGCACTTGGCTTTGATGTCTTCAGGCACCGGGATGGCCTTGATGCGATCCGGTTCGCCCTCGGGATGGACGACGAAGGCGCGGGTTTCGCGCCCCTCGCACAGCACCGTGTCGCCGCGCATGACGATGTGCTTTTGCACAAAGGTCTTGGCGTTCCAGGTTTCGATGCTGGTGTGGATGTGCAGCGTCTCGCCATAAGTGGCCGGGCGCATGAACTTGGTGTTGATCTCCAAGAGCGGCGTGCCGACGATGCCGGTGGTCTTGAGCAGCTCGCGCCAAGGCGGCACACCGCATTCCATGAAGAAGTGCAGCGAGGATGCATCCATCCATTTAGAAAAGTTAGGAAAGAAGACGATGCCTGCCGGGTCGCAGTCACCGAACATCACTTTCACGTCGTAAACCGTGGTCTTGCTCATGGGTGGGTTCCTGTGGGTTTCAACGTGGGGCCAAGCGCAGCGCGCCATCCAAGCGAATCACTTCGCCGTTCAAATGCCCGTTGGTCACGATGTGCGCGGCCAGTTCGGCAAACTCTTCGGGCTTGCCCAGCCGCTGCGGGAAGGGGATGCTGGCAGCCAGCGAGGCTTGCACCGCCTCGGGCAAGGTCTTCATCAGCGGGGTGGCAAACAGGCCGGGGGCGATGGTGCACACGCGGATGCCGTGCTGCGCCAAATCGCGCGCCATTGGCAGCGTCATGCCGACCACACCGCCCTTGGAGGCGCTGTAAGCCTGCTGGCCCACTTGCCCGTCAAACGCGGCGACCGAGGCGGTGAACACCATCACGCCGCGTTCGCCGTCTTCCAACGGTTCCAGCTTGGCGGCGGCAGCGGCAAACAAACGCGCCGCGTTGTAGGTGCCGACCAAGTTGACGTTGACCACGCGCACAAAGTCGTCCAGCGGAGCCGGGCTGCCGTCCCGGGCGATGATGCGCTTGGCGGTGCCGATGCCGGCAATATTCATCAAGATGCGCGCCGGGCCGTGGGCGGCGGCGGCTTGATCGATGGCGGCTTGCAGGCTGTCGGCGTTGGTGATGTCGCAGGCAATGCCCACACCGCCGATGTCAGCGGCCACGCGCTCGGCGTTGGCGGCGTTCATGTCCAGCACGGCGACTTTCGCGCCCAAACGGGCCAGTTCACGGGCGGTGGCTTCGCCGAGGCCGGAGCCGCCGCCGGTCACCAAAGCGGCTTGTCCTTGAATCTTCATGAGGGGTCTTTCTGCAAGAGGGGGAGTCTGCGGCCTGCGCTTAAGCCACGGCCTCAGGGTTTTCGATCAGCAAGGCAATGCCTTGACCACCGCCCACGCAGGCGCTGGAGATGCCATAGCGCAGGCCCGAGCGTTGCAGCTCGCGCGCCAGCGTCAGCGTCAGGCGCACGCCGGTGCAGGCCAGCGGGTGGCCCAGCGCAATCGCGCCGCCGTTGACGTTCAGGCGCGACAAGTCCAGGCCCAGCTCGCGGCCCACCGACAGGGTTTGCGCGCCTTGGGCTTCGTTGATTTCAAAACGGCTGATGTCGTCCAGCTTCAGGCCGGTGCGCTCCAGCAGCAAGCGGATGGCGGGGGCCGGGCCGATGCCCATGATTTCGGGCGGCACGCCGACCACCGCCGCCGCCACCACGCGGGCCAGCGGCTTTTTGCCTTGGGCGCGCACGTACTCGCCCGAGGCGACCACGGCAGCGGCAGCGGCATCAACCAGCGCGGCGCTGTTGCCACCGGTTTGCACGCCGCCTTCGTACACCGAGCGCAGCTTGGCCAGCACTTCCACCGGCGAGATGCGGGCGTGGGTGTCGGTGGCGACTTCGGTGACTTTGCCTTGCAGCTTGATGCCGCGCGTGGCGTAACCGGCCAGCTCGAACTTTTCGGTGACCACGGGCACGATTTCACCGGCGTGGAAACCGGCTTGCTGCGCGGCCACGGCCTTGGCGAAGGAGCTGGAGGCAAAAGCGTCCACTTCTTCGCGGGTCACGCCGTACTTCTTGGCCAAGTTTTCGGCGGTTTGGATCATGTTGATGCCGGGGGCCGAGTCGTTCAGCGCCTCCCACATGTAGTCCTTGAAGCCCACGGGCGCGCCCAGCTTGAAGCCGGTGCGGTGGTCAAAGGCGGCAATCGGGTTGCGCGTCATGGACTCGGTGCCCACCACCAGGGCCACGTCGGCGCAGCCGCTTTCGATCTGCTCGCCCGCTTGGCGGAACAGCTCAAAGCCGGTGCCGCAGATGCGTTGGCTCATCAGCGCGGGCACTTCTTGCGGCACGCCTGCGTACAGGCCAATGTGGCGCGGCAGCATGAACTGCTCAAAGTCGCCAGGGGCCATGTTGCCGGTCAGTACCGAGTTGATGTCGGTGGCAGGCACGCCAGACTGGGCCAATGCAGCGCGGGCGGCTTTGATGCCCAAGTCGGTGGGCGAGATGTGGCCCAGCGCGCCGCAGTAGTCCACCATCGGGGTGCGCATACCGCCCAACATCCAGACATCGTTGAAGGCGTTGAAAAATCCTTTGGAGGCCATGAGGAATCCTTGATCAATAAGAGGTGTGGTGCGTGAGCGCTTCAGCGTTCGCGCGGTGTGCTGGGGGCTTGCGGCTTGAGCTGGCCGGGCAAGGTGTCGGCGTGCAAGGCTTCGACGATGGCGGCACGGTGCGTCAGCACAGCGCGCTGGTTGATGGAGCCTTTGTCGGTGACTTCGCCCCGGTCGATGGTGGGCGGCTCGGCCAGCAGGCACAGGCGGGCAATGCGGTTGGCGCTGCCGGTGGCGGTTTCGGCCAAACGGTCGATCAGACCTTGGAAGCGGGCGCGCACCGCGCCGCTGGCCAGCACTTCGTCCACGCTGGCGCTGGCGGGCAGGCCGCTCAAAGTGCGGCAGGCTGACACGTTGGGAAACACCATCGCGCCCACTTCGTGCATGTTCAAGCCGGTGATGACCACGTCTTGCACATAAGGCGCTGCCGCCGTGGTGATCTTGGCGCGCAGCGGGCCAACGCTCACAAAGGTGCCGGTGGCGAGCTTGAAGTCTTCGGCAATGCGGCCATCGAACTTCAGGCCTTGGTGCGGGTCGGCATCGTCAATCCACTTGAGCGCGTCGCCGGAGCAAAAGTAGCCTTCGTCGTCGAAGTGCTCGGCGGTTTCTTTCGGAGCGCGCCAGTAGCCGGGGGTGATGTTGGGGCCCCGGTAGCGCACTTCGGTTTTGTCGCCCATCGCCACCAGTTTGATTTGCATACCGGGTGTGGGCACGCCCAAGTCGCCCGCTTGCACGTTGGCGCTGGTTACGAACAGGCCGAAGGGGCCGGATTCGGTCATGCCCAAGCCGCTGGTCATGACGATGCGCTCGCCAATCTCGGCTTCTTCGCTTTCGTACAGGCTGTCCCAAATCGGCTGTGCCAGCGCGGCACCGGCATAGAAGAACATCTGCACGCGGGACAAGAAGTTCTTGCGCAGTGCCAAGTCGGTTTTCATGGCGTTGGCAATGGCTTCAAAGCCGGTGGGCACGTTGAAGTAGACCGTGGGCGCGACTTCGCGCAGGTTGCGCAGGGTTTCGTTGATCAGGGCCGGGGTGGGCTTGCCGTCGTCGATGTAGAGCGTGCCGCCGTGGTAGACCACCATGCCAAAGTTGTGGTTGCCGCCGAAGGTGTGGTTCCACGGCAGCCAATCGACCAGCACCAGCGGGCCTTGGGTCAGCACCGGCATGGACTGGGCCATTTGCTGCTGGTTGGCACACCACATGCGCTGGGTGTTGATGACGGCCTTGGGCAGCTTGGTCGAGCCGCTGGTGAACAAGAATTTGACGATGGTGTCCGGGCCGCTGGCGGCCATGGCGGCGTCCACCGCCGCGTCGTTGACGGGCGTGGCGCACAGTTCGGCAAAAGTGGTGCTGGTGCGATTCGTCAGCGTGCCTTGGGTCAGCACCACGTCCACGTCGTCGCCCACCACGGCGCTAATGGCTTTGCCGTAGCGCGCACCATCAGCAGCGAAGACCAAGCCGGGCGTGACGGTGGTCAGCACATGGCGCAGCTTGGCGTAATCAGTGCTGATCAGCGAGTAGGCTGGTGACGTCGGCACAAACGGCACGCCCGCCACCATGCAACCCAGCGACAGCAGCGCGTGTTCCAGATCGTTTTCTGACAGGATGACCACCGGGCGCTCGGCGCTCAGACCTCGGTTGATCAGCCCTTGAGCGATGGCGCGGGCGCTGGCCCAAGCCTCGGCGTAGCTGATGTGTCGCCAGTCGCCGCTGCTGCCGTCAGCTTGCTTGACGCGGCGGGCCACGAAGGTTTGCTCGGGCTTGACTTGCGCCCAGTGCAGCAGGCGGTCGGTCAGGCGTTCGGGGTGGGACTCAAGCTGCTGCTCGGCCTGCACGTAGCGCACGCCGGGTGCGCCTTCTTGCACTTGGACGCGGGTCACGCCAAAGCTCAAGGGGCGAAATTGGGGGGTGGTCATGTCGGGTCTCCGGGCTGTTGTTCTAGGTGGGGGAGCCGGATCAGGCTTTTTGCACCTTGGCGGCGCGGCCTTCCAAGAAGTCGCGCACACGCTGCTTGGCCTCAGGGGCGCTTTGGGCGATGGCGGCCATCATGGCTTCGGTGAAAAAGCCTTGGTCTGAGGGCTGCTCGGCAATGCGGGGCAGGGCGTGCATCAGCGCGTAGTTGGTCAGCGGCGCGTTTTGGGCGATGCGGGTGGCCAGCTCGACAGCCTTGTCAAAGGCCGTGCCT
>ERZ724524.1507-NODE-1507-length-15482-cov-4.895702_pt1 | contig 15482 bp, 16 predicted proteins | sample MGYA00376057_ERZ724524 | MGnify/ENA primary metagenome ERZ724524 (study PRJEB28724, sample SAMN07190888) | wastewater metagenome | isolation source: influent of sewage treatment plant in Hong Hong | place: USA: Christiansburg, Virginia | collected 2016-03-01 ...
GTGAAAGGTTGAACCCTTGCCAAATTCGCTTTCCACCCAGATGCGGCCCTGCATTTGCTCTACCAGGCTCTTGGAGATGGCCAGGCCCAGACCCGTGCCCCCATATTTGCGGGTGGTGGACGCATCAGCCTGGCTGAACGACTGAAACAACAGCTTGGTCTGCTCTGGAGTCATGCCAATACCGGTGTCTTTCACCCAAAAGTGCAGCTCGATCTGGTCTTGCGTTTGCGCCACTGGCTCCACTCCCACCACTATTTCTCCGTGGTCGGTGAACTTGGCCGCGTTATTGCCCAGGTTCACCAAAATCTGCCCCAGACGCAAGGGGTCGCCCACCAGGGCGTACGGCATGTCCGGCGCTGCACTGAACAGCAGTTCCAGGCCCTTGTCCTCGGCTTTCATGCCCACCAGATTGGCCAGGTGGTCGAGCACGTCTTCGAGCTGAAAGGTTATGCGCTCCATCGACAACTTGCCCGCTTCGATTTTGCTGAAGTCCAGAATGTCATTGATGATGCCCAGCAGGTTTTCACCCGAGCGGTGGACTTTTTCAATGTAGTTGCGCTGCTTGTTGTCCAGATTGGTTTTCAGCGCCAGGTGGCTCATGCCGATGATGGCGTTCATGGGCGTACGGATTTCGTGGCTCATGTTCGCCAGAAAGTCGCTCTTGCTGCGGTTGGCGGCCTCGGCGGCCGCACGGGCTTTTTGAATTTCGACCAGTGCGGCGCGCTCTTCGGTAATGTCTTCCACAATGCCCATCATGCCCTTGGACAGGTCATTCAGGTCAATGACCCGCCCCGACATGCGCGCCCACAAGCGGCTGCCATCTTTGCGCACCAGTTCGCGCTCGGCCAAGTCAATATCCCCCCGGTTGACGCGCTCGTACACACTCTGGCCCACCGCGGCATAAGTTGTGTCATCCGGGTACCAAATGCGCGTGGTTTGGCCTACTTGCTCACCCACCGCATAGCCCAGCATTTCATCCAGCGTGCGGTTGCAGCGCACCACGGTGCGGTCCCGCAACAGCACAATGCCAACGCTGGCGGCTTCAAACAGGGCGCTTTGCTCCTGCAGCGCAGAATCCAGCGCCTCGGTGCGTTCGGCCACCAGTTCCTCCAGGTGCAGGCGGTGGCGCTCCAGCTCGTCGGTCATGCGCTTCTTGTCGGTAATGTCTTCCTTGATGGCCAGGTAGTGGGTGATGTGGCCATCGGGCTGGCGAATGGGGGCAATGGTGGCAAATTCCACGTAGTGGCTGCCATCTTTGCGCTGGTTGAACAGCTCGCCGCGCCACACTTTGCCCTCAGTCAGCGTGGCCCACATATCCAGGTAGGTGGCCTTGGGTGTGTTGCCCGACTGCAGCACGCGCGGGTTTTGGCCCAGCGCCTCTTCGCGGCTGTAGCCGGTGTTGCGCACGAAGGCGTTGTTCACGTATTCGAGCTTGGCCTCCAGATTCGTCACCACAATGCTCTCGGGGCTTTGCTCCACCGCCATCGCCAGCTTGCGCAACTGCTCTTCTTGCTGGCGTTTGACGGTAATGTCTTCTTTAATGGCCACGTAGTGGGTGACCTGCCCGTCGCTCTGGATCAGCGGGACGATGATGGCGGCCTCAATCTGGTCTTGGCCATCGTGGGTGAGGTTGAAGAACTCGCCCGTCCAGGTCTTTCCAGCCAGCAGCGTTTGCCACATGTCCTGGTAGGTTGCCAGGGGCGTTTTGCCGGACTTGAGCAACCGGGGGTTCTGGCCCATCACCTCTTCGCGGGTGTAGCCGGTGTTGCGGGTAAACGCGTCGTTGACATACTCGATGCGTGGCTCCAGGTTGGTCACCACAATGGAATTGGGGCTTTGCTCCACCACCAGTGACAGCTTGCGCAGCTCGGCCAAGCTGGCATTAAACGCCGCGCGCGTGCGCAGGGTGCGAATGCCAAAGGACAGATCGTTGGCCAGTTCGTCCAACAACTGCACCTCTGCCGCGCTAAAGGCATCCGGCTCCACCGCATACAGGCTGATGGCCCCCAGACAGTGACCAGCTTCACCAAACAAGGGCATGGCAATGGCTGAACCATAGCCGCGCTCCACGGCAGCAACCCGCCAGGGCGCCAATGTGGGGTCCGTCAGGAAGTTTTGCGCCGCCACCGTGCGCCGCTCGCGAATGGCCGTGCCGGTGGGGCCGCGACCGCGCTCGACATCGGCCCAAGAGATTTGCGCCGACTCCAGGTAGAGGAGTTCGAACCCCGCGCTGGCCACTGGCCGCACCGAGCGATCGGCATCGTCCTGCGCAATACCGACCCAGGCCATCCGGTAACCCCCGGTCTGCACTGCCAGACGGCAGATTTCCTGCATCAAGTGGTCTTCATGTTCTGCGTGGATCAGCACCTGACCGCACTCCCTGGCAGTGCGCAAGGCGCGATTCACTTGGGCAAGTGCACTGGCAGCTTGCTTGCGCGACAAGACGTTGGCTATCCGCTTGGCCAAGGCTTCAAAAAGGGAGCGCTCTTCTGCAAGAAATGGCTCACCTGCATCTGGCGGTAACCGGGAGAGGTAGGTCACTCCGACAAGGTCAGGTTGCTCTGGCGTTCCGCCAAAACTGATACTCAAGCTTTCGCCCGAAGCGCCGCTGCCGTATCGACGGCCTTTGTATTCGATCCAGCCTGCAGCACTGGCAGGGTAGCGCATGGCTGCAGGCAGGCGCTGGACTACAGTTTCAAGAATCTCTTGGGTGTCGCGGTTCACGTCCTCGGTCAGGTTCATGACATCGTAGAGGCAGGTGATTTCCTTGATGCGTTCACCCAAGTCGTATTGCGCCTTGCGCCGCGCAAGATTGGCTTCGTAAAAAGACAGCACCGCGCGCGCCAGATCCCCCATCAAGCTGACCCGTTGCTGGGTAATGGCATACACGGCGGGCAACTCGGGCGGGGTAACTTCGCCCCTGGACAGGGCATTGAGCGCCGATGTCAAGGTGAACAGGCGGTTGGTGATGCGCAGAATCAAAATCACCCAGACCACCAATATGACCAGTACCAAAACACCACCCACCACGGCGTTTTGCACGGCGTGTTTCTGAATGAATGCGTCCCGGGCCTCATTGCGTTGGGCGGCCTTGTCGCCAGCCTCAATGGCAATCAGGCGGGACTTTTGCGAAAACTGGAGGTAGCTCAGGGACGCCCGGTAGGCGTGCTGCATGGCGCTGGACGGATCGGCCACGGCCTGCTCAGTCGCCTGATTGATCGCCTTGCGGTAGGTTTGAAATATTTGCCGCAACTGGCGCAGGTTTTCGTCGCCCACCGCCGATTGCAGTTGCTCCAGGGGTTGCTCCAGCGCGGCGAGCTGGCTCACCACCTGAGTGTGAACAAGGGAGGCACCGGCCTGGTCAATTTTTCCGGCACTGGCTTGCTCAATCAGGCCGGTGACCTCTTGTTAAATGCCAGCCACTTGCCGATTGAAGTCCCGCGTGGCCTTGACGTCTTTGTCATCTTGCGCCTGCTGCGCGTGGGCTATGCGGTGGTCTTCCTGCAACTCCAGAAACGAGGCCAGGTTGAGGCCACCGGCAATCAGGGCGGCAACAGCCACCGGCAGAAACAGGGCCAGGATGAACGGCCATTTGGGGTGGTGAATACGGGTCATGGGCTGGCCTGTTGCAAGGGGGCATCTTGGCTTGTGGGAGCACTGCTGGTAGCTTGGTTAGTGCAGTTTCACCGAAAAATATTAACTTTGACGTGGTAAGGCAACTGCTATCACTGTAAAGGCAACACTTTGCGCTTAAACGAGTACCAACGCTTCGAGGTTAGGTTCAATCGTCAAGGTGTTAGCACCTTTTCTGATGGTTTTTGTCCTGTCCGCCTGCACACCCGATTCCCCCACAATGACCCTGCAATACGCAGACAAGCCCCTGTAGTTCCAATGCTGTCGCCAGACCCACTCGATGCCGACTTCGGCACCTGGCACCAAACCCACACCAATCTGCTATCGTTTATATAGCTGCTAACGCCCGCGGTGCGGGGGGCTACAGCGCATATTCATTGATATTTGTTGAAAGGGCGACCGTTGTGTCCGAAGTGCCTGCGCCAGATCCAGTTTGGCTAGTGGGCGCTGAGGTTCGTCCCGGGCAAGCCTGCCGCCACGGCCAAGGCGGCAACCGCGGCTGAAAATTGACGTCGTTGTGCGTCGTCTACCGTAGTGAAATCGGTGTTCAGCCAGGTTTTTGCAGTCGCTTCCAGAGCACGGGCCGCTCGGCTCAGCTCATCCTTTGCGCCAAAGCTGCCAACTGATCGATTTCCATCGGCAGTTCGGTCAGGCGCCGCCGGCTTGCCGAGTTCGAGCACTGCACTCATGGCATCCAGCGCCGATGTCACCACATGCCCTTGCTCCTCCAGAAGCACGGTAAGTACTTTGACCAGCAGGCCATCGTCGTCAACCACCAGCACCCTTAGCTTGCCGTCGTGATCATCGGCAAACGCGCTGTGTTCAAACCTTGCCGGAACGGTATAAAACCCGCGCTCTTCGAGTTCGCGACAACCTCTGCTGGCCTCAGATCGAAGCCTGGCGCGACCCTTTGCGGTCTTCTAGTAGTTCGTTGTTTTACCCAATGCCTATGTGTATCTATGCGTGTCTTTGACCCGGGACATGCGCTTTTGCCACAATCCGGTATATGAATTCCCTCACCATGTTTAACTTTTCGTTGCTCCAAACTCTCGTGGAAGTTCTGGCCACACTGACCTTTGCGCGTCGGGCATGCTGGAAGCTGCGCGCAAGCGGCTTGATGTGGTGGGGGTCTGCGTGGTCGCCGGGTTGACAGCTTTCGGTGGCGGCACATTGCGCGACATATTGCTTGACCGACGTCCATTTTTCTGGGTCCAGCATGCCGCCTGGCTTTGGGCGTTGCTGGCGTTGTGCACGGTAGTCATGCTGACCCTGAGGTCCCATCATTTCGAACTGACTGAGCGGGCGGTTCTGTGGCCCGATGCGCTTGGGCTCGGGCTTTTTTCGGCGTCTGGCACCCAAATCGCCCTTGAGATGCAGATGCCAGCCATCGTTGCTGTACTGATGGGGGTGATCTCGGCAGTCTTCGGTGGCGTCTTGCGCGACATTGTCTGCAATGAAATTCCGAGTGTCTTTCGAGGTCATCGACCCTACGCCGTCTGCGCGTTCATTGGCAGCTGGATTGTGGTGCTGGGACAGGTGTTCCATGCACCAGATTGGCTGGCTCTGGTCGCGGCCGCCGCTACGACCGTGCTGCTGCGGGGACTGGCACTGTGGAGTGGTTACCGCCTGCCAAGTTGGGACACGGATCCGTCTTCTGCGGATTGAGTGCCCCCGACCACAATCGACTGTGGATGTTATGCAGGACCAACCCCATACGGCGCCGGCACCATGGCAACAATCCGCGAAAACAGTGTCCGAAATTCACCGGTGGGGCCGGACCACGGGTCCTTGTTGGCCTCGAAGGCGGCATCGATACCGGCCCAGTCCTGCGGCGCCAGCTTTTGCCGCGCGATGGGCAGCAGCTCGGTTTCCTCGGTCACCAGGTGCTTGCGCGAGGACTCGATATAGCGCATGGCGGCGGCATCGAATTCGGCAAAGCCCGCGGAGCCTTGCGCCTGGTAAACCTTGAGTGCCTCACGCAAGGCTTTTGTGCTGCGTGCGCCCATGACGTGCTCGTGCTGCAACTTCTCGATCAGGGGCGCCAGTTCCGGCAGCACCTCCAGAATCTTCACGAACAGCACATCGTCTTCTTTGGGGTGGTGCAGCCGGTCCGGCACCTCGGTGATGTATTCGATCAGGGCGTCGAGCAGCACATAGTCGGGTTGCATGGTGCCGGCGCGGATGCCGTCCAGCACGAATCGGAAGGCTTGCAACACGGCGCTCAGGGCGCGGTGTTCGGCGTGGATGATGTCGATGGCTCGCATGGTGCTCTCGTGTGGTGTGCAGTTCAGTGGCTGGAAACGCCCAGCCAGCTGTCGAGCAGGGCGCTGTCGTCCAGCAGGGGCTGGCTGGGGCCTTGGTAGACACCCTTGCCGCGCTCCAGCACCAGGGCCTGGCGGGTCAGCGGCAGGATCTGGCGCGCATGCTGCTCGACCAGGATGACGGCCATGCCGCTTTCCTCGGTGAGTTGCTGGATGATGCTCAGGAGCTCCTGCACGATCAACGGTGCCAGACCTTCCAGTGGTTCGTCCAGCAATAACAACTTGGGGTTGAGCATCAGCGCGCGGCCCAGGGCCAGCATCTGCTGCTCGCCACCGGAGAGCTGGTTGCCCAGGTTCAGCCGGCGTTCCTGCAGGCGCGGGAACATGGCGTACACCTTGGCCAGGTCCCACGGCCCCTTGGTCGCCACCACGGTCAGGTTTTCTTCCACCGAGAGAGAGGCGAAGATATCGCGCTCCTGCGGCACCCAACCCAGGCCCAGGTGGGCCCGCGCATGGGGAGCGACCTTGCTCAGGTCCTGCCCGGCAAAACGCATCACGCCCGAGCGGTAGTTGGCAGCCCCCATCAGGGTGGACAGCAGCGTGGTCTTGCCCATGCCGTTGCGCCCCAGCAGGGACAGGCTGTCGCCCTCGTTCAAGGTAAAAGACACATTCTCCAGCACCACGGCGTCGCCGTAGCCGGCCCAGAGTTTGTCCACATGCAGCAGCTCAGCCATGGACGGCCTCCCCGAGGTAAACCTCTTTGACCTTGGGGTCGTGGGCTATCTGGTCGGGTGTGCCTTGCGTCAGCAGCGCACCGCTGACCAGCACCGAAATCTGGTCGGCAAATCGGAATACCAGGTCCATGTCGTGTTCGATCAGAAGAATGGTCACGTCGCGCGGCAGCGCGGCGATGGAGGCAAACAGTTCGCGGCTCTCGGTGGTGGGCACGCCGGCGGCGGGCTCGTCCAGCAGCAGCACCTGGGGCTTGGCGGCCAGGGCCAGTGCGATCTCGATCAAGCGCTGCTTGCCGTAGGCCAGGTTGCGGGTGCGCTCGTGCGCCACATCGGCCAGGCGCAGGGTTTCCAGCAGTTCGGCGGCTTCGCGCACGGCTTGCTGGTGGGCGCCCACGGGGCGGAAGAAGCGGGCACCCAGACCCAGGCGTTCGTTCACCGCCAGCACCACGGACTCCAGCACGGTCAGGTCGGCAAACAGGCGGTTGATCTGGAAGGTGCGAGCCAGCCCGCGCTTCACGCGCTGGTGCTGGGCCAATGATGTGACGTCATCCCCCTTGAGGATGACCTGGCCGCTGGTGGGTGTCAAAAAGCCGGTCAGCAGGTTGATCAGCGTCGTCTTGCCGGCACCATTGGGGCCGATCAGCGCGTGGCGGGCGCCGGCCTCCACGTTCAGGCTGACATCGTTGGTGGCAACGAAGCCACCAAACTTGCGCACCAGGTTGCGGGTTTGCAAAGCATAAGTGCTCATCGCGCACCCCCTTCCAGGCCCAGGCGGCGCGCGGCGGCGCGCACGCCACCCATGACGCCATCACGCGCAAACAGCACGATGACCAGCATCAGTGCACCGAGCCAGAACTGCCAGTATTCGGGGTTCATGTCGGACAGCACATGGTGCGCGGACATGAACACGATGGTGCCGAGGATGGCACCATACAGGCTACCCGAGCCGCCCAGCACCAGGATCAGCTGAACGGAAGTGAGATATTCAAAGGGGAAAAGGCGCGATAAATCGAGATTTACGGGTAGTAAACGCGACACAACGGGATGGAACTATGAAAATTAGTTTCGTGTGGGGAAACTAGGTGGGCAATGGCCGGATGGGATTAAAAACGGGCCTCGCAGGAACCAATTGAACAGGTGTTGGAACCGAAACGCTTCAGTTCATTAAGTCTAACAGTGGGCAGGCTAGCGGACGAGGTAGGTGCCAAGTATGTCGAGGATGTTGGCTTTGTCAGGTGCAGATAGGCCTAGGAAAGGGCGGGCGGGGATGTCGCCCCAGAGGTGCGGGAACTGGGTTTTGGTGCCGCCGAACTGGTGCATAGCGGCGTAGACCTTAGGGCTGCCGATGTGCACGGCGCTGGTGCCGCTGAGCTGGTAGTTGATGGTGAGGCCCAGGGTTTTGGTCTCGCCGATCAGGGGTTTTTTGGCAGCGCTGCGGGCTGCGCCGCGTTTGCTCAAAGTGCCGTCCTTCTTGTGCGAACCCGCAAACACCCCGAGGTAGCGTTCGACGGTGACTTGGCTGTTGGATGCCCACGGCGTTCCGTCGGGGCTGGTGCTACTGGCAAAGCGACGCTTGGTGCTGGCAACGATGTCTTCGCCGATCTCTTTCATGGCGGGCTGCAGGTTGGCCATGCGCCGGGACAGCTCGGCAAGCATGTCGAGAACCTGCTTATCGTCTACTTGGATGGTGATCATGTTGAGGCCCCTTCGTTCGGGTTGATGTAGCGACCGATGTCTGCAGCCAGGGCCTTCGCAATTGCGGGTGGATAGCTGATCAGCTTGTCTTGCACCAGCTGGCGCAGTGGCAGATCGGCACCAGCGCCTGACGCATAGGCCCAGCCCTTGTCGATGCCGGGTGGGGCTTGGGTTTTGTCTTGGACCGTGTTCCAGCCCTCGGGCGGTTCGGTAGCGTCGCCTGTCTTGGGGCCGCGCACGGCTTGCACGCTGCACATACAGCCCCAGCCGTTGGGCGGAAAGTGGGTTTTCCAGAACGGGTGGTCGTGGCGTAGCGTCAGGCCGGCGTCGCCCCAGGCTTTGTGCTGGGGACGTGGGGTGATTACGCTGTCGTTGTGGATGTAGCGCCAGTAGGGGCGCACCGTGAGCAGCTCGGGGTCGTTGAGTTGCTGCCAGCGGCCGGCCGCGTAGCTGGTGGCGATGTTGGTCTGGTAGATGATGCGGGTGCGCCAGGCGACACCAGCGGTGGTGCCCTCGCCGGTCCAACCAGACCAGCCGCTGTTTCTGACAGCCGCGGCAAAGGCCTTGCGGAACTCGCCAATGCTGCCGCCCTGGTTGGCCTTGTCCACTGCGGCGCGCAGGTCGTTCAGCAGGTCGGCCTTTTGGGCTCCGGCGACGATGAAGGCGCGGTCGTGGGCGTCCTGCCAGATGTTGTCCCAACGGTCGGTGGGCAGGTTGAGTTTTTCGCGAAAAAAGTCGATCTGCTCCAGAAACTGCTGGCGGGCGTCTTCCTGCAGCTTGGCCGCATCGCGCGGGGTGATGCTGACGGCAATACTGGTAGGCTCTTTTGTCACCGCATGTCCTCAGGCAAGTTGCGTTTGGCCGTGGCGTACAGCCACGCCTTGTGGCAATGGTCATCCTCCAGCCAGCACAGAATCCAGTCGATCACCGGACGCGCATGACGAAATGGCATGCGGAATAACTCTGCGCGATAGGCTGCGCTGGAGATGGTCTCGCCTGGCCAGGCCTTGCCAAATGTCAACAAGCACAGCAATAGGCTGTCGAACGCGATCGCGATGTTGAGGATGCGCTGGCGCATGGTCACAAGCCCAGTTTTGCGCGCTCGGCGCGACCCCATTGGCGCACTGCCTCGACAAATTCACCAAACACCGTCATGGCCTGAATTTCGTCGGAGCTTGGTGCGTACATGCCCATGGCGGCCCCGACGCCGATGCGGGAAAAGTAGTTTTCGTCATCCTGGGTGTAGTTGGCGCGAATCTGGTCGATCATGCGCTGGCTGATCAGCGCCACATGTGGGCTGGAGGCCTTGATCTGTTCGCGCAGCAGGTCTGGCAGCGCAGTGGGTAACAGCTCGACACTGGCTGCGATGGGCGATGGCTGCTCGGTTGGCAGTGAGTAGGCATCAAACAAGACGACCACCGTGCGGCCATCGGCCAGGGTGGCCAACTCATGCCCTGCTTGACCCCCCTGCGTGGCTTCAGGCAGGCGCAATGTGTGAGTGGTTACGGTGTCGATAACTTTTCGGTAGGCGTACAAAGATGGCATGGTGTTTTTCCTCCAGGTGCTTGAGAAGCGGCTTCAGTGAACAGGTTCGCTTGGCGTGGCCAAGACGGGATATGACGGATTCGATGCGGCCACGCCTGGCATCGGCGCGCAGCCCGCTGATCACATGCGGGCGCACAAACCGAGCCGTTGACCAGGTGCGAAACCCCACGAAATTTGCCCCTCGCTTGATGGGGTGCAGGCTGTAGTGGCTGATTTCAAGCCCCAGCACTGCCAAGTGCTGACGAATGCTGCCCAGCCAGGCCATGCCGGCTTCTCGGCTGGGTGCCAGCATGATGCTGTCATCCATGTAGCGTGCGTAGCTGGCAACCTTCAGTGCGCGCTTGCAATAGTGATCCAGGCTGTTGAGATAGAGGTTGGCAAAGGTTTGGCTCATTAGGTTGCCGATCGGCACACCTGTTGCCTCAGATCGGTGCGCAAATGCCATCATGAGATCCAGGGTGGGGCTGCATTTAATGATGCGGGCCAAGAGCATCTGCAAGATGTCGCGGTCGATGCTGTAGAAGAACTTTCGCACGTCCACATGCAACACCCAGTCCGTGCGCGGCGCGCGGCGCATAGCGGACTGCAGCCAGTCAGCCGCTTTGTGTGTCCCAAGGCCAACACGGCAAGCAAAGTTGGTGCTGATGTACCTGGCCTCGAAAAGTGGTGCAGTGACAGCGTAGACCGCATGCTGCACAACCAGGTCACGAAAGGCTGGCGCTTCAATCAGACGCGGTTTGCGACCATCGTTGACCATGAATCGGCTGCACGGGCGCGGTTGATAAGTTTGGCTTTGCAACTCCTGTTGCAACGCAGCCAGGTTGTACCCAAGATTGCGGGAAAACTCAAAACACGCGCGATGGCTGCGCTTGTGGCGACTGGCTGACTGATACGCCGACAGCAGCGTATTCGCAGAGCAAATTCCGTCGTACAGATTGCCTGCGCGCTTCATGCAGGGACTCCCGCACCAATTTTCACGCGCCGACCAACATGGGCCGTGGACGTTACCAAAGGGTGCTTGAGCACAACATTTCGCCGCAAGGCGCGACAAAGGCTCCCTCTTTGCCAGTCAGCACACGCTGCATAAGGCGTATTTGGCACAGAGTCGGAGCGAAAGCCCACGTTGTCGTTCGAGTTGCCCCGAGCGTTGTTCAGATTCAGGGCCCAGACCCCGGCGCTGCCGCCGTTGTTCCAGTTGGCACCCGATATCGCACAGAGCATGTCAAGCCTTCACCGCATCCATGGGCTCACGCCCGTGAATTTCTATGTTGAGCCAACCGCCAATCATGCGGCCCAACTCATCAACCATTCGCGTGATCACCAGATGGCGATGCGCCCCAGGTGCCTCTGCGTCTTTGCGCCCACCGCTGTAGCCGAACAAGCCCAATTCGTGGGCCAGGTTGAGCATCATGCGCAGCTGTTCGTGGCGAATGTCCAGCTGGACCAACGTCGTTTTCTTGTGGTACCTTTTTTGGCACTCGGTCACCAGGTTGTAGACATCCAGGTATGCCTGGCGGATACCCTGAGTCAAGGTGTATTTGTGACAGTTCGGAAAATGCGCCAGATACATTTCCAACTGCACCGCAAAAAGAACCAGCTTGCGATGCAAACCTGCCTCAGCATGAATGGCTTGCGTTTTGTGTGCCATGGAAATTTTTAAAACCTTCGCTACCGCTCAGGTTGTCAGAGATACGAGGCGGAGCGAAAGCCCACGACGTCGTTCGAGGCGCCCCGAGCGTAGGCCAGACCCAGGGCCCAGACCCCGGCGCTGCCGCCGGCGTTCCAGTAGGCACCCGATATCGCACAGAGCTCATTGGGTCGCGCGTCGTAAAAATAATCACTGCCAAAAGCGTTGGAGCCACCTACACCAGTAGTCAGGGGTATACCTGCCCCGGTCATGCCCCAAGCAGTGCCTGTGGTGGCGGGGCTCAGCACCTGGGTGGCGGCGCCAAAGATTTTGTTGGTGCCACTCGCGGTCAATGACTCATAGGTCGCGCCCAGGCTGTCGTACAAAGCGGCCAACCCTGTGGCACCCCACAGGTCGGTCGAAAGGGTGTTGCCGCCGGTTGCGGCCGTGATATTGGCATCCGTTTTGAGTAGGTAATAGTTGGTGCCATTGCTGGTCAAACCTGGCGCTATCTCGTACATATTGCCATTGAGGTCTGCCACACCACAGGACTGGCCATTGTGCTTTGTCCGGGCCAATGCGTTGGCGGATCCGGTCTTGCCGCAATTGGAGTAGCCGTCGGACACGTAAAGTATCGTTGCGTCATTGGTATCGCGCAACGCGTTGTTGTTGCAACCCTTGGGGAAGTTGGTAATGCCGGCTGCGTCAAACCAGGCGCAAAAGGTGCTGCTGGTGCTGGCTTGCCCGTGCGCGAGCGACAGCAGCGCCAACATTTTGTGAACGAAGATGCTGGCGCAGAAGAAGGCAGCGCCACGGGTCTTTGCCGCTGCAATGGCGCCGCCGTATGTGTTTGATGGCGCGCCGGTCAGTCCGCCAAATGGGTTGTGTGCACTGTTGCTACTCAGCGGGTTGCCGTTTTTGAGCGAGCTGGCTACTCCTGCGTTGTTGCTGCACTGGTATTTGTCGACGAAGACACCCAGTTGCACTACGCCCGCGTTGTAAAAGGCCCGGTGCAGGGCGTAACCATCGGCATTGGCGGCTGCCACATCGGCAAACGCAAGCCAGGGTTTGACATCGACCCGGTTGATCGCTAGGCCGTTGGTCCCAGTGCCCACTTTGTAATAAAACGCAGGCACCCAGACCATGACAGAGCCGTCTGAAAATTGGTAGTTGCCATAGTTGTTGCTGGCCGGATCGGTGGCGCCGTACAGGGCGCTGTAGCCTGCTGGCAATGCCGGGCAGATGCCGACCCCGAAGCCTTGCTCACCGGGGTTGCCGATGCTGTTGATGGCGTTGGACTGAAAGGCCGACCCGTCTGGGAAAACAAGCGATTTTGAGGCGGTGACCGCCAGCACATTGTTGGCCCCTGCAGCACGTTGGCTGCCCGTAAGCCGCGTAAAACCCAGAGCCACAGCGCGGGCAAAGCTCTGGCCGATCATTGCCGCACCCACTTGGTTTCGCCTGTCAGGTTGCCAGACGTGTAGGTGAAGGTCTTGATCCAGGAGGTGGTGCCATCAGTAGCTGTGTCGGTGACCAGCTGGCCACTGCCGTTGTAGGCGTAGACATGCGACCAAGCTGCGGGGTCGATAGACGCACCGGTGCTGTCGGTGGTTACGGTTGCGGCGGTGTAGGGCAGCCCGGTTTCCGGGTTCAGCAGCACCACAGCTTGCGGCGCAGTGGCTTGGCTGGAGCCCGGGACATTGACAAATTTCATGGTGTTGGCCTTTCAGGGTTTGTGGGGTGAATTGATGCCGGTTTCACTGCGTACGGCGTCCATGCCTTTGAGCTCGGCGGCGGCGAAGGCCAGGGCCATCACCTCGGTGAGTTGTTCGGTGGGCAGATCGCCATAGCTGTGCAGCAAGGCATCTGTCAGGGCCGCTGGCGAGTCTGCGGAATTGACCAATTTGGCAATTTGGGACATCCAGAGCGACAGCACGGTGTCACCCGCTGTGGCCAGCGTGTCGGCAAGCGGGGCCAGCGGATCAACAGGCGTGGACTCGGCAAAGCTGGCGGCTGGCGCGTCGGGCGCTACGGGGGCGGCGCCGGGCAGGGCTGCGCGCGCGTTGGTGGGTTGCGGCGGTGGCGTCAAGTCGATATCGCCCTCTTCCAGGCCATAGACCCGCTTCCAGTAGGCCGGGGTAAAGCGCAGGCCCGCGTCAGACAGCAGCTTGTCGCGCTTGGCCTGTACCTCGTCCACCTCTTCCTGCTCAAACAACTCGAACTTGGGCGCCGGTGCGCCTTCGCCCTCGTTGCTGTCCACTATCCAGCGCAGCAGTTGATTGATGGTGGCCTCGCACAAGCGGGCATCACCATCGCGAATGTCCTTGGCTACCTCCAGCCCGGCGGTGGCACTGGCCTTGTTGGCGCTGGCCTCGGTGCTCTGGTTTTGGCCCAACAATGCAATGGCAATCTCGCTGCGGCAATACATCAACAGGCGCTCGTACAGGTCGGCGCTGCTGCCTTTGCCTGCTGCCTCCTTGATCTCCACGGACGCATCGTCCGGGATGACGGCCACGGCGTCTTGCACCATGGCCTCCAGCTGGTCGAGCAGCTTGTCTTGCTCTGGCCCCGGTGTGCCACGTGGCGTTTTGCCCACTACCCAGGGCGTGCCAAACTTCTCGGTAAACGTGACCCAGAACTTGAGCCCGCCGCGCTTGAACACGGTGGGCCAAAAGCACATGGACAGGTCGGCAAAGCCATACGGGTTGGCATAGCTGGCCTCTTGCGCGGGCACCAGAAACTTGCGTGGCTTTTGCAGCTCGCCATAAATGGGATGCTCGCGGCATTTGAAGCGCAGTTGCGCGTCCGCGTCAAAGTGAAACCAGTGCACCGGTTTGGCCAGCACCTGCAGCGGCATGCTGGGGCCTGCACCGGGTGGGCTCCAGATCACCTCCAGCGGCTGCCAGCCGTAGAGCACGGCCTCCAGGCACTCGTGCAACAGGCGCGGCATGTTCAGGCTTTGCAACACCGTCTCGCACAGCTTGGCACTGCGGGCGCTGGCCTTCTCGCGCTCCACGCGCCACTCCAGGCCCAATACGGCAGCCTTGCGCCTGCGGATGCAGCCACCCACATGCGCGTCGCTGCGCAGATCGCTGTAGACACTGTTGGCCTTGCCCTGTTTTTTAAGAATGGGGTCGGGGTTGGGCAGGTACATGCCCAGTGCAAAGAAGTCGGGGCTGCGATCGCGCGTGGCGATGTGGTCGCTCAAGGTTTTGCCGGGCTCGGCAAAACGCACAAAGTCGGTGGGGTTGACGTAGAGGCCGTGGGGTTTCATGGTGCGTAAACTTCTTTCAGTAACCAGCCAGAGAAACGCCCAGGCCACTGCGGCGGGGGCGGCTGACGGCAAACACCGGGCCTGTGGCTGCTGACCCGGCGTGCAGCGCCAATGCCAAAGCCCAGAAGCGATCGGCGTGGCCATCGGGCGTGCTCTCGGCCACGAAGCGGATGTTTCCAGCGGCAGTGACGGTCTTTTGCACCTTGCGCAGGTCGGAGCGGATCACCGGGTCATCAGGAATGCGCACGGTGCGGTCTTCCATGGCGCCACGCACGGGGTAGGCCAGCGCCTCTTTCATCGGGCCGGTGAAAGTGACGGCCTCCACCCGGTATTCGCCAAATTCGTCCTGCGCGTCATCAGCCCAGCCAATGCCCAGGCCGGTGGCGTCAATGCAGGTGCGATCGCACAGCGCAAACCACGGCCACAGAATGGCCTCTTGGGCGCTCTTGCGCACCTTGTCCAGGGCGATCACACACACCGTGTAGAACACATCGCCCAGCTTTTCCAGCACCCACAGTACGGTCAGGTCTTTCTTGCGGCCAATGTCCACCCCGCAATACAGCCGCCCCATGAATAGCGAGTCGAGGTCACGCTGCCAAACGATGCCCGCCGCGTACTCGCAGGCGGTGAGCAGCTCGTACCCCAGAAACTTGGCGTTGTCATCGGCGGGCAGGCACATGTACTCCTGGTCAAACGACTCCTGGTCGGCACAG
>ERZ724524.1520-NODE-1520-length-15432-cov-4.367042_pt1 | contig 15432 bp, 16 predicted proteins | sample MGYA00376057_ERZ724524 | MGnify/ENA primary metagenome ERZ724524 (study PRJEB28724, sample SAMN07190888) | wastewater metagenome | isolation source: influent of sewage treatment plant in Hong Hong | place: USA: Christiansburg, Virginia | collected 2016-03-01 ...
ACCATCACGTCGGGCACGATGCCGGTGGCCTGAATGGTCTTGCCGCTGGGGGTGTAGTAGCGTGCGGTGGTCAGCTTCAGTGCGGTATCGGGGCCGAGCGGACGCACGGTTTGCACCGAGCCCTTGCCGAAGGTTTGATTGCCCATCACCAAGCCGCGTTTGTGGTCTTGCAGCGCGCCGGCCACGATCTCGCTGGCCGAGGCCGAGCCTTCGTTCACCAAGATCACTAAGGGCACGGTGCGCAGCGCGGCGCGTGTGCTGTCCTTGAACTTCTTGAGCGGATCGGTGCCCCGGCGCACATAAAACTCGGGTGATGCTTTGTAGATGAACTTGCTCTCAGCCAACTGACCGTTGGTGGAGACCACGGTCACATCGGCGGGCAAGAAGGCGGCAGAAATAGCCACGGCTGCATCCAGCAAGCCACCGGGGTCGTTGCGCAAGTCCAGCACCAAGCCCTTCAAATTCGGTTCTTGTTTGTAGATGTCTTCCACCTTGCGCACGAAGTCGTCCACCGTGCGCTCTTGGAATTGCGACAAGCGCACCCAGCCGTAACCCGGTTCCAGCAACTTGGCTTTGACCGATTGGGTCTTGATTTCTTCGCGGGTGATGGTGACAGGGAAGGTGCGGTTGTCGTCCTTGCGGAAGATGGTCAGCACCACTTTGGTGTTAGGTTCGCCGCGCATCTTTTTGATAGCGTCGTTCAGCGACAAGCCTTTGACGGCGCTGGTGTCGATGCGGGTGATCAGGTCGCCCGATTTGAGGCCAGCGCGGTCAGCAGGCGAGCCTTCAATCGGCGACACCACTTTGACCAGGCCGTCTTCTTGCGTGATCTCGATGCCCACGCCCACAAAACGGCCTGTAGTGCCTTCGCGGAATTCTTTGTACGACTTTTTGTCGAAATACTGCGAGTGCGGATCCAAGCTGGACACCATGCCCGAGATGGCTTCGGTGATCAGCTTTTTCTCGTCTACGGGCTCGACGTAGTCACTCTTGACCATGCCGAATACGGCAGCGAGTTGCTGCATTTCCTCCAAGGGCAGAGGGGCCATGCTGCCGCGTGCCACCGTCTGCAACGAGACCGTGGTGAGCGCACCGGCCAGCGCGCCTACAGAAATCCAGCCTGCGATTTTCAATTTTTGACCCATGTTTCTTGCTACCTTTGAAGGCAATATACAGGCTAGGACGCACTAACGTGCGCCGGGTTCCCTTGAAAGCTTGGCTATTGCAAACTTTGTGTACCCGGCGCGAGGCTGGGCTTTACGCCTTGCCTTGACCTGCCACCGCAGCCGCAGCCTTGGCGGCAGCTTCTGCGTCGCCCAGGTAGTAGCTCTTGATCGGCTTGAGGTTTTCGTCCAGTTCGTAGACCAGCGGGATGCCGTTGGGAATGTTCAGGCCCACGATGGCGTCATCGCTGATGTTGTCGAGGTACTTGACTAGGGCGCGAATCGAGTTGCCGTGCGCGGCCACCACGATGCGCTTGCCTGCTTTGATGGCCGGGGCCATCGACTCATTCCAGAACGGCAGCACGCGGGCCACGGTGTCTTTCAGGCACTCGGTCAGCGGGATTTGGTCGGGTTGCAGCTTGGCGTAGCGCAGGTCGCCGCGTTCCGAGCGTGGGTCGGTGGCTTCGAGGGCGGGCGGCGGGGTGTCATAGCTGCGACGCCACACCAGCACTTGATCGTCGCCGTATTGCTTGGCGGTTTCGGCCTTGTTCAGACCTTGCAGGCCGCCGTAGTGGCGCTCGTTCAAGCGCCAGCTGTGAACCACGGGCAGCCATTGGCGATCCATTTCGTCCAGCGTCAGCCACAGGGTGTGGATGGCGCGCTTCAAGACGCTGGTGTAGGCCACGTCAAACTCATAGCCATTGGCTTTGAGCAAGCGACCAGCGCTCTTGGCTTGTTCGATCCCGGTGGGGGTCAGATCGACATCCGTCCAGCCGGTGAAGCGGTTTTCGAGGTTCCAGGTGGATTCGCCGTGGCGGATGAGAACGAGTTTGTACATGGTGATGAATGTGAAAAAACGCAGAGAGAACGCAAGACAACCCGGCATTTTAGAATCGAGCTTGTTTAACCAGCCGCTCACGAAAGGTGCGAAGTGAAGTTTTTGATTGATAACTGGATGTTGATTGCCATAGCCCTAGGTTCTGGCGGCATGTTGTTGTGGCCGGTGATCGCGGGCAGCGCGGGGCAGGGCACGCTCGGGGCCAACGCCGCCGTGCTGCTGATGAACCGCGAAAAAGCCGTGGTGGTGGATGTGTGCGAGGCCGCAGAGTTCGCCGCCGAACACATCAGCGGGGCCAAGAGCGCACCGTTGGGCGAGCTGGAGCAAAAGCTGCCCACGCTGGTCAAGAACAAGGCGCTGCCGGTGATTTTGGTTTGCGCATCGGGTGCGCGTTCCAAGCGCGCACTGGCCGTGGCGCAAAAACTGGGCTACACACAAGCTCATTCGCTGACTGGCGGACTGGCCGCTTGGAAAGAGGCTAACCTGCCCACAGATAAAGCCTAACCCCACTTTCACCAAAGAGAGCCCCTATGTCAGCCGTCAAGATGTACACCACCGCTGTTTGCCCTTACTGCGTGCGTGCCAAGCAAATTCTCAAAGCCAAGGGCGTGACCGAGATTGAAGAAATCCGCGTCGATCTGGACCCCGAGCAGCGCATCAGCATGATGAACTTGACGGGTCGCCGCACCGTGCCGCAAATTTTCATTGGCGACACCCACGTCGGCGGTTGTGATGATTTGGTCGCCCTCGACGGCCAAGGCGGCTTGGTGCCGCTGTTGCAGGCGGCCTGATTTGCACCTGACATAATGCAGCCGTTCCGAAAAGCAACCCGCTTCGGTCACACCGGGGCGGGTTTCTTTTTGGTCGATGCAGACCTACTTCAACCTTTGAGAAATTGCCATGGCCGACCTCGATCCCGTGTTCCAGATCCAACGCATCTACTTGAAAGAAGCCTCGCTGGAGCAACCCAACTCCCCCGCCATCTTGCTGGAGCAAGAGCAAACCACGGTGGACATTCAGCTGAGCGTTGAAGCCACCCCTGTCGCTGACGGCGTGTACGAAGTGTGCGTGACTGCCACCGTCCACACCAAAATCAAAGACCGCACCGTGTTCTTGGTTGAAGGCAAGCAAGCCGGTATCTTTGAAGTGCGCAACGTGCCCGAAGACCAAATGGGCCCGATCATGGGCATCGCTTGCCCGCAAATCATTTACCCCTACCTGCGCGGCAACGTCGCTGATTTGGTGACTCGCGCTGGCTTCCCGCCCGTGCATCTGACCGAAATCAACTTCCAAGGCATGTACGAACAGCAAATGGCTGCCGCTGCTGCTGCGCCTGCCGTCACCCAGTAAACCGGCTGCTTTGCCGCTCGCCACTGTTCACCCATGACGATGAAAATCACCGTGATTGGCGCTGGGGCTTGGGGCACGGCGCTGGCCATCAGCGCCAGCCACCACGGCCACGCGGTGCAACTGTGGGCGCGTGATGCGGCCCAAGCTTGCACCATGCAGGCCGACCGAGAAAACGCCCGCTACCTGCGCGGCGTGCCGCTGCCGCCCACGCTGTGCGTGCGTGCCGTGGCCTCGACCGAGCTGGCCGCTGCTTTGCACCAAGACATGCCAGATTTGGTCGTGGTTGGCACGCCGATGGCCGGTTTGCGCGAAACGCTCACCGCCTTGCGCGATGTCACCGCCCCCGTGGCTTGGCTGTGCAAAGGCTTTGAAGCGCCCCAAGCTGCCGCTTCGGGTGCTGCTTCCCCCTTGGGCCTGTTGGGCCATGAAATTCAAATACAAGTCGCCCCAGCCCTGCGCTGCGGCGTGTTGAGCGGCCCCAGCTTTGCGCTGGAAGTGGCGCGCGGCCAGCCCACCGCTTTGGTGGCTGCCAGCGAACACGCCGCCGTGCGCGACGCGCTGGTCGCTGCCTTCCACAGCCCGACGCTGCGCGTTTACGCCAACTGCGACGTGGTGGGTGTGGAAGTGGGCGGCGCGGTCAAAAACGTGCTGGCCATTGCCACCGGCCTGTGCGACGGCTTGGCGCTCGGCTTGAACGCCCGCGCTGCGCTAGTCACACGTGGCTTGGCTGAAATGACGCGCCTCGGCTTGGCCTTGGGCGCGAAGGTGGAAACCTTCATGGGTTTGTCCGGCTTGGGTGATTTGGTGCTGACCGCCACCGGCGACCTCAGCCGCAACCGCAAAGTCGGCCAATTGCTGGCCCAAGGGCACACGCTGGCGCAAGCGGTGGATTCGCTCGGCCATGTCGCTGAAGGTGTTTACAGCGCCCGCACCGTGGTGCAGTGGGCGCAGCACTTGAAGGTGGACATGCCCATCAGCACCAGCGTGGTGGCGCTGCTGGACGGCCACTTGCAGCCCGCCGAAGCCGTTGCTCAGTTGATGGGCCGCGAGCCGCGCGGCGAAGCCGTTTTTTAAACCTCGAAGTTGTCGATCAAGCGGGTGCTGCCCAAGCGGGCCGCACCCAGCACCACCAGCGCCTGTGCGCCTTCGTCACCACGCGGTGATTGCAAATCGGCGCGGCGACGCACCGTCAGGTAATCGGGCTGCCAACCGCGAGCGGCCAGCGCTTGCATGGCGCGCTGCTCCAGTTGCGGCCACTGGGTCGCCAAGCCGTCGGCGGCGGCCAGCGCGTCGCGGGCCAGCGTGCGCAGCGCCAGCGACAGCTGCACCGCCTCGGCGCGCTCGGTCTCGTTCAAGTAGCCATTGCGCGAGCTCAGGGCCAAGCCATCGTCAGCGCGCTGGGTTTCGCCCGCCACGATGCTGATGGGCAGCGCAAACTGGCGCACCAATTGGCGAATCACCATCTGCTGCTGATAGTCCTTTTTGCCAAACAGCGCCACGCCTGAGGCGCGGCCCCAAAACACCGCAGAGAACAGCTTCAGCACCACGGTGCTCACGCCTGCAAAAAATCCGGGGCGAAACTGGCCTTCCAAAATGTCGGCCAGCGCCGGGTCGGGCTGCACCTTGAAGGTTTGCGGCTCGGGGTACAAATCAGCTTCGCGTGGGGCAAACAGCACGTCGCAACCCGCATCGGCCAATTTGGCGCAGTCGGCTTCCCAGGTGCGCGGGTAGCTGTCGAAGTCTTCGTGCGGCAAAAACTGCAAACGGTTCACAAAAATGCTGGACACGGTGACATCGCCCAGCGGCTTGGCCTGCCGAATCAGGGCCAAATGCCCCGCGTGCAGATTGCCCATCGTGGGCACAAAAGCGGGTTGTTGCGAGGCGGCCAGCAACTGGCGCAGTTCGGGAATGGTGTGAGCGATTTGCATGGGACAACAGTTCAAGGGCCACGCGGCCCGGCGGTGAGGTGCGGAATTATCACCAGATCAGTACCGCCCTCAGCTGACGGCGCGCCTTGCTTTACCAAGCGTGCAGCGCGTTGTTCGGGAAGGTGCCGTTCTTGACGGCGTGGACGTAAGCCTGCATCGCGCCTTGCACGCTGCCTGCGTCTTGCATGAAGTTGTGCACGAACTTGGCCATCTTGCCCAAGTTCACGCCCAGCATGTCGTGCAGCACCAGCACTTGGCCTGCGGTGCCACTGCCCGCGCCGATGCCGATGGTGTGGCAGTGCGGCAGTTCAGCCGTCAACTCAGCCGACAGGGCGGCGGGCACCATTTCCAGCACCAACATGGCGGCTCCGGCATCTTGCAGCTCGTGGGCGTGTTGGCGCAGCGTGGCGGCTGCCGCGTCGGACTTGCCTTGCACCCGGTAGCCGCCCAGCGCGTGTACGGTTTGCGGGGTCAGGCCCAAATGGGCGCAGACTGGCACGCCACGCTGCACCAAAAATTCGACGATAGGCGCAGTCCAACCGCCGCCTTCCAGCTTGACCATGTGCGCGCCCGCTTGCATCAGCACGCAGGCGTTGCGCAGCGCTTGTTCGCGGCTTTCGGCGTAGCTGCCAAAGGGCAAATCAGCCACTAACCACGCCGTGCCTTGCACCCGGTGCAGGCCACGCGCCACGCTTTCGGTGTGAAAGCGCATGGTTTCCATGCTCACGCCCACGGTGCTGGGCAAGCCTTGGCAGACCATACCCAGCGAATCGCCCACCAGCAAACACTCCACGCCCGCCGCATCGGCCACGGCGGCAAAGGTCGCGTCGTAGGCGGTGAGCATGGTGATTTTCTCGCCCGCATCGCGCAACTGCTGCAAACGCGGCAAGCTGACCGGCCGACGCTGCGGCAGCGGCGATGCCGGGGGCAGCGTGCCGTAAGGCGTAGCGTGCAGGGCTGAAGTGGGGGAATCGGTGGCCAAAGTGGCTGGAGTGCTGGTGGTCATGGCGGTACAGCAAGGCTATGGGGTTCGGGGGATCGCAGTCTATTCGATGCGATTCTTAGCCCTGCGCCGAGACAGTCAAAGTTCTGCAAAAATATGGCCTATAAATATAAAATTAATTACATCAATAGGGTGCTTTTTTGGTGACTCAACGAACGCTGTCTGCGGCAGATCAGCAGAAATTTCGGGACTTGCTTCAGTCGGCCACGCTGGGGGCCTTGATGGACTCACGACGCTGGGAGCCGGGTGATCTGGCATTCCAGGGTGGGACATGTCTGCACTTGGCGTATGGTTCGGCTCGCTTTAGCGAAGACTTGGACTTCATGATCCGAGGTGGCCTGTCGCTGGTCGGATTGGGTGCTGCTGTGCAGCAGCGGTTGCAGGGACTCCAAGGCGTGCCTGCTGACATGAAGGTCACCGTGACTTCCAGCCGTGATGCGCGCAATCCCCATGCTTTCATGGTGACCCTGGGTGGCGCTCATGTGATCGGCTCGGCCAAGGTCAAGGTGGAGTTATGGCAAGCCCGCTCCAGCGCACTTGAGTCACTGAAACTGGTAGTCAAGCCGATTTCTTCCGTGGCGGGTATGACCGCCTTTGTGCCCACGCTGACGCTAGATGAAATCCTCGCCGACAAGGTCTACGCCTTGGGCGCGCGCACCCGGTTGAAGGCCCGTGATGTGTTTGACCTGTGGTGGCTGTGCCAGCAAGTCCCCGCCCCGGAGCTGGGCGAAGCTGATTTATGCGTGCGGCCTGACATTTACCCGGTAGCGGACGGCGACTGGCAAAGTACCGCCCGGCAATGGCTGATCAATGCGCCCGTGCGCTGGCAGGAGTTGGGCACCACGGGCACGGTGAGGGCGGTGGAGCAAGACCTGAAGCGGTGGCTGCCCTCGTCATGGCGCATGAATGAAGATGTCGCCCGCCAAATGCTGGCTGTGGCGCAGAGCCAGCTCCAAGGCGGCATCACCTTGATGGCAGCGCGTTTGGCGCGGTACGCGGCTGCTGTCGCAACGGTCTCGCAAGGCTCCACGCCATGACTTACCGCTCGGCCTTTCAGCGATTGGCGCAGGTGCCAGAAGTCTTTACCGGCAGTGACCTCACCATGCTGTTTGGTTGGAGTTCTGCAACGGCATCCACCTATTTGGCGAATTGGCGTAAAGCCGGATGGGTGAAATCGCTGGGCGGACGTGCTGATGTACACATGAATTTGGCCATGAACCGCCACATCAACCCCGAACTGGCCTTGCGCCGAGTCTTTCCACTGGCTACGTTGGTGGGAGCGGATATGTTGCGTGCCGCAGGCTGGACGACCCAAATCCTCAGTCAGCCTGACGTTGCCGTGCCGCAAACCGGCCCCCGCTATGCCGTGGACGGCTTTAACTTGGTCGGGCGGCCCGATGCGTGGTTTGACCGGGTGCGCCCCGGCACACTGTCACCCGCGCAGGGACTTAGAAGGCTGCTGCCCGCTTGGGCTTGGGCCGACATGCTGGCCCGCGCGCAAGACAGACGAGTACGCAATGCTTGGCTGCTGCCCCCGGACGATTTGGACTTTGACTTGATCGCAGAGGATGCGGGCGTTCCTGCTGCCTTGGCTGTTTTCGGGCTGGACGCGGGGCTGGCGACAGAGGCGGGTTACGCCGACTTCTACGACATGGTGAGTTTGCTTTCCGGGGTGTCTGCACCGCCTTCTCCCGCCTGATCCCGCTATGCTTCACCCCCATGACACATCTTGCTGCTCCCTCCCAACCTTTCTCTCCTGAAGCGCTGCTGGAACTGGCCCGCGCTGACGTGGCCCGCGCCTTGGCCGAAGACGTGGGCTCTGGTGATTTGACCGCTGGCCTGATCGATCCCGCCCGCCGCACCCGCGCCCGCATCCTCGCGCGCGAGAGCGCCGTGGTCTGCGGCACGCCGTGGGTCGAAGCCGCCGTGCGCCAAACCGATCCGACCGCCACCATCACGTGGCTGGTGCCCGAAGGTGCCCACTGCGTTGCCGACCAAGTCGTGGTCGAAATCGAAGGCCAAGCTCAAGCCCTGCTGACAGCCGAGCGCACCGCGCTCAACTTCTTGCAACTGCTGAGCGGCGTGGCGACTAAAACCGCCATTTACGTTGATGCCGTGAAAGGCACCCGCGCTGCCATCGTCGATACCCGAAAAACCGTGCCCGGCCTGCGCTTGGCGCAAAAGTACGCTGTGCGCACCGGCGGCGGCGTGAACCACCGCATCGGCCTGTACGACGCGGTGCTGATCAAAGAGAACCACATCGCCGCCGCCGGGGGCATCGTCCCCGTGCTGCAAGCCGCCGCCCGCGTGGCCGCGCAAGCCAGCTTTGTCGAAATCGAAGTCGAAACCTTGGCCCAACTGGCCGAAGCCCTGGACGCTGGTGCCCGCATGGTGCTGCTGGACAACATGGACTTGCCCACCCTGCGCGAAGCTGTGCGCATCAACGCCGGACGGGCGATTTTGGAAATCTCCGGCGGCGTGACGCTGGCTGGCCTGCGCGAGCTGGCCGAGACGGGCGTGGATCGCATCTCCATTGGCGGCTTGACCAAGGATGTCAAAGCCACTGACTACTCCATGCGCTTTCAGGATCTGTGACATGAACACCGCACTGACTTCTCCGCAGCCCGTGATCGACGTTGAGTTCGAGCAGCCCGCCTGCGCCACCCGCCACGCCTGGGCGCGCGTCCCGCCCGAGCCTTTGCCCGACGAGCGCGCCGCGCTCAAACAACGTATCCGTGAGCTGCTGAAAGCGCGCAACGCCGTGCTGGTGTCGCACTACTACGTGCATCCTGACTTGCAAGATTTGGCCGAAGAAACCGGCGGCATCGTCAGCGACTCGCTGGAAATGGCGCGCTTTGGCCGCGACCACGCCGCGCAGACTTTGGTGGTGGCGGGCGTGCGCTTCATGGGCGAGACGGCCAAAATCCTGTCGCCCGAAAAGACCGTGCTCATGCCCGATCTGGATGCGACTTGCTCGCTGGACTTGGGCTGCCCGGTCGATGAGTTCAGCGCCTTTTGCGACGCGCACCCGGATCGCACCGTGGTGGTTTATGCCAACACCAGCGCCGCCGTCAAAGCGCGCTCGGACTGGCTGGTCACGTCGAGCTGCGCCCTCGACATCGTGAGCGCCTTGAAAGAAAAGGGCCACAAAATTTTGTGGGCCCCGGATAAGCACTTGGGCGGCTACATCCAGCGCGAAACCGGCGCGGACATGCTGTTTTGGCGCGGCTCGTGCATCGTGCATGACGAGTTCAAAGCCTTTGAGCTGGAGGATTTGAAGCGCCAGCACCCGCAAGCCAAGATCCTGGTTCACCCCGAAAGCCCCGCTGACGTGGTGGCGCTGGCCGATGCCGTGGGCTCGACCAGCGCCATCCTGAAAGCCGCGCGCGAGATGGATGCCCGCGAGTTCATCGTCGCCACCGACAACGGCATGATGCACAAGCTGCGCACCCTGAACCCCGGCAAAGTCTTCATCGAAGCGCCCACCGCTGGCAACAGCGCCACCTGCAAAAGCTGCGCGCACTGCCCGTGGATGGCGATGAACAGCCTCGCCGACGTGGCCCGTGTGCTGGAAACCGGCGCGAATGAGGTCTTGATTGACCCGGCCTTGGGCGTTCAAGCCCGCGTGCCCATCGACCGCATGTTGGCCTTCACCGCCGCGCTTAAAAACAGCCCCGCCGCTGCGGGCAGCTTGGTGCCGAACATCGGCGCTGCCTGACGCTCTGTGCCAACGCTGATTGACTTTGCCGCCCCCCACGCGGGGGCGGCCCGCTGGCGTGGTGCGTTTGCTGCGCCGGTGCAAACGCTGGTCGCGCACCAGCTCCACGAAGTGCCCGCCGTGCTGGACGCGGTGCAAGCCGCCGCCCAAGCCGGGCGCTGGTGCGTGGGCTATGTGCGCTACGAAGCCGCTGCGGCCTGGGATGCGGCGCTGACCACGCACCCGGCAGATGGCCCGCTGGCTTGGTTTGGCGTGCATGAGCAGATGCTGCCTTGGCCTGAAACCGTTGCCGAAGCTGCCACCGAAGCCGCGACTCCGGTGCAAGCCGACTGGCAACCCTCGCTGAGCCGCTCTGCGTTTGAAGCCGCGATGGCCGCCATTCACCAAGCCATTGCGGCGGGCGACATCTATCAGCTCAACTACACCGCGCCGTGGCAGGCCGCGCTGCAAGGCGCACCGCAGGCGCTGTTTACCGCGCTGCACCGTGCCCAGCCCGGCGGCTACGCGGCCTACATCGACACCGGCGCGGAGCAAGTGCTGTCCGTCTCGCCCGAGCTGTTTTTTGACTGGGACGGCCAGCACATCCTGGCCCGCCCCATGAAAGGCACCGCCCCACGCGGAGCCACGCCCGCCTTGGATGCCGAACGCGCCGCCCAACTGCGCGCCAGCGCCAAAGAGCGCGCCGAAAACGTCATGATCGTGGACTTGATCCGCAACGACCTGTCGCGCATCGCCGAGCCGTTTTCGGTGCAAGTGCCCGCGCTGTTCCAGACCCAAGCGCTGCCCAGCGTCTGGCAAATGACCTCGGACGTGACCGCCCGCACCCGCCCCGGCACCACGCTGGCGCAGGTGTTTGGCGCGCTGTTTCCGTGCGGCTCCATCACCGGCGCGCCCAAAGTGCGGGCCATGCAACTGATCCGCCAATTGGAGGCCGGGCCGCGCGGCGTGTATTGCGGCGCAGTCGGCGTGGTGCGCCCCGGCGGCGCGGCCACCTTCAACGTCGCCATTCGCACCGTGACCCTGACCCCTGTTGCTCCGACCGCCATGCAGCCCGAATCTTCGACCGATACATCCTCTTCGTCTGTGCCCCCGTCTATTCCGACTTCCCAAGCCCGTTGCGGCATTGGCAGCGGCATCACGGCAGATGCCGCTGCCGATGCCGAATGGCAAGAGTGGCGACACAAACGCGCCTTTTTGGAGCGCGCCAGCCAGCCGTTTTCCTTGCTCGAAACCTTGGCGCTGGACGGCGGCCAACTGCGCCACCGCGCCAACCACTTGGCGCGCTTGGCCCGCGCCGCCGCGCACTTTGGCTACCCGTGGCACGCTGAAACTGTCAATGCCGCGTTGGACGAACTCACCGCCGCCCATCCCAACGGCTTATGGCGCGTGCGCCTGCTGCTCAACGCGCTAGGCCAGCCTGAAGCCCAGGCTTACGCGACGGAAGTCAGCCAGCCCCGCGTGCGACTGGCTCTGGCTGCCAGCGCCTTTGAGCAGGCCGACAGCGAATTTGTCCGCTACAAAACCACGCACCGCGCCCACTACGACGCGGCGGCCCCCAGCGCCGCCAGCGGCCTGTTCGACACCGTGCTCTGGAACCGACTAGGCGAGCTGACCGAATGCACACGCGGCAACATCGCCGTCCAACTGGATGGCCGCTGGCTCACCCCGCCGCTGCACTGTGGCCTTCTGGACGGCGTAGGCCGCGCCGTCGCCCTGCGCGAGGGTCGCTTGACCGAAGCCGTGTTGCGCGTCGAAGACCTGCCGCGTGCGACAGGCGTGGCCTTCATCAACAGCCTGCGCGGCTGGATTGATGCGGACGTGGTGAGTAGTGTGTTGATGTGTTGATCAGCCGGTGTGGACTATGGGTGACCAAGCGTCGCCAGCCCGCAAACGGTTCTGGCGATGCAGCTCATACGCCACGAAAGGCGACTCCTGCTGCAAGATGCGCAGCGAGTAGTCGCCCGCCCAGTAGCGTTCGGCGTCTTCTTCGCGCTCGCGGCAGAAATCGTTCAGACCCAGGGTGTCGATGGTGGTCTGGATTTGATCGACGATGGCTGGCTCCAGCTCAAAGTTGGGGATCACCTGAAACCCCAGCAGCTCCAACTGAAACCAGTTCGGCTGGATCAGAAAAGGGTCGAGGACGTGGTGAAAGTCGTTCTTGCGCGCGTTCATGCGGCTGCAACACAGCCGGTAGTTCGACCAAGCGTAGACATCCTGCCAGTGCCGCGACTTGGGCGCGAAGTGGTCAGCCGATCGCGCTCCCGTTACCGGGTGAATCCGAAAACAGGCATAGGCACAGGTTTGGCGATAGGCGCGCATCAGGTCGTCCAGGGCGCGCGTCCAGTACGCCGGAAAGTGCTCTGCGGGGATGTCGCTTTCTTGATCGGCCATTTTCCGGTGTGCCTTGCCTGCCGTGCGGCGGTAGGGCGGTGGCTTGTCCACCATTTCAGCGATGGCGATCAGGCCCGGCTGGCGGACTTGGCTGTCGAAGTCTGCGGGTTCCGGGGCAGGCGCGACGGGGATCACTGCGGCGCTCCATCGCGTGCCTGGGCCGATTGCCTGAAAGCCGTCCAGCGCACCCAGAACCTGTCGGTGTCCCCCAGCGCGGCTTGCAGACGCTGGTGAACCTGGGCTATGGCCTGATGAGCCGGGTGGGGCTGTCGTGCCAGGGCCAGCGCTTCGCGTATGGCGACTTCGGCATCCAGCGAGCGGGGTTCGGCCAAGTCGAAAGCCTCGCTGGTCAGCCAGTTGCCCACTTCACCACGGCGCACGAACGGGCGCTTGCGCAAGATGACGGCTTGCTGTTCAAAGTCCAAGTCAAACCAGCCGTCTTGCCCGGCATCAAACAGCGGCTCGACCGAGGCCAGCACCAGCGGGGAGTGCGTGGCCGCGATGAGCTGGACTTGGGCTTGGCTGTCGTCGGTCAAGGTCTGCACCACCTGGAGCAGCGCCGGGACGATGGCCCGCTGCCAGCGCGGATGCAAGTGGGCCTCAATTTCGTCAAACAACAGCACGATGCGCGACGAGGGGGCCTGACCCAGTTGCGCGGAGGCCACTAGGTGTTCACGCCAAGCCCACGACAGCATGTAGGCCAGCGCGACGATCCGTCGCACGCCCAGGGAGGCATACAGGATAGGGACGTTCTGGCCGTAGCCCATGCGGATGGTGGGAATGTCGCGGGCATCGTTGATCGACAAGCGGGCAAAGCTGTCGCCTGGGCGCAAGCTGTCTTCGCCAGCGGCGGGGGCCAACACGCCCAGCACAGCGGCCATGCGTTGGGCATCGGCCCCGCGCTCGCGTATCCACGAAGCCCAGTCGGCCACCAAGCCATTGCTAACTTGGGTGGGCTTGTCCTCAATCGGGATGCGCAGCCCGTCCCAGACCTCTTTGGCGCTGAAGACATAGGCGGGGACGCGATCCTGGGTATCGACGTTGCCCTTCTTTTTCCAGTAATTGCGCGCTGGATCCCACACCGCAAAACTGCCGTCAGCCAGCGCGTAAATCACCAAGCCGGGGTTCCAGGGGCGTCCGGCCTTGCCTAGCCAGGACTGCTCGTCCGGCACATAGGCACTTTCGTAGCGGATAGAGCCGATTTTGCTCTCCACCTCAAACCCGATGGTGGCCTTGTGGCCCACCGTGGTCGGGCGGGCGGCGTAGCCCGAGGTCAGGTGGGCATTCAGGTCTTGCGGCCACTTGCGGGTCAGTGCCCACCACGCCACATCCAGCAAAAAGCTCTTGCCCAGGCCGTTGTCACCCGTGATGAGGTTGAGTCGTGGACTCAGGGTGAGCCGCATCTCGGACGCAGGCCCGACATTTTTGAGATGAAGTGACTTCAGCATGGGGTGGACTCGCGGCGATCATTGGAGCGGCGGATCGTACCGCGTTCACCACGCGACACGATCACTCAATCCGAGCGCTAAATCGCTCCAGCCGGGGCAGCCAGTTGCCCTTGATGTCGGCGGAGGCCAAGATGTGGTGCGCTTGCCCGACCAGCAAATGGCGCGGCACGCTGCCGATGTAGCGCGAGTCGGCGCTGTTGTCGCGGTTGTCACCTAAAAAGAAGTACTGGCCCGCAGGCACGGTGATCGGCCCAAAGTCGCGGCGGGCGTTGACGGCGGGCAGAAACTGCACGGCGCGCGCTTTGCCGTCGGCCAGCTCGGTGGCGCGGATGGCTTGCACCGTGGTGTGCAGCTCGCGCAGCGGCTCCTCGACCACCTGCGGGTCGCGGTAGACCAGCGGCTGGCCGTTGAGGGTCAGCACCTCGTCCTTCATTTGCACCACGTCGCCCGGCACGGCCACCAGCCGCTTGATGAGCCGCGTGCCGTCTTGCGGCGACAGAAACACCACCACATCGCCACGCTGCGGCTCGCCCAACTGGGCGACGATGGTGTTGGACAGCGGCAGCTTGAAGTCATACGCCACCCGGTTGACCAGCACCACATCGCCCTCCAGCAGCGTGGGCCGCATCGAGCCCGAGGGGATGGGATTCCAGTCCGCAATCGCCAGCCGGAAAAAGCCAAAACAGGCCATGAAGACCAGGAAACCACGGTTGTGCTTGAGCCAAGTGAGCATGAACTGACCTCATCAGGTGGGGAAGATGGGGTGTAGAGGGGCGAGGCCGCAAAAAGTTCAGCGTGGCGAGATGCGCAATGGCCGGTGCTTACGCTTCAAGTTTGAAGCGTAAAACCGCGAGGCTACAGGGGCTCTACCACCTCATCAACCACGGCACCTACCATCGCGGAGCCATCGGCCATGCCTTGGAGTTAGGCATTTGTGGATGGGAATGGATTTTGTAATCCAAAGGTACTACATCAGCCAAAGACTCGCATCGGATATAGGCGACAAATTTCGCAAGACAGGCTGCAAGTCTGGATTTTTAAGAAATATCAATCTTGACAATGAGTTGAACTGAATTTTGTCGCCTAAGATGTGTCGCCTAACAACTGATAGCCTGTCGGCTAAGTTGGAATGGCGATTTTAGGCGGTCGCCTATATTAAGTTAGGCGTCAAGAAATTCGGCGCCGTTTCTAGTCCCGCCCAATTGGGCACACAAAGAGTCCAAGGAGGATTCATGATTTATCGCGCGCTAGCACTTTCAATAGCTTTAACTGTTGCGTTGCCCTCTCTCGCACAAAACGCGCCTGGCACACAAGTGATAACGGCCAAAATCATCAAGTCGGTAGCCAACTATCAATCCGCGATTTCGTGCAGCGATATGCCGCCTGAAGCAAAAAACATTGCAGCCCTCGTTCCATACAAGACTCTTGATGATCGGCTGAACGCTACCTATGCGGTGTTCTGGATAGGCGACATTGGATGTGCTGGCGGATCAGGTACTAGTGGCGAAAATATTGCCATTGTCACGGTTGGCGCCGCTGACACCTTCGTTGTCGATCCATTGCGGTCATCCCCTACAGTATCTCTTGATTTTC
>ERZ724524.1521-NODE-1521-length-15422-cov-6.489556_pt1 | contig 15422 bp, 17 predicted proteins | sample MGYA00376057_ERZ724524 | MGnify/ENA primary metagenome ERZ724524 (study PRJEB28724, sample SAMN07190888) | wastewater metagenome | isolation source: influent of sewage treatment plant in Hong Hong | place: USA: Christiansburg, Virginia | collected 2016-03-01 ...
GATGCGCCCGATGGCCAGGCCTTCTGGCAATCGGTCACGGGCAGCAAAGACAGTCCACAAGAAGACTGGCGTGACACGGCGGTGCGTGAGGTATGGGAAGAAACCGGCATCTGCGCCCATGCCTCCGGCTGCACACTGCGCGACTGGGGTCTGGAGAACGTGTACGACATCTACCCGCAGTGGCTGCACCGCTATGCGCCCGGCGTGCGGCGCAACACCGAGCATTTGTTCAGCCTGCAAGTGCCTGTAGTTCAGTCCGTGGTGCTCAGCCCGCGTGAGCACACCGCATGGGCCTGGTGGCCTTGGCGCGAGGCGGCAGACCGCTGTTTCTCGCCCTCCAACGCTGAGGCCATTTTGTTGCTGCCACAATTTGCCTCGCCATGAGCCCATCCCCTACCGCCCCCGACATCCTGCGCATTGCCACCTACAACATTCACAAGGGCGTGCAGGGCATAGGCCCGGCCCGGCGCCTGGAGATCCACAACCTGGGCCATGCGGTCGAGCAGCTCGATGCCGACATCGTTTGCTTGCAGGAAGTGCGCAAGCTGCACCGGCGTGAGGCGCAGTATTTTGAGCGCTGGCCTGATGTGCCGCAGGCCGAGTTTCTGGCGCCCGAGGGCTACGAGGCGGTGTACCGCACCAACGCCTTCACGCGGCACGGCGAGCATGGCAATGCGCTGTTGTCGCGCTGGCCGGTGGTGGGGCACCAGCACGAAGATATTTCTGACCACCGCTTTGAGCAGCGCGGGCTGTTGCACGTAGAGGTGGACATTGCCGGGCGCTGTGTGCATGTGATCGTGGTGCATCTGGGGCTGATTCCGGGCAGCCGGGTGCGCCAGGTGGCGCGCTTGCAGCAGTTCATTGAGCGCGAGGTACCCACAGGCGCGCCCGTGGTGGTGGCGGGTGATTTCAACGACTGGGGTGCGCAAATCACGCGCATGCTGTGGGGCTTTGGCCTGTACGAGTTTGATGCGCCGCGTGCCTTTACCTTTCCCGCCCGGCTGCCGCTGGTGCAGCTCGACCATGTGTACGTGCGCGGGCTCGAACCCATCGGGCTGCAGGTGCCGCGCGGGCGCATCTGGTGGCGCATGTCGGACCACCTGCCGCTGATTGCCGAGTTTCGGGTCTAGTGCGCGCCATGAAGCGCCGCCTGGAGCTGGCCGATGGCCAGCATGTTCAACTGCTGCAAGGTGCGCTGGAACTGTTTCCGGCGCTGATCCAGGCCATGGATGCGGCGCGCGCCGACATCCAGCTGGAAACCTACATTTTTGACTTCACTGGTGCCGGTGCCAGCGTGGCCGAGGCGCTGGAGCGAGCGGCCCGGCGCGGTGTGCGCGCCCGTCTGGTGGTCGATGGCGTGGGCACCGGGCGGTTGCCGCCGGTGTGGCACCAGCGCTTTCAGGCCGCGGGTGTGCAGTGCCAGGTGTATTCGCCGCTGGGGCCGCTGGGGCTGCTGATGCCCGAGCGCTGGCGCCGGTTGCACCGCAAGCTGTGCGCGGTGGATGGGCGCGTGCTGTTTTGTGGCGGCATCAACGTGCTGGACGATTTTTACGATCCCAACTACGGCATCCTGGACGCGCCGCGCTTTGATTTTGCCGTGCAGGCCACCGGCGACCTGGCCGTGCAGGCCAGCGACACCATGGAGACTTTGTGGCAGCGCATGCAGGCGGTGCGTGATGTGCGCCACCACCACCTGCCCGACGCTGTGCGGGCCTTGCGCGCAGCGCGGGCTGCGCAGGCGGCCGGGCACGCTGCCCAGCCCTTGCCCGAACCCGGCCAGCGCCTGCGTGCTGCGCTCTTGCTGCGCGACAACGTGCGCAACCGGGCCCGCATCGAAAAAGCCTACCTGCGCGCCATTGGCTTTGCGCGCAAGGAAATCATCATCGCCAACGCCTACTTTCTGCCCGGGCGCAAGCTGCGCCGGGCGCTGGTTCATGCGGCCCGGCGCGGCGTGCGTGTGCAGTTGCTGCTGCAAGGGCGCTACGAGTATTTTTTGCAGTACCACGCCGCGCGGCCTGTGTATGGCACGCTGCTGGCCGCTGGCGTCGAAATCCACGAATACGCGCCCAGCTTTCTGCACGCCAAGGTGGCCGTGATTGACGCGCTGGACGCGCGCCCGTGGGCCACGGTGGGATCGTCCAACCTCGATCCTTTGAGCCTGCTGCTGGCGCGCGAGGCCAACGTGGTGATCGAAGACGCCGCCTTTGCCCGGCAACTGCGCCGGCGCCTGGTGCATGCCATGGAGCACGCGGGCCAGCGGCTGGACCCACAGCGCTACGCCCAGCGCCCCTGGCGTGCCCGTGTGCTCGACCGCATTGCCTTCGGTATGGTGCGCGCAGCTTTGTGGCTGACAGGAAAAAACTACTGACGGCAGCCTGTTTGCTATTAAATATGTAGCTTGTGGCGCACGCTGCATAAGGCTTGGAAGCCAAAAACCCTTGTAATCTGTAGTGGCACGTTCGCTGGTAGGATGGCAGCATGTTCAGACCACTTGCAGCCGACATGACACCAGCCAACCCGGATGAAGGAACGCCCGTTTCCATCAAGATACGTGAGCGGCTCGTCGCGGCGCGCAAGCGCTTCAATGCCAACGACAACATTGCCGACTTTATCGAGCCCGGCGAGCTGGAGTTGCTGCTCGATGAGGTCGAGTCCAAGATGCAGGGCGTGCTCGACAGCCTGGTCATCCATACCGATGGTGACCACAACACCAAAAACACCGCGCGCCGCGTGGCCAAGATGTACCTCAATGAGGTGTTCAAGGGCCGCTACGTCGAGGCGCCTGCCATCACCGAATTTCCCAACGCCGAGCACCTCAACGAGCTGATGATCGTCGGCCCGCTCACGGTGCGCAGCGCTTGCAGCCACCACTTTTGCCCGGTGATCGGCAAAATCTGGATCGGCATCATGCCCAACGAGCACACCAACGTCATCGGCCTGTCCAAGTACGCGCGCCTGGTGGACTGGATCATGGGCCGCCCGCAAATCCAGGAAGAAGCCGTGGTGCAGCTGGCCGACCTGATCATGGAAAAAACCCAGCCCGACGGCCTGGCCATCGTCATGGAGGCCAGCCACTTTTGCATGTCCTGGCGCGGCGTGCGCGAGATGGACAGCAAGATGATCAACTCCGTGATGCGCGGCGTTTTCCTCAAAGACAGCGCGCTGCGCCGCGAATTTTTGTCACTCATCCCCGGGAGAAACTGATCTATGTTGGTACGCCTGCTTTACGCCAGCCGCGTGGTCGATACCTCGCCCGAGGCCATTGAATCCATCCTGGCCCAGTCGCGCCAGCACAACCCGGGCAGCGGCATCACCGGGGTGCTGTGCTATGGCGGCGGGGTTTTTCTGCAAGCCATCGAGGGTGGCCGCTCGGCGGTGAACGCGCTGTACGGCCATATCCAGCGCGACCCACGCCACCAGCAGGTGGAGCTGCTGCACTACGAAGAGATTGACGAGCGCTGCTTTGGCGGCTGGACCATGGGCCAGGTCAACCTCAGCAAGGTCAACCATTCCATCTTGCTCAAATATTCGGAAAAGCCTGAACTCGACCCTTATGCGGTGTCGGGCAAGGTGTCGTTTGCACTGCTGCAAGAGCTGATGGCCACCGCTGCCATCATGGGCCGCGCCTGACCACATCCCCCAGCCCCGCCTTGTTGGGCGTTGATTTTTCCAGCAGCCCCAGTGCGCGCAAACCCATCGTGCTGGCGCTGGGCCAGCGCACGGGCACGCAGGTGCAGCTGGCGCAGTTGCATCGCTTCCACACCTTGGCAGATTTCACGGCGTGGCTGGCCGAGCCGCGTTGCTGGGTGGGCGGTTTTGATTTTCCATTTGGGTTGCCGCGCGCGCTGGTGCAGCAGCTGGGCTGGCCGTTGCAGTGGTCGGCCTGCATGGCGCATTACCAGAGCCTGACGCGCGCACAAATCCGCGACACCTTTGCCGCCTTTTGCGCCGCCCGCCCTGTGGGGGCCAAGTTTGCCCACCGTGCCACCGATGGCCCGGCGGGCTCCAGCCCCAGCATGAAATGGGTCAATCCGCCGGTGGCGTACATGCTGCACGCGGGCGTTCCGTGCCTGTTGCAAGCGGGCGTGTGCCTGCCCGGCCTGCACCCCGGCGATAGCGCGCGCGTGGCCCTCGAAGCCTATCCCGGCCTGCTGGCGCGGCAGATTTTGGGTCGTCGCAGCTACAAAAGCGATGACCGCGCCCGGCAAACCCCCGAGCGCTTGGTGGCCCGCCAAGACCTGCTCCACGCGCTGGAGACCGGCCAGAACCGCCTGGGCCTGCAGCTGCAGTTGGGCCACGCCCAGCGCGATGCCGTGCTGAACGACCCCCGTGGCGATGTGCTGGACGCCGTGCTGTGCCTGTTGCAGGCCGCCTGGGGCGAATTGCGCCGCGCCCATGGGGATGCAGGGTACGGCCTGCCGCCCGGGTTCGATGCGCTGGAGGGTTGGATCGTCACGGCCCAGCCTGCCACCGCGTCCGCCACCACCACCGGGGATACGCCATGACCGCGCCCCTGCGCAGTGCCCGCGCTGCCCTGGCCGCTGCACTGCTGCTGTGCGGCGCTGCGCTGGCCGCACCGGCGCCCTGGTACTACTGGCGCAGCAAAATCGACGGCACCCGCATTTGTGCGCAAACCTCGCCCGGCCCGGGTTGGGAGCAAGACAGCGCCCCATTTGAAGGCCCCGGCTGCCAGACGCGCCCGCGCCCGCCCACCCGGCGCTGATGGCCCGGCGTGCCCGTGCTGGTTTCCCGGCACCAGGTGGGCGGGGCGGCACAATCGGCGTTTTTTGGGCGCTTCGCTGCCACCACCGATTGCCATGCCTTCTCTGGAAACCCTGATCACCTTTTTTGGCGTCTCGCTGCTGCTGGGGCTGACGCCCGGGCCGGACAACCTTTTTGTGCTGGTGCAGTCCGCCCAGCGTGGCTGGCGTGCGGGCATGGCGGTGGTGCTGGGCTTGTGCGTGGGGCTGGTGGTTCACACGGCGGCGGTGGCGCTGGGGCTGGCGGCGGTGTTTGCCGCCTCGGCCATGGCGTTCACGGCGCTGAAGTGGTGTGGCGCCGCCTATCTGGCTTATCTGGCCTGGCAGGCTTTGCGGGCGCCAGCGGCGCTGGCCTGCGAAGCGGCGCCCACCGCCGCTGTGGCCAGTGGGCCCAGCGGGCGGCGCATGGTGGCACGCGGTGCGGTGATGAGCCTGACCAACCCCAAGGTGCTGGTGTTTTTCCTGGCCTTTTTGCCGCAGTTTGCCGATCCCGCGCGCGGCCCGGTGGCGTTGCAGCTGATGGTGCTGGGCGCCGTGTTCATCGTGGCTACGCTGCTGGTGTTTGGCGCCATCGCCTGCTTTACCGGGGCGTTTGGCGCGCTGTTGCAGCGCTCGGTACGGGCGCAAACGGTGCTCAACCGGGTAGCGGGTCTGGTGTTTCTGGGATTGGCCGTGCGCCTGGCCACCGCAGAGCGGTGATTGATTTGCTACTTTAATGATAGCTGCTTGCGCTTATTGCACGGGCGCCAGAGGCCTATTTGCTTACTATTTTGATGGCGCCCACCCGATAATCAGGCCATGACCGACATCATCCTCATCCGCCACGGCGAGACCGACTGGAACCGCGAGCTGCGCTTTCAGGGACAGGTCGATGTGCCACTCAACGCCACCGGCCATGAGCAGGCGCGCCGCCTGGCCCAGCGCCTGGCGCAGGAGGCGGTGGTGGCCCACCATTTGGTCAGCAGCGATCTGGTGCGCACCCGCCAGACGGCGCAGCCCGTGCTGGGCGCGCTGTTGCCGCAACTGCACATCGACAACCTGACCGACCCCGACCTGCGCGAGCAAAACTTTGGCCTGGTCGATGGCATGCGTGTGCAGGACATCAAAGACCAGCACCCTGATGCCTGGGCGCGGTGGCTGTGCTTTGCGCCCGACAGCGGCATGCCTGGCGGTGAGACGACGCAACAGTTCCACGCCCGCGTTATTGGGGCCCTGCAACGCCTGGCGCAGCAGCACGCGGGCCAGACGCTGGTGGTGGTCACGCACGGCGGCGTGCTTGACATGGTTTGGCGCACCGCGCAGGGCCTGGGCTTGTCGGGGCCGCGCCAAAGCGATATTCCGAACGCTGCGCTGAACCGGGTGCGTCTGCGTCCCGGTGCCATCGATATCCTGCATTGGGCCGATACGCGCCATCTCCAGGGCCTGCCCGCGCAACCCGTGTACGACCAGACCCGGTTGCAAGGCGCGGGGGCCGCCCCGCCTGCTGACCGCTGACCGTGGTTGCCCCGTGCCATCGGGGCCGTGGCAGGGTGGCGTCAGGGCTGGGGCGATGTAGCCGGGCAACGGTGCGGCGGTGCTGCCAGGCGCCACCGCCCCCGGATGCCGCTGGCTGCGTGGGTGTGATCGTTCCGGCCAATCGGTTTGACCGCCTGTGCCATTGGCGGGCCCGGGGGTGGTGCCTAGACTGGCCCGTGCCATGTCCCAAAATCCTTCCTCCCTTTCTTCTTCTGCGCCTGCGGGCGCTCCGCTGCGCGGCGTGCGCGTGCTTGACCTGACACGGCTGCTGCCCGGCCCGGTGTGCGCGCTGCATTTGGCCGATCTGGGCGCTGAGGTCATCAAAATCGAAGACACCGGCGCGGGTGACTACGCCGCAGCGGCGCTGCGCACGCTGGTCAACCGCAACAAGCGCGGGCTGGCGCTGGACTTGAAGCAGCCCGGTGGCGTCGAGGCGCTGCTGCGCCTGTGCGAGAGCGCCGATGTGCTGGTGGAGGGCTTTCGCCCCGGCGTGATGGAGCGCCTGGGCGTGGGCTACGCCGCAGTGGCCGCGCGCAACCCGCGCATCGTTTATTGCAGCATCACCGGCTACGGCCAGACTGGCCCCTACCGCGATGCCCCTGGCCACGACATGAACTACAGCGGCTGGGCCGGTGTGGCCGACCAGGTGGGCGTGCCCGGTCAGCCCCCGGCACTGTCGAATCTGCCGGTGGCCGACCTGCTCGGCGGCTCGATGACGGCAGCCATGGGCATTCTGGCGGCGCTGTTCGATGCCAGCCGCACCGGCACCGGACGCCATGTGGACATCGCCATTGCCGATGGCGTGCTGGCCCATGCCGTGCTGCCGCTGGCCGCCGTCAACACCCACGGCCAGGCCGATGCGGTAGGCCAGAGCAAGCTCACAGGCGCGCTGCCGTGCTACGCCATGTATGCCACCGCCGATGGCCGCTATCTGGCCGTGGCCGCGCTGGAGCGCAAGTTCTGGGATGCCTTTTGCGCGCGCATTGGCCGGGCGGATCTGCAAGCCTTGCACTACCCGCTGGCGCCCGCGCAGGCGCAGTGGGTGCGCGCCGAATTGCAGGCGCTGATCGGTGCGCACCCCCTGGCCTGGTGGACAGACAAACTGCGCGACGCTGACTGCTGCGTCACGCCCGTGCTGCGGCTGCAAGAAGCGCTGGACAACCCGCAGTTTGCTGCCCGCGCCATGGTGCTGCCGCTGGATGCGGGTGCCAGTGCCACCGCCAGCGCCGCCGCTACCAACCCCACCCCAGACCGGGCGCAGCGCCAGTTTGCCTGCCCCGTGAAGATGACCGGATTTGAGTTTTCCGTGCGCCAACCTGCGCCACGCCCCGGTGAACACACCGAGGACGTGCTGCGGGAGGCGGGTTACAGCGCAGCGGAGATACAGGCTTTGCGCAGCCGGGGTGCCGTGGGCTGAACCCCTTTTTCCGGGGGGGCAGGCCATGGCAACAAACCATCCAGAAAAACCAAGGAGACAAGCATGCCAAAACAACCAACCCAGGGCTGGACACGCCGACGGGCCACCGCATCGGCTTTGCTGGTGGCGGGCGCCGCGCTGCTGGGCACACCTGCTGCGTGGGCCGATAGCTACCCGTCCAAGCCCATCACGCTGATCTTGCCGTTTCCGGCCGGGGGCGCGACCGATGTGCAGATGCGTGTGCTGGCGCAGGCTGCGGCCAAAGAGCTGGGCCAGCCCATCATCGTCTCCAACCGCCCGGGCGTGGGCGGCACGCTGGGGCCAGCGGCCATGGCCCAGTCATCGCCCCCCGATGGCTACACCATTGCGTTGATTGCGGCCACGCTGTTTCGCCTGCCGCACCTGATGAAGGTCAGCTACGACCCGGCCAAAGACTTCACCTACCTCATCAACCTGACGGGCTATACCAACGGTCTGGTGGTGCGCCAGGATGCGCCCTGGAAGAACGTGCAGGAACTGCTGGCCGACGCCAAGGCCCGTCCCGGCGCCATCAGCTACGGCGCTACCGGCAAGGGCAGCGGTGGCCACATTGCCATGGAGCGCCTGCTGCGCACGGCGGGCGTGCAGATGACCTTCATTCCCTACAAGGGCGGGGCCGAAACCACCACCGCGCTGCTGGGCGGCCACCTCAACGTGATCTCTGACCCGGGCTGGGGCCCCATCGTGGAGTCGGGCAAGGCCCGGGTGCTGGCCACGCTGGGCGAGGCGCGACTCAAGCGTTTTCCGCAGGTGCCCACGCTCAAGGAGCTGGGCTTTGACCTGGTGGTGAATTCGCCCATCGGCCTGGCTGGCCCCAAGGGCATGGAGCCTGCCGTGGTCAAGAAGCTGCACGATGCTTTCCGCAAGGCCATGAACGAGCCCGGCTACCAGCAGGCGCTGGAGCTGAACGACCAGGTGCCCCTCTACATGGGCGCGGAGGAGTACGGCCGCTACGCCACAGAGCAGACCGCACGCGAGAAGGTCTTTGTGCAGGAGCTGGGCATTAAACTGGACTGATGTCCCCCGCCGTGACCAGCCACACCATCGCCATTCCCCAGGTGATACAGATCATCCAGGGGGTGCGCCAGCGCGGCATGGACGTGGACGCCATCTTGCAGCGTGCGGGCATTGCCCCGGCCCTGCTCGACTCGCCGCTGTCGCGCGTCACGCAGGCGCAGTACGCCGCACTCATGAAGGTGCTGCGCCGCGTCTGCCGCGATGAGCTGTGGGGCCTGTGCAGCCGCCCGGTGAAGGTGGGCAGCTTTGCCCAGGTGTGCCAGGCGCTGGTGCATTGCCACACGCTGGGCGATGCGCTGCGCACCGCGTTCCGCTTCTACCACCTGATGCTGCAAGACTTTGTGCCGCGCCTGCAAGTGCGTGGCAACACAGCGCGGGTGGTCATGGTGACGCTGCGCGAGCGCGATCCGCTGCTGGCCTATGCCGAGCGCTCGTTCTGCTTTCTGGGCTACGGCGTGATGTCGTGGCTGGTGTCGCGCCGCATTCCGCTGTCGTGCGTGTTTTATCCCCCGGGGACGGACATGCCCTACGGAACGGAGGCCGAACGCTTGTTCCAGGCCCCCGTCAGCCACGCGCAGCCGCGCATGGGGTTTGAGTTTGATGCCAGCTGGCTCAGCCTGCCCATCGTGCAAAACCCCCAGAGCCTGCAAGAGTTCATGGCGCAAGTGCCCAAGGTGCTGGTGGTGAAGTACCGCCACCAGGCCAGCCTGAGTGAGCGCATCCGGCGCATGCTGCGCCGCTACCTGGCCAGCGAGATGCCTTCGCTGGAGCAGGTCAGCGAGACCCTGGCCATGACCCCGCAGACCCTGCGCCGGCGCCTGCGCGATGAGGGGCAGGGCTACCAGGCCATCAAGGACAACCTGCGCCGCGATGCGGCCATCGAGTACCTGAGCCAGCCCGAACTGACGCTGGCCGACATCGCCGGGCGATTGGGGTTTTCTGAAGCCAGCACCTTCCACCGTGCCTTCAAGGGCTGGACGGGGCTGTCACCCGGCGCCTACCGCCAGACCCAGCTCCACCCTTTGTGAGCGCTGCCCCCGCCCAGGTGCGGCGGGCGGGCGGTTGAGCGCGGGCATTCCCAGGCGCTGCGCACCCACTGTGCTGCGCCCACCCCAGCGGGCAACCCGTGCCCGAAAACCGTGGCCCTGGTGGCTGCCCTGCAACTGTCGGCGGCGGGCAAGGTGCTGAAGAGCCGTCTGCACACGCCAACAACGGAGATGGCAGCAGCTGTGCCTGCGTGATCTTTTTTGCCAATCATTTTGTGCTAAACGGCGATTGGCGCACCCCCTGCCGACTGCCACACTGCACCCATGTTCAGCCCCAGTGGCCGCCAGAGCCACACCGCTGCGCATCCGCATCCAACCCTATGAACCGCCGGAGACAAACCATGAAATTTTCCCGACGCAGCCCCCTGCGCATGGCCTTGGGCAGCGCCTTGGCCGTCCTGCTGGGCACTGCCGCCTTGCCCATGGCCGCCCAGACCGCAGACACCAGCGCCTACCCCTCCAAGCCTCTGAGAATGATCGTTCCGTACCCGGCAGGCGGCGGGGCCGACATCATTGGCCGGGCCATTGCGCAGCAGCTGGGCCAGGCCTGGAATGTGCCCGTCATCGTCGAGAACAAGCCCGGTGCCAGCGGCATCACCGGCAACGATCTGGTGGCCAAATCGGCCCCCGATGGCTACACCATGCTGATCGGCATCACCGCCATGATCCAGACCCCCGCGCTGTACGCCAAGCTGCCCTACGACGTGCTGAAAGACTTTGCGCCGGTGTCACAAATTGCCATGTCCTCCGACCTGTTCGTGGTGCCGCGCGATGTGCCCGCCAAGACGCTGCCAGAGTTCATCGCCCTGGCCAAGGCCCACCCGGGCAAGTACAGCTACGGCAATTACGGCAACGGCACCTCGTCGCACATGCACGGCGAGCTGCTCAAAATGAAGGCAGGCGTTGACCTGACGGCCATCCCCTACAAGGGCGCGGCACCGCTGGTCAACGATGTGCTGGGGGGGCAGTTGTCGTCGGCGTTTGTCGATGCGTCTTCGGCCAACGCGCACCTCAAGTCCGACAAGTTCCGCATCCTGGCCATCACGGGCATGCGCCGCCACCCGGCCTTGCCCGAAGTGCCCACTTTCACGGAGGCGGGCTACAGCGGCTTTGAAGCCAACGGCTGGTATGGCGCTTTTGTGGCCGCTGGCACGCCCAAGCCCATCGTGGACAAGCTCTCGGCCGAGGTGCGCAAGATCGTCGCCTCGCCCGAGCTCAGTGCCCGCCTGACTGCCATGGGCCTGCGCCCCGTGGGCAGCACGGCGCAAGAGCTGGCCGACGTCATGGCCCGCGACCTGCCCAAGTGGAGCCGCATCGTCAAGGACGCCAAGATCACGCTGGAGTAACGCGCCCCCTTGCCCCTGCACTGCGCCAGCCCCTTTTGCCCAACCCAAGGAAACCCCATGTCATCACACAAAAGAGCCGTACACGTCGTTGGCGTCGGCATGATCCCCTTCACCAAGCCCGGTGCCAGCGACCCGTACACGGTCATGGGCGCGCGCGCTGCCAAGCTGGCGCTGGAAGACGCTGGTGTCGATTACGCCCTGGTCGAGCAGGCCTATGTCGGCTATGTCTATGGCGACTCCACCGCCGGCCAGGCGGCCATTTACGGCGTGGGCCTGACGGGTATTCCGGTGTTCAACCTGAACAACAACTGCTCCACCGGCTCCAGCGCGCTGTTTCTGGCGCGCCAGGCCGTCGAGAGCGGCCAGGTGGAATGCGCCATTGCCCTGGGGTTTGAGCAAATGCAGCCTGGCGCGCTCAAGGGCGCCTGGGACGACCGCCCCTCGCCCATGGCCCGCTTTGCCGAGGTCATGACCGCGCACCAGGGCTACGACCCTGCCACGCCGCGCGCGGCGCAGTTCTTTGGCGGCGCAGGCCGCGACTACATGGCGCAGTACGGCATCCGCGCTGATACCTTTGGCCGCATCTCGGTCAAGGCGCGCCAGCATGCCGCGCGCAACCCGCTGGCCGTGTTCCGCCAGACGCTCACGCTGGACGAAGTGATGGCCGCGCCCATGGTGTTCGATCCGCTCACACGCTACCAGTGCTGCCCGCCCACCTGCGGTGCGGCGGCGGCCATCGTCTGCTCGGCAGAATTTGCGCAAAAGCACAACCTCGACCGCCGCGTCGTCATTGCCGCCCAGGCCATGACCACCGATACGCCCAGCACCTTCGAGAGCGGCGACATGCGCAAAGTGGTGGGCTACGACATGAGCGTGGCCGCTGCGCGCCAGGTGTACGAGGCCGCCGGTATCGGCCCCGAAGACCTCGACGTGGTCGAGCTGCACGACTGCTTTACCGCCAACGAGCTCATCACCTACGAAGCCCTGGGCCTGACCCCCGAGGGCACGGCAGAAAAGTTCATCCTTGATGGCGACAACACCTACGGTGGCCGCGTGGTGACCAACCCCTCGGGCGGCCTGCTGTCCAAGGGCCACCCGCTGGGCGCCACGGGCCTGGCGCAGTGCTACGAACTCACCCACCAGCTGCGCGGCACCGCCGAACAGCGCCAGGTGGAGGGTGCGCGCAACGCGCTGCAACACAACCTGGGGCTGGGCGGCGCCTGTGTGGTCACGCTCTACCAACGGGCCTGAGGAGCGGCGCGCCATGATCGACAAGCGTTTCATTGGGCATGTGATGCCTACCTTCAGCGCCGTGGTGGAGGCAGGGCGGTTGCGCTTCTTCGCCAAGGCCACGGGCCAGACCGACCCCCTCTACAGCGATGAGGCCGCCGCCCGTGCCGCAGGCCACCCCGGCCTGCCAGTGCCGCCCACCTTTTTGTTCTGCCTGGAGATGGAAAGCCCCGATCCGGCGGCCATCCGCAACCTGTTGGGCATGGACTACCGCAGCCTGCTGCACGGTGAACAAGGCTTTACCTACCACGCCATGGCCTACGCGGGCGACACCCTGACCTTCGAGCAGCGCATCGAAGACATCTACGACAAAAAGGGCGGCGCGCTGGAGTTTGTGGTGCGCACAACGCGCGTGACCAACCAGCACCAGCAGCTGGTGGCCGAGCTGCGCTGCGTCACTGTGATCCGCAACGCCACCGGGAGCTGACATGACCGCCACTGCCTTGAACTACGACACCATCGCCGTCGGTGACGCGCTGCCCGGTTTGGAGACACCGCCGATTTCGCGCCTCACGCTGGCGCTGTACTGCGGCGCCTCGGGCGACCACAACCCCATCCACGTCGATACCGACTTTGCCCGCGCCGCCGGTATGCCCGATGTGTTTGCCCACGGCATGCTCTCCATGGCCTGGCTGGGCCGTGTGCTCACCAACTGGGTGCCGCAGCAAGACCTGCTCGAATACAGCGTGCGCTTTGCCGCCATCACCCATGTGGGCGAGCGCATCACCTGCGCGGGCAAGGTGGTTGAAAAACTGGAGCGCGCGGGCCGCCGCTGCGTGCGCGTGGAGCTGTCCACCACCAACCAGGATGGTCTGCTCAAGCTCGCGGGCGAGGCCGTGCTGGCCATCGCCTGATCTTCTTTGTTCCTTCCTTCTTCAAGATTGCTTCTCACATGACTCGCAAACTCGACAACAAAGTGGCCCTGGTATCGGGCTCTGGCCGTGGCATTGGCCGTGAAATCGCCCTCAAGCTGGCCGCCGAGGGTGCGCGCGTGGTCATCAACGACCTCGATGCCACCCCCGCCCAGCAGACCGTGGCCGACATCATCGCCGCCGGGGGCCAGGCCGTGGCCTGCGTGGGCAGCGTGACCGAAGCGGACTTTGCCGAACGCTTTGTGGCCACCGCCATCGACACCTACGGCGGCCTGGACATCATCGTCAACAACGCCGGTTACACCTGGGACAACGTGGTGCAAAAGATGACCGACGAGCAGTGGGAAGCCATGCTGGCAGTCCACCTGACGGCACCGTTCCGCATTCTGCGCGCTGCGTCCAGCTTTATCCGCGACGCCGCCAAGCGCGAGGCCGAAGCAGGCAAGCCGGTACACCGCAAGGTGGTGAACATCTCGTCCACCTCGGGCGTGTACGGCAACGCGGGCCAGGCCAACTACGCGGCGGCCAAGGCCGGCATCAACGGCCTGACCAAAGCCATGGCCAAAGAGTGGGGCCGCTACAAGGTCAACGTCAACAGCGTGGCTTTCGGTTTGATCATGACGCGCCTGACCGAGGTGGATGCCAGCGCCGATGCCAAGATCGACATCGCGGGCCAGCAGATCAAGGTGGGCGTGCGCCCCGACATCCTGAAGAACGCCGAGGCCACGATCCCGCTGGGCCGGGGCGGCACGCCCGAAGAAGCGGCGGGCGCCGTGTACCTGTTCTGCATCCCTGAATCCGACTACGTCAGCGGCCAGGTGCTGGTCTGCGGCGGCGGCAAACCCTGAGGAGACACCATGGAAAGCGTTCTGACTTTTCCCCGCACGGTGTTCCGTGAAGACCATGAAATGCTGCGCCAGACGGTGCGCCGTTTTCTGGAACGCGAGTGCAAGCCGCGCCAGGCCCAATGGGACCAAGATGGCAAGGTAGATCGCGAAACCTGGCTCAAGGCCGGGCGCGAGGGTCTGCTGTGTACCGCCCTTGACCCCGAGTGGGGCGGCGCCGGTGGCGACTTTGGCCACTCTGCCGTCATCGTCGAAGAAATCGCCCGCGCTGGCATCAGCGGCCTGGGGTTCGGCCTGCACTCGGACATCGTGGCGCCCTACATCGAGCGCCTGGGCACCGAAGCGCAAAAGCGCCAGTGGCTGCCCAAGGCCGCCAGCGGCGAGGTGATTCTGGCGATTGCCATGAGCGAGCCCGGCGCGGGCAGCGACCTGAAAGCCATCCGCACCACCGCCCGCCGCGAGGGCGACGAGTACGTGATCAACGGTGCCAAGACCTTCATCTCCAATGGCCTGAACTGCGACCTCATCGTGGTCGTGGCCAAGACCCAGCCCGAGCTGGGCGCCAAGGGCGTGTCGCTGATCCTGGTCGAGGCCGACCGGGCGGGCTTCAAAAAAGGCCGCAAGCTGGAAAAAATGGGCCAGGAAGCCGCCGACACCGCCGAGCTGTTCTTTGAGGACGTGCGCGTGCCCGCCAGCAACCTGCTGGGCGAAGAGAACAAGGGCTTTGCCTACCTGATGCAGGAGCTGGCGCAAGAGCGTTTCATCATCGCCGTGGGGGCTGCCACCAAGCTGGAGGTGATGCTGGACGAGACCATCCGCTACACCAAAGAGCGCAAGGTGTTCGGGCAAACCGTGTTCGACTTCCAGAACACCCGCTTCAAGCTGGCCGAGATCAAGGCCCGCACCACGGCCCTGCGCATGATGGTGGACCAGTACCTGGCCGAACACATGCGGCGCAAGCTGACGGTGGAAGAAGCCGCCATTGCCAAGCTCTACGCCACCGAAGAGCTGGGCCGCAGCCTGGATGAGCTGCTGCAACTCTACGGTGGCTACGGCTACATGATGGAGTACCCGATTGCGCGCGCCTTTGTCGATTCGCGCGTCAACCGCATCTACGGCGGCACCAGCGAGGTCATGAAAGAGCTGATCTCGCGCAAGCTCTAAGCCGCTTGGCCGCCCGCGCCTGCATTCCTTGCACCTCAAGAACAACTGGAGACATTCCATGGCGCCTTTGCACCACCGCTTCTGGCCCAAGGGCGTGCCGCACGATGTGCG
>ERZ724524.1530-NODE-1530-length-15376-cov-6.626852_pt1 | contig 15376 bp, 13 predicted proteins | sample MGYA00376057_ERZ724524 | MGnify/ENA primary metagenome ERZ724524 (study PRJEB28724, sample SAMN07190888) | wastewater metagenome | isolation source: influent of sewage treatment plant in Hong Hong | place: USA: Christiansburg, Virginia | collected 2016-03-01 ...
GAGCAGCGGACTCTTAATCCGTAGGTCGACAGTTCGAATCTGTCGCGCCCCACCAGAATTCAAAGGCTTGCGCTTAGGCGCAGGCCTTTTTGTTTTGGGCGCAACAATAGCGCGACCAAAGGGGCTCGTGTTCCCCATACTCATCCGGCATCTCTCGAAACCATAGCAGGCCGAAATGAGGTCAATGCGTAATGACATTTTGTCAATGCGTATTGCCTTTATAAATCAGTTGCTTACACAGATCATTCTTTTCTGGCATGCCAGAATGTCATATTTTGTGTGCGGGTTCAGGTTGATGCTCGGTTAAAAACGCATATTAATCAATTGGTTATAAGAGCTGTTTCGATCGGGCACGCAACGTGCGTTTGGTTGGTTGAGCAAGCCTGTCCCCGGGATGGATTGCTCTACCCGGCTCACTCGAGTCGGGTTCCTACAAACCAACTCTTCGAAGAGGCTTTTATGAAAATCAAATCCATCGTTGTTGCTTCCTTGCTTTCCATGTGTATTTCTGGCGCTGCCGTTGCAGCTGACCAGAAGGGCATGTCCGGGATGAGTGGTATGGAAGGTCAGAAGGGCATGTCCGGGATGTCCGGGATGTCCGGTATGGAAGGCCAAAAAGGTATGTCCGGCATGAGTGGCATGGAAGGCCAGAAGGGCATGTCTGGAATGTCCGGTATGGAAGGTAAGAAAAAATCCAAACAGCAGGGCATGAGCGGCATGTCTGGCATGTCCGGGATGGAAGGTCAAAAGGGGATGTCCGGTATGTCCGGTATGTCCGGCATGGAAGGTCAGAAGGGGATGTCTGGCATGTCCGGTATGTCTGGCATGGAAGGCAAGAAGAAATAAGGAGGTAATTCGGCGCCGGGGGAGGGGTGTCGCGCTTCCCCGCGTCTTTCCAAGAGAGCTCGCCATGAAACTCTGTATCCAGAAATGTTTGGCACTATCGGTGTCATCTTTTATTTTTGCATTGCCCTTGGCTGCGTTTGGTGCCGAAACGGTAAATGCCGAAACTTCACGATTCGTCGCCGGTCTGGCGCCCTATGAACGCCCTGCTGGCGCGCCGGTCATTCTGGCTTTCGCTTCTGGCAGCGATTGGCAAAACCGGGCGCTTAAAGGCGTCAGCGAGCCGCGACCGACCAGCCTGAATTTTCTCAATGATCAGGGTGCTTGGTATACGCCCTTTATTCACCCTGGAATACCGGGCTATTACGATCTGCGGCGCTGGCATGAGCAGGCGGGTGGATCCAATAAAGTGAGCCGATAAGTTCATGAAAAACATACGAATCAGGATAGTGGCCAGCCTGATCATCATGGTCTCGTCCTGTGGCGATAAGCCCGGTGCTGACATCAAGGCAGCTGCCACCAAAGCTGTCGCGGTCGACGCCGAAAATGGCGGAAAACTATTGCGCGCAACATACAGTCCTTTGCATTTCAAGCCGGCTATCGAGTCGGCCAGCGACGATCAGTGTCTGGCCTGCCACAAGGAGGTGCTGGAAGACAAACCGCGCGTTGCTTCGCCGGCCGGCATCAAGGCAGCCGACGGCTTGGCCTGGTATCAGCGGACAAGTACTTATAGCGGTGATCAGGACACTTTCCATCGGCGGCATCTGACGACGCCGCTCGCCAAGAAACTGATGAATCTCAAATGCAATACCTGTCACCAGGGGCACGACCCGCGTGAAGAGGCGCCTGGCTCATCGGCTACCGCAGCACCTCAAAGCGATAACGCCTTCACATTGCGCAAGCAGGTAAATCCTGAAACGACCTGTCTCAAATGCCATGGCCAGATGCCGGCCAAGGAGATCATGGGCTTGCCCGGACCTTGGCATGAGGTCAAGGAGATGTTCCAGAACGATTGTCTGACCTGCCACGCAGCGATTCGTACCAAGCGCCATCAAGTGACCTATCTCAATGCCGAGGCGATTGAAGCAATGGCCGTCGCTGGCAAGGAAAGCAAAACGGCTGACGATGTCTGCTACGGCTGTCACGGTGGCCGTTCCTGGTATCGCATTGCCTATCCCTATGCCCGCAATGCCTGGCCCGGCATGGGTGACATCACGCCTGAATGGGCGTTACAGCGACCCCAGCATTCCGAATCACGTTTCCTGAAGGCGGAACCGAAACCATGAACAAGCTCCCGTTCTCAATTCTTAATCCGGCGCGTCGCAGTTTTCTGAAAACCTCAGCCGCCGGGACGGCACTCGCCGCTACCAGTGGCTTTCTCGAACTGGCGCTTGAGCAGAAGGATGCCGAAGCCTTCGCCCATGAGCCTTACCTGCGCGATGACCAGCTGACGACGGTCGTCACTTCCTGCGACCATAATTGCGGTTCGCGCCACATGCTGGTGGCGCATAAAAAGGGCGACGTCATCGTCCGCTTGTCCACCGACGACGGGCGCTATCAGGCTGGCGGCGCATTCGGCAAGGATACGTTTGCCGAGCCACAATTGCGGGCCTGTCTACGCGGGCGTTCCTATCGGTCACGGCTCTATTCGCCGGAACGTCTGCTCTACCCGATGATGCGCGTCGGCGAACGTGGCGAGGGCAAGTTCAAGCGCGTTTCGTGGGACGAGGCGCTGAACCACATCGCCAGCAAAATGGTGGAGTTGAAGCAGAAGTACGGGCCGACAGCCATTCTCGATCAGGCCTATGCCGGCAGTTCGTATGGCGTGCTGCACAAGTCGGACCAGATCGAAGGATTGCTGGCGCGCTTTCTTGGCATGTTCGGTTGCCGGACCAACTCCTGGTCGGTGCCGAGTTATCAGGGGACGACCTTTTCGTCGAACATGACCTTCGGCACCATTCACGATGGCAATGAGGACGATGCTTTTGCTTCCGGCAAGCTGATCATCATGTGGGGTTGGAACCCGGCCTACACATTTCATGGCGGTAACACCTTCTATTACATGCGGCTGGCCAAGCAGCGTGGCTGCAAATTTGTCGTCGTCGATCCGCAATACACCGATTCCGCCGCCGCCTACGATGCGTGGTGGATTCCCATCCGCCCGAATACCGATGCGGCGATGCTCGCCGGCATGGCGCACTACATATTTGCCAACAACCTGCAGGATCAGAAATTCATCAACAAATTCTGTCAGGGCATGGATGCCGGCACGATGCCGGAGTGGGCGAAAGATCAGGAGAGTTTCAAGGATTACATCCTCGGCACCAACGATCAGATACCAAAGACCCCGGAATGGGCCGAGACGATTTGTGGCGTATCGGCAGCAGATATCAAGAAGCTGGCCGATATGTATGCCCGCACTAAACCAGCCGCCCTCAAAGCCTCCTGGGGACCGGGGCGCAATGCTTATGGCGAGCAGTACAACCGCATGGCGGCGGCAGTGCAGGCGATGACCGGTAACATCGGCATACTCGGCGGCTGTGCCGAGGGCGTCGGCAAGGGTTGGCATGCCGAGTCGGTAGCTTATCCTTACGACGAAAACGCCAACCTCTGGTGGGCATCAATCAAGTCGGATCGCTGGGCGCACTGTGTCATCAATTATCCAAATGTAAAACGCGAGGAAATCGGTTGTTGGCCGCGCGAGGATGAGCTGGATGGCAAGATCCCTAATATCAAGGCGATTTTCTGGCACGGTTCCGACTGGTTCAACCAGCTGACCAATATCAACAAGGAAATCGAGGCGATCAAGAAACTGGAACTGGTGGTCTGCTCCGATTCAACCATCACACCTTCCGGGCTGTGGGCCGATGTCCTGTTGCCGATTGCCACCCACTTCGAACGTCATGATGTGGGCTTGCCCTGGTACAAGGGGCATTACTACATCCATCGTCCCAAAGTCATTGAGCCGATGGGCGAATCGAAGACTGATCTGCAGATCTATACCGAGCTGGCCTATCGTCTGGAACAACTCGATCCGGCGCTCAAGGACTTTGGCAAGCGCTACAACCCGCGTGCTGAGCGCAGCTATTTTCAGGATCCCGAGGCGGTAGATGAAGCCTATCTGGTGGCTTGGTGGAAAAAGGTGCAGGCGAACCAGGGTGTAAGCATGTCTTGGGAAGATTTCAAACGGCATGGCGTTTACAAATTCACCTTCGACAAGCCGCATGTTGCTTTCCGCGAGCAAATCGAGGATGGCGTGCCATTCGAAACTCCGTCCGGCAAAATCGAGATCCTGTCGACCACCTTGGCCAAGGTCAAGGACTGGACCAGGACCCAGTGGGGTTACCCGATTCCGTCCATCCCCAAATGGATAGAGCCGTTTGAATGGATGGGGCACGCCTTGGCAAAAGATTATCCATTCCACATGATCACTCCGCATCCGCGTTGGCGTACGCACTCGATCTTCAACAATATTCCTTGGCTACGTGAAACCTATCAGCAGGAAATCACCATGAATGCCAGTGATGCAAGAAAGCTCGGCATTGTCACCGGCGATATTGTCGAAGCGTGGAACGCGCGCGGCAAAGTGGTTGTTCCCGCCTATGTCACCGAACGCTGCCTGCCAGGTGTGGTGGTGGTTTTCGAAGGCTCATGGATGGATCTCGACAAGCAGGGTGTTGACCGCTCCGGCAATCCCGATTTTCTGACCAAGGATGAACCCAGTCCGGCGGGGGCCTTTGCCTACAATACGATTCTGGTCAATGTGAAGAAGAGTGCTCTGGAACATCGTCCCGGCTGGGATAGCCAAGCTACTGCGCGTTCCTATATTTTCCGCCGCGACGCATGAGGAGCCGTCCATGACCAAAAAACTCGACATGAAAGAAGTCAAGGTTGCCCTTGAGCGCAAGGTGGCACAGACCTATGAACCGGTAAAACCGGCCATGCAGTTTGGCTTTGTTCATAACAATGTTGATTGTATTGGCTGCCGCGCCTGCGAAATAGCCTGCAAGGACAAGAATGGCTTGGCGCCGGGGCCACGCTTCCGGCGGGTAATGTACGTCGAAGGCGGGACTTTTCCCGACGTATTTGCCTACAAGGTCAATATGTCCTGTAACCATTGTGCGGAACCGGCCTGCCTGCCGACCTGCCCGACCGGGGCGATCTGGAAGCGCGAAAAGGATGGCATTGTCGATATTGACTCGACGCTGTGCATAGGTTGCCGCAAGTGCGAGGCGGCATGTCCTTACGGCGCACCACAGTGGAATGTGCAGGAACAGATCATCCAGAAATGCAATCTTTGCGTTGATGAAATCGATGCCGGTCGCAAACCTTATTGCGTGATGGCCTGCATGATGCGGGTGCTGGATATCGGCCCGATTGACAAGCTATGGGCAGGGCAGCATCAGACCAAGGCCGTCGGGCCAAATGACAAGATAGTCAGACAGGTGAAAAACATGGCCAGTCCGGAATTGACCAAGCCGTCGATTGCCTTCGTTCCCCACAGCAAAGGCAAGGTCGAGTGATGCTGACAAAAGAAGTTGCCGTCGCGCTTGCCGATGACGCCATCACCCTGGCTGTGCTGCAGGACAAGGAGATTTCGCCATCACTCCTGACTGGACTGAGCCTGCTTGGCTTCCCGGATAATCTGGCAATGTTGCCGATTGGCCAGGTGAACCAGCAAACTTACGAACTGATGCGTGCTTCGGTCACTGGGCTACCGGCAGATCCTTCTAGCCGTTTTCTGGATGAGCTGGCGGCCGATTTTGCTGCCATCTATCTGACCGGTGCCTATGGTGCCTCGCCCAGTGAATCGTTCTGGCTCTCGGATGATCATCTGGTTTGTCAGGAAGCCATGTTCGACTTGCGGGCGCTCTATGCTGCCAGTGGTTTGGCGGCCCCGAACTGGCGCATGCGGCCCGATGATCATCTGGTATTCCAGTTGCAATTTATCGCACGATGTCTTGAGCTTGTGGTCTGTGATAACGACTGGCGTTCGTTGGCCCGTTTTCTCGATCACCATCTGTTACGCTGGTTACCTGATTTTTCAGCACGTATTGCAGCGCGCTGCGATACAGCCTTTTACGGCGCACTTATCCTGTTGACGAACAGTTGGTGCCAGCAATTGCGGGACCTGATTGCGGAAATGCTTGATGAAGTACGGCCCAGCCAGGAGGAGATTGAAGAGCAGCTTCGGCCTCAGCGTGGGGTCATGCCAGCCCCGGAACCTGTCCATTTTGTGCCTGGTATGCACGGCCCCAGTTGGTAAACTTGGCAAACAATATGAAGTGGCTGGGGCCATGAAGCAATGTTTCCGGAGATTTTTTATCGTTGCTGAAGTACCCTGATGCCATGACAACCCGTGTTTCTTATTTGAGCAGCCGCCTGTTGCGTGGCGTGCTTCTGGTTGCCGGTGTCGCTTCGCTGTTACTGGGACTTTTATTCCTCGGTCTCTATCGGGATCAGCTGATTCAGGAACGGGCCGAGGTCTCTTTGCGCCTGAACCGTATGCTGCAGGTGACCTGGGAAAACGCCATGCTCAAGCGTGATGTCGAGGGCTTGCGCGATATCGTTGCCAAGCTGGGCGAACTGGATGGCATACGAGATGTGCTGATTCTGGCGCCAGGTGGTGAGGTTCGTTTCGCCTCTGATCCTGCCAAATTGGGCCACCAGATGCCGGCTGTGGCGCAAGCGACGACCGCCGGCAAACTAGTCAGCCGGTTTGTGAGTCTCGAGCCTGATGGCGAGGTACTGCGTTCGATCAATCCGGTGCCCAATCGGGCACCCTGTACGCCGTGCCACGGGCCTGTTGCCGAGCATCCGGTGAATGGTGTTCTGGTTATTGACTACGATGCGGCGCCGATCCGCGACAGCGCCTGGCGCAGTGCGGTCTTGCTGCTGCTGGCCGGGGCCGCCGTCCTGACGCTGACTCTGTTGACTCTATGGCTGTTGCTGCGTCGCCATGTCATCAAGCCGCTGGCCACGCTTGATGCTGCCACACGTGCCCTGGCGACCGGCGACCTCAGTGTGCGAGCCAGGCTCGGCGGTGATGATGAGATAGCCCGGGCAGCAAGCAGTTTCAATACGATGGCCGAGCGTTTGGCCCAGCAGATTGTCCTGACTGAAACCCAGAAGCGTTATCTTCAAGACTTGCTTGATGGGTTGCCGGATGGCGTGCGTGTCATTCGGGCCTCGGATATGCAGGTCGTTCTGGCCAACCGTGCCTTTTGCCAGCAGCTGGGTATGCCAGCCGAGGCGGTCCTCAACAATCCCTGCTACCAGTGTAGTCATGGTCGTGCCACGCCTTGTGTGCCGACCTTGCTGGTTTGCCCGGTTGTTGAGTTGACGCAGGTTGGCGGAAGCCTGAAGGCCAATCATCATCACCAGCGGGCTGACGGTAGCCTGTTCCCGGCCGAAGTGCATGCCGTCCTCGTCGAAATCGACAATGGCTCCGGCAAGGAGCGCTATGTCGTCGAGTCGGTACGCGATCTCGGCCAGGTGGTTCGTGTTTCCCACGAGCAAAGGCTTTCCGAACTCGGCTTGCTGGCTGCCGGCATTGCGCATGAAATTCACAATCCACTTGGTTCTGTCCGTCTCGGTGTCCAGGGTCTGGCGCGAGAAATTCGGGAAACCAATATCTCGGCCGAGCAAATCGCCGATTATCTGGTGCTGATTGATCAGGAAATCGATAATTGCATCGCGGTCACGCGTCGCCTGTTGTTGCTGGCGCGTCCACCGACCAATAACCTTCAGTTGGTGGTGCTCGGCGAGGCGCTGTCCGATACCTTGAAACTCCTGGCTTTCGATGCGCAGAGCCACGCTATCGTGCAACAATTGGAATTGCCCGACGAGCAATTACGAGTGTTCGCCGACGAAGCCGAAATCCGCATGATCTTCCTTAACCTGATTCAGAATGCTCACCACGCCATGCCTAATGGCGGAACCTTGATTGCCCGTTTGAGCGGCGCTGACGGTCAAGCCTGGATCGAAATCATCGATACCGGCACCGGCATGGAACCCGAGCATATCAGCAGTATTTTCGATCCATTTTTCACGCGTCGTGCCGATGGTGTTGCCGGGACCGGGCTTGGCCTGACCATTGTCAAAAACTTCGTTGACCGGATGGGCGGGGAAATTACGGTGGATAGCACCTTGGGGCAGGGCACTCGCTTCCGTATCCGGCTCGCATTGGCCGAAACCGTATTGGAGAATGGTTCGTGAAAAAGAAAATCCTGTTGGTTGTCGATGACGATGCAGTCTTCAACGGGCTGTTGCGACGGCAGATCGAGGCCATGGGCTTTGCCTCCGTTGGCGCGGCTTCTTGGGCCGAGGCGCAGCAAAAGCTGGGTGAGATCGAACCGAGTGCCATCATTCTCGACTTCAAATTGCCAGACAGTAACGCCGGGAAAATACTTCCCGAAATTCGCAATCAGTACCCGGTGATCGTGCTAACTGGCTATGGCTCAATTCCCAACGCTGTGAGTGCCATCCGGGAAGGTGCCGCCGACTTTCTTACCAAACCGGTCAATGTGGACGAACTTGAGCTGACAGTGAGGCGCGTTCTGGAAACGGCCGAACTGCGGGAGTCAAACCAGTTCTATCGGACCAAGCTGGCCTCGCATCGGCCCGGGCCGATGGTTTTTGAAAGTGCGGCCATGCGTGAAGTGCAGGCCATGATCAATGCCGTCGCACCTACCGATACCACCGTGTTGATTCTCGGTGAGTCCGGTACCGGCAAGGAAATGGTCGCTCAGGCGATTCATGAACGCAGCCAGCGCTCCAGCCGCGAACTGGTCGCCATTGACGGCAGCGGCCTGCAGGAAAACTTGTTCGAATCGGAACTTTTTGGCCACGAACGCGGCGCCTTTACCGGTGCTGATCGGCAAAAGCGGGGATTGATCGAGGAGGCCGGTGGCAGCACGCTTTTCCTGGATGAAATTGGCGATATCGGTGCTGCTATTCAGGCCAAGCTGTTGCGCGTAATGGAGAGCAATACGTTCCGCCGTTTGGGCGGCAACAAGACGCTTGGCGCCGATGCCCGCTTTGTCGCGGCAACCAATCGCGATATCGAAGCGATGGGTCGCATTGGTACCTTTCGCAGCGACCTCTATTTCCGGCTTTCCCGCTTTGTCATTACGGTGCCGCCCCTGCGCTCGCGGCGCGAGGATATCGAGCCGCTGGCCCGCCACTTTCTTGCCATGCTGAGCCGCACGACGACGATGACGCTGGCGCCTGATGCACTCAAACTATTGCTCGCCTATGACTGGCCGGGCAATGTGCGTGAAGTCCGCAATGCGATTGAACGAGCGGTGATTCTCGCTCGCCCTGGCAGCGAGGTGCAAGTGCAGCACCTTTCCTTCATTCCGCGTAACCAACCGGGTGAAGTGGTGCTACGTTTTGGTGAGGAGCCGAGTCTGGAGCAGATCGAGCGCGAATACCTGCGGCAGGTAATCGCCAAATATGGCGGCAACCGGCAGAAAACTGCAGCTGTGCTGGGGATCAGCGAACGGCATGTTTACCGGCTGATCGACAAGTACCACTGAGCGGCTGGCGGCCTGAGCAGGCCGGCTTGATTAACGCGGCTTGCGGCTGAATTTGTCGGCGAGTTGGCTGAGTTTTTCCAGGCGACGTTGTTCGGCTTTGGCTGCTTCTTCAGCGGCTTTGTTGGCTACCTCAACGGCTTTGCGTTGTTCTGCCTGCTTTTTGAAGCGCTCGCGCAGTTGTTCGGCGGCGTGCGTTCGATTTTCATCAGTGACTTCGCCGGCGGGCGTGGTGTCAAGGTTGAGGCGTACGGTGGCCTTTTCCATTTCCTTGAGATAGCGCGTCGAGATGGTGTGGCTACGCATGGCCAGACGCAAAGCCTTTTTCTCCAACTCCGGCAACACGGCGAGAACCTGTTTGTCGATGCCAATGGCCAGCGGGCTGTGATTGCGGAAAATCTCGAAGCGGGTGTGCAGATCCTTGAGTAGGGCGCGCGCATCGGTCTGGATGTTGGTTTTGGGTTCGGCGGTAGTCATTTCGGTACAAGTATTCATTAAGCCACGAAGCGTAGCACGAAGCGGGGCTTTCGCGCCTTGTTCAGGCGCATTCAAACGCCATTCTTGCGCAGCCATGCGAGCATGCGTTGCCAGCCATCTTCGGCTTCAGCCTTATGGTAACTCGGTCGGTAGTCAGCATGAAAGGCGTGCGGCGCATTGTCGTATACGTGAATTTCCGACAATTTGGCGGCCGGGCTGCCTTGTTTGAGTGATTTTTCCATTGCTTCAACGGTGTCGAGCGGAATGCCGGTATCTAAACCGCCATAGAGTCCAAGCACCGGCGCGTTGAGTTGGCCGACCAGGTCGCTGGGGTGCTTCGGCGTGAATTCGTTGACCGGGCCAACCAGGCGGCCATACCAGGCGATACCGGCTTTGGTTTTGGGATTGTGGGCAGTGTAGAGCCAGGTAATCCGGCCACCCCAGCAAAAGCCGGTGATAGCCAGACGATCAGTGTTCGCGCCATTGTTTGTCGCCCAGGCAACGCAGGCATCCAAATCACTCATCACCTGCGCATCCGGTGTTTTGCCGGTGATCTTGGCAAGAATTTCCGGAATGCTGGCAATCTGGCTTGGGTCACCCTGGCGGGCAAAGAGTTCAGGTGCAATTGCAAAATAGCCTTGCTTGGCGAGGCGGCGGCAGACATCCTTGATGTATTCGTGGGCGCCGAATATTTCTGAGACAACCAACACAACGGGCAGCTTGCTTGTGCCAATGGGTGCGGCCCGGTAGGCGACCATTTCGCCATCCTTGACCGGTACTTTGATTTCGCCCGCGAGCAGGCCATTGCTGTCCGTTTTTATGGCAGTTTGTGCCATGACGGGTTGTGTTGCCAGCGCAAATCCGGCGCCAAGACTTGTCACGATAAAACTCCGGCGGTTGAAGGTTTGTGCGGGAAGCAGGCTGTCAAATTCAGGTGACTGGCTCATGGTTGTCTCCGTTTGGCTCAGGATGGCGTTTGCGCTATTTGCGCATGATGCGGAACATGGTGTTCTGGGTCAAGTTTCAGCTGCACGACCAGGGTGGGTGGTGGGCTCATTCGGTACAACGCAAAAAATGTGACAATTTTTCCCTTTGACCGTAACAATGTTAAATATACCAAGGCTATTACTTTAGGCAGAGTTACAATTGGCAAAAGGACTTCCGCAAGTTTTGCGGATCAAGAGATAACTATGCAGTTTGCTGTCAATGAAAAGTCTGTGCCGAGGATTCACCTGATTGGCACCATTGTCATGGCTATTTTGTTGGCACTGGCGCTGGCCGGGTTCTTCACTTGGCAAAATATTGTTGAGCGCCGGGGTTCATTTGCCCGCATTGAGCAGGGCGTCACTGAGCAGGTCAAGGAGCGTGTCACGGCGGAAATGAATCGCTCGCTCGAATATATTGAATTTACTCGTTCGCGCGGCGAGATGGTGTTGCGCCAGAGCCTGGTGCTGCAAGTAGATACGGCCTATCAAGTTGCTCGGGCGATCTACGATAAAGAATCCCCCAGGCGGCCCGAAGCTGAAGTCAAACGTCTGATCATTGAAGCATTGCGCCCGGTACGCTTTTACGAGGGGCGTGGTTATTACTTCATTGACGATATGGCGGGGCAGTTCATTTTGCTGCCGACGGCGCCGCAGCTTGAAGGCAAAACCCTGCTCGATAACAAGGATGATACCGGGCATTTCATCATGCGCGGTTTAATCGAAGCGGCTGGCAAGCCTGACGGTGAGGGCTTCTCGCGGTATCGATGGTACATGCCGGACAATCCAGAAAAGATGTCGGACAAGTTTGCCTATGTGCGCCGCTTTGCGCCGTATAACTGGTTGATCGGAACCGGTGATTACACTTATAAGTGGGATCAGTTGCAGCAACAAGAGGCAATTGCCCGCTTACGTTCGGTGCATTTTGGCGCAACAGGTTACATCGCATTGCTCGACCGCGATGGCCGGGCGCTGGTATCGCCAGTGAATAAAGCGGTCGAAGGCAAGCTGGCCAGCGAGATGCCGCCCGTTGAGCGCGCCGCACTGGAGGAAATGACCGCCAGTGCGAAGCGGGGTGGTGGCTTTATTAATTATCAGTGGCCCAACCCGACAACCGGCAAGCTGGAAACCAAAACGGCCTTGGTGCGCATCGTCGAACCCTGGGGATGGATCGTCATCGCCACCATGTTTAATGCCGAGTTACAGAGTGCGCTGGATGCTGAAATAAAGATTTACGAACAAGGGGCCAATCAGCGCTCATTGAACATGGTGCTGGCGATCTTGGGCGCCCTAAGCATTGCGCTGCTTGGATCGTTGCTCTTTTCGCGTTGGTCAAAACAGTTGTTTAATAATTACCACCAGCAGAACCTCGATCAGCAGTCTGCCTTGTTGGCCAGTGAGCAAAAGCTGGCGATCATTCTCGATAGTGTTGAGGCCTTTATCTATATCAAAGGCATGGATTACCGCTATCTTTACGCCAATCGTCAGGTTCAGGCTTTGTTCGGCAAACCAATGAATGAAATTGTCGGGTGCGGTGACGAGGCGTTTTTCAATCAGGAAACTGCGAACAATATTCGTAGTAATGACCGGCGCGTGCTTGAGGGTGGCGAGCGAGTGGCTGAAGAGGAGGTCAATACCACCATTGATGGCAAAGTGAGCAGCGCTTATGTTTCGGTCAAGTTGCCGCTACGTGATGCTGAAGGGAACGTTTACGCACTGTGTGGCATTTCGACCGATATCACCTCGCGCAAACAAACTGAAGCCGGGCTGGAACAGCACCGCCACCATCTTGAAACACTGGTCAGTTCGCGCACAGCCGAGTTGGCCGAGGCGAAGAATGCCGCCGAGGCGGCCAGTCGTGCCAAGAGCACCTTCCTGGCCAATATGAGCCACGAAATCCGGACGCCGATGAACGCCATTCTCGGCCTTGCACATTTGTTGCTGAAGGATGCCAGCGAACCCAAAGCGCGTGACCAATTGGGCAAATTGTCGGATTCGGGCAAGCATTTGCTCAACGTCATCAACAATATTCTTGATTTTTCAAAAATTGAGGCCGGTAAGCTGGTGCTGGAGAATGCTGTTTTTTCGCCGGCCCAAGTGGTCGACCGTAGCCTGAGCATGCTTAGTGAGCGCGCTGCCGCCAAGGGCTTGCAGTTGGTCAAGGAAATTGATTCGACTTTGCCTAACTGGCTGTCCGGCGATGCCTTGCGCCTGGAGCAGAGCTTGCTGAATTACCTTGGTAATGCGATCAAGTTTTCCGAACAGGGGACGATCACGGTGCGCGCTTCGGCCAGCCAGGATGATGGGCAGTCCGTCCTGCTCCGTTTCGAAGTGCAGGATCAGGGCATCGGTATTGCACCCGAACAGCGCGATAAATTGTTCAGCGCCTTTAGCCAGGCAGATGACACGACGACCCGGCGTTTTGGCGGTACCGGACTTGGCCTGGTAATTAACCGCCAGCTGGCACAGTTGATGGGCGGTGAGGCTGGCGTGGAGAGTGAATTAGGTACGGGCAGCGTGTTCTGGATAACGGCGCGACTGGCCAAGGTCGCTGAGCGCACACCTTTGCCACCGCGTGCCAAGGAATCGTCGGTGTTGCCTGAAACTCTCATTGCCCAGCGCTTTGGCGGTGCACGCGTGTTGTTGGTCGAGGATGATCTGATTAGCCGTGAAGTCGCCTTGGAATTGCTCTTACTGGCCGGGTTGGTTGTTGATACGGCAGAAAACGGTCAACTGGCGATTGCCAGTGTGCGTACCCATGATTACGCGTTGGTATTGATGGATATGCAAATGCCGGTGCTTGGCGGGCTGGCTGCGACACGGGCGATTCGCCTTATGCCAGGCAAGGCGACGCTACCGATTCTGGCGATGACGGCCAACGCCTTCGAGGAGGATCGCAAAGCCTGTCTGGATGCCGGCATGAACGACCATATCAGCAAGCCGGTCGATCCGGACGTGCTCTACGCGACCTTGATCAAGTGGTTGGCGCTGGCTGGCTGATTAGCTGAGCTTCTTCGAACAGCGAAGTAATGATCACTTCGCTGAGGCTCGGCGTGTCGGGTATGGCGTAAAGCACGCCCGTCATCATTTCCTCGAAAATGCCACGCAGACTACGTGCGCCGGCTTTGTATTCCATTGCCAGTTCGGCGATCTGCTCGAAAACAATGCGCGCAATGCTGAGTTTGATACCGTCCTCGCGCAGGATTTCTGCAAACTGTCGGAAGATCGCGCTGCGCGGTTCGATCATGATGCGCACCAGCATGTCGCGGGTCAGGTCCTGCAGCCGGGCAACGATGGGCAGGCGACCGGCGAATTCGGGAATAAGCCCGAATTCGCGCAAATCGGTTGGTTTTACCCGGCTGTTGAGGCGATTGATGATTTTCTCGTTTTGATCGTCCGAGGTCGAAATAAAGCCGAAGGTGTGGGTCTTTTCGAGAATTTTCTCGAGCCCGACAAAGGCGCCGCCGCAAATGAACAGAATATGTGTGGTGTCGATGTGCTGACCGCTTTTAAGCCGGACCGGCGCTCCTTCCATGATCTTGAGCAGTGCGTGCTGGACGCTCTCGCCGGAAGCGGCACGGGCCTGACCGCTGATGCTGCGCAGCTTGTCGATTTCGTCGATGAAAATGATGCCGCGCTGGGCGCGTGCCATGTCGCCATTCGCCCGATCAACCAGGCGGTGGAGTATGGCTTCGATCTCCTCGCTGACGTATTCGGTCTGCGCCAGCGAGGTGGCGTCGGCAGTGACGAAAGGCACATCAAGAATCTTGGCCAGCGTTTCGCAAAGCAGGGTCTTCCCGGTGCCAGTCGGACCGATCAATAAAATATTGCTTTTTGTGACGTCGACCGTAGCATCCTCCGCCCAGGCCATTTTGCGGAAGTGGGTGTAGATGGCAACCGCCAGTGTGCGCTTGGCTTCCACTTGACCGATAACGTGGAGATCAAGCTGGCGGACAATTTCACTGGGTTTGAGCGGCGGCGACATGCGGTGCATCCTCGAATGGCTGAAGCCTTGATCCTAACTTGCTTCCTGTTTGGCGCAAAGGCAGAGCAAGCTGGCTGCGGCAGGAATTTCGTCAAAATTGCCGTAGCAACACACTGTGAAAATTGAAAATGAAGGCCGATATCCGTAAAACCACCTAGATGCATCCGAAATCTTCCCCGTGGTTTCAGTTCGCCGCCAAGCCTAAACTGACCTGTCAGATTCACAGATTGCCACCAATCAGGGAGGGCGTATGAACATACTTGTTGTAGACCCCAGCGCGGAGCGGCGTTTGCTGGTTTTTGATGCCCTGTCCTGGAGTATGGATACCTTTAATCTGGTCGAGTCGGAAAATCTGGAACAGGCACGCGATTGCCTGTCAAAACACGATTTTCGTGTTGTCATTGTTGGCCCGAATCTCCCCGAAGATACCCTGGCTGCGCTGGTCTTCCTGCGCGGTAAATTGCCGCACAGTGCCTTGCTGACCTGTACAAAAATGTCTAGCAGCCTGTCGGACTAATGCTGTACAAATGGGATAATGCGTTCCTGCCCAC
>ERZ724524.1532-NODE-1532-length-15362-cov-7.011171_pt1 | contig 15362 bp, 9 predicted proteins | sample MGYA00376057_ERZ724524 | MGnify/ENA primary metagenome ERZ724524 (study PRJEB28724, sample SAMN07190888) | wastewater metagenome | isolation source: influent of sewage treatment plant in Hong Hong | place: USA: Christiansburg, Virginia | collected 2016-03-01 ...
AAGCTGGCGCTGCACCTGGCCGAGCAGTGGCGCGACCGCCTCATCGCCGAGGACAGCGCCCAGGCCGAATGGATTGCCCACCACCCCGGCACCGACATCCAGCAGCTGCGCGCGCTGATCCGCCAGGCGCGCAAAGACGCCCCCGGCGCACACGATGCCACCGTGGCCCAGTCGCAAGGGCTGGCACCGCGCAAGGGCCGCGCCTACCGTGAGCTGTTTGTGCTGGTGCGCACCCAGTTGGGTGGCCCTGACGATGCCGATGGCAGCGAGGCGCCGCAGGAGGATGGCGATGTTTGAGGCCGTCAAGATCGGCATCGTCTCGGTCAGCGACCGCGCCAGCAGCGGCATCTATGCCGACCAGGGCCTGCCCGCGCTGCAAGACTGGCTCACACGCGCGCTGCACAACCCCATCACCTTCGAGGCGCGGCTGATTGCCGACGAGCAAGCCACCATCAGCGCCACGCTGCTCGAACTGGTGGCTGCCGGTTGCAGCCTGGTGCTGACCACAGGCGGCACCGGCCCGGCCCTGCGCGACGTGACGCCCGAGGCCACGCTGGCCGTGGCACACAAAGAGATGCCTGGTTTTGGCGAACAGATGCGCCAGATCAGCCTGAAGTTTGTGCCCACGGCCATCCTCTCGCGCCAGGTGGCCGTCATCCGCGACCAGTGCCTGATCGTCAACCTGCCCGGCCAGCCCAAGGCGATTGCCGAGACGCTGGAGGGCCTCAAAAGCGCCGACGGCGCGCAGCTGGTGCCGGGCATTTTTGCCGCCGTGCCCTACTGCATCGACCTGATTGGCGGGCCGTACCTGGAAACGCGCGAGGCCGTGTGCAAGGCCTTCCGGCCCAAGCAGGCGCAGCGCCCGGCGCGCACCTGAGCCTTGGCGTGCAGTTCCCAGAAAAATAACAGCCAAATCAGGCCCCAGCGCCCACAGGATAAGCGCAAGCAGCTACCAAATCAGGAGTAAAAAAGAGGGCTACTTTGCAGTAGCCCTCTTTTTTTGTGGGTGCGCGCAGGCGATCAGAAACCGCGCAGTTCGGCCCATTCTTCAAAGAGCGCGCGGCTGGCCTGCAAGGTGTTGATGGGCGCTTGCGTGTCCTCAAAGCCCAGCGCCACACCCACGGCCACGCTGTAGTTGGCGGGCAGGCCCAGGTGGGCGGCCAGGGCGCCGTCGTAGCGGCGCCAGAAGCCCTGGGCGCAGGTGGCCAGGCCGTTTTCCACGGCCAGCAGCATCAGCGATTGCAGGTAAATGCCCAAATCCATCCACTGCGGCAGGCCCATGCGCTGGTCGACGCAAATGAACAAGCCCACGGGGGCGCCAAAGAATTCGGCGTTTTTGCCCAGCTGCTCCAGCCGCGCGGCTTTGTCATCGCGGGGAATGCCAATGCTGCGGTAGAGGTCTTCGCCATTGGCAAAGCGGCGCGTGCGGTAGGGCTCCCACAGATCGGGCGGGTACGACAGGCTGTTGGCATACGCCTCGGGCTGCGCCTGGGCAACGGCTTGCAGCGTCTGCGCCAGGGGTTCGCCAGTCAAAGCCAGCACGCGCCAGGGTTGCAGGTTGCCGCCCGAGGCAGCGCGCGCAGCGCCCTCCATGAGCGCGCGCACGGTATCGGCGCTGGGGGCCTGGGGCAAAAAGGCGCGCACAGAGCGGCGCTGCTGCAAGGCGTGGAACACATCCATCGGTACGGTCTCCAGAAGGTTTGACGGGGCTGGAAATGGTAGGGGCAGCAGCGGCACGGGCCTGTCGCGGGCGCTACCGCTGGCCGCTCTACTTGTCGATCAGGGCGTTGAACTTGTCGGCGGCAAAGTTTTCGTGGCGGGCGGCGTCGCCGGGCACACAGTTGCCAGGCTGGGGCGTGGAAGAGAGCTTTTCAATGGCCTGCCACAAGAGCGCAATCTGGTGCTCCTGCGCCCCCGCGCTGTCAATCAGGCCGCGCAGGGCCTGCGAGAGCGGGTCGTCGTTTTGCGTCACGCCGTAGGCAGAGAAGCCCATTTTGGAGGCTGCCTCCTCGCGCCGCGCGTCGGACTCGGCCTGGATGATGCGCGCCGGGTTGCCCACGGCGGTGGCGCCCGCCGGCACGGGTTTGGTGACGACGGCGTTGCTGCCCACCTTGGCGCCATCGCCCACCGTGAAGCCGCCCAGCACCTTGGCGCCCGCGCCCACGATGACGTTGCTGCCCAGCGTGGGGTGGCGCTTGGCGCCCTTGTACAGCGAGGTGCCGCCCAGCGTGACGCCGTGGTAGATGGTGCAGCCGGGGCCGATTTCGGCGGTTTCGCCAATCACCACGCCCATGCCGTGGTCGATGAACACGCAGGGGGCAATTTTGGCGCCGGGGTGGATTTCAATGCCGGTGAGCCAGCGCGAGGTGTGCGAGATAAAGCGCCCCAGCCATTTGAAGCCGTGCGTCCAGCACCAGTGGGCGCGCCGGTGCAGCACCAGGGCGTGCAGGCCGGGGTAGCAGGTGAGCACCTCCCAGCTGCTGCGGGCGGCGGGGTCGCGCTCGAGGATGCACTGGATGTCGGAGCGCAGGCGGGTGAACATGGGGCGAAACAGCAGTGCAAAAGGAAAAGCAGTTTAGTGCTTTGCCTGCGCCGCCTCGATCATGGCTTTGGCAACACCGCGCAGGATGTGGATTTCTTCGGTCTGCAATTGCGCGCGGTTGAACAGCTGGTTCAGGCGTGGCATGAGTTTTTTCGGCGCCGCCGGGTCGAGAAAACCAATCTGCACCAGCGCCTGCTCCCAATGCGCCAGCATGCCCGCGACCTGGGCGGCATCGGCGCGCACCACGGCGGGCGCGGCGGGGGCCGAGACGCCTGCCATGGCCTCGGACGGTGCAAAACCGCCCAGCGCCTGGCGCCATTCGTAGGCAATCACCTGGATGGCCGCTGCCAGGTTGAGCGAGCCAAAACCGGGGTTGGTGGGAATTTGCAGCGCCACGTGGCAGCGGTACACGTCTTCGTTGGCCATGCCGAAACGCTCGCAGCCAAACAAAAAGGCCACGCCGGTTTCTGCGGAGGTGGCAGCGCCATCGCCCAGCGCAGGATTTTCAGTGTTTTTGGCCTCCAGCCCTTGCGCAGTGAGCGCGAGCCGCTCTCTTTTCAGGAGCGATTCAAAATGCGCGCGCGGTGCCGAGGTGGGCGGGCCAAAGTCGCGCGGGGTCATGGCGGTGGCGCACAGGTGGCTCATGCCGTCGAGCGCTTCATCCAGCGTGGCAACGATGCGCGCGTTGTGCAGCACGTCCAGCGCACCGCTGGCGCGCTGTATGGTTTCTTCACGCCGCAGCACATTGGGCCAGCGCGGCGCCACCAGCACCAGGTCATCAAAGCCCATGGTTTTCAGGGCGCGGGCGGCAGCGCCAACGTTGCCAGCGTGGCTGGTCTGGATCAGGATGAAGCGGGTTTTCATGGCGGCAGGAAGAAGCAGGAAAAGCGCGGACGCGGCGGCATGGGTAAAATTGCGGCCCCATTGTCGCAGCCCGCATCGCCAGGCTGCGACTTCCCTCGTTCCTGGTCCGCGTGCCTGCCTGCTACCGTGCGGGCGCGCTCACATCACAATTTATGTCGTCCAATCTGCACCCCATGCTCAACGTGGCCATCAAGGCTGCCCGCGCCGCCGGCGCTCTCATCAACCGCGCGGCCCTGGACGTGGAGGCAGTGCGTATCTCGCAAAAGCAGATCAACGACTTTGTCACCGAAGTCGATCACGCCAGCGAAAAAGCCATCATCGAGACGCTGCTGACGGCCTACCCCGGCCACGGCATCCTGGCCGAAGAATCGGGCAGCGAGTATGGCGCCAAGGATTCCGAGTTTGTCTGGGTCATCGATCCGCTGGACGGCACCACCAACTTCATCCACGGCTTTCCGGTCTATTGCGTCAGCATTGCGCTGGCCGTGCGCGGCAAGGTCGAGCAGGCGGTGGTCTATGACCCCTCGCGCAACGACCTGTTCACCGCCACCAAGGGCCGCGGCGCCTACCTGAACGAGCGCCGCATCCGTGTGAGCAAGCGCACGCAGCTCAAGGACAGCCTGATTTCTACCGGCTTTCCGTTCCGCCCCGGCGACAACTTCCAGAATTACCTGCGCATGATGGCCGACGTCATGCCCCGCACGGCGGGCCTGCGCCGCCCCGGCGCTGCGGCGCTCGACCTGGCTTACGTGGCAGCAGGCTTTACCGAAGGCTTTTTTGAAACCGGCCTGTCGATCTGGGACGTGGCAGCGGGCTCGCTGCTGGTGACCGAGGCCGGTGGCCTGGTGGGCAACTTCACGGGCGAATCGGATTTTCTGGAGCAGCAAGAGTGCCTGGCTGGCTGCCCACGCATTTACGGCCAGCTGGTGCCGATTCTGGGCAAATACAGCAAGTTTGCCGGTGCCGGCGAGAAGGCCGCGCTGCGCCAAGCCGCCCCGTTGCAGGGCAGCGATGCCCCCGCAGCCCCCACAGAAACAGCGCCCGCTGCCGACGCAGCCAGCGCCAGCCCTGTGGCACCAGCACAAGACGCACCGTTCTGAACCGCGCGGCACAAGTCGCAGCGCGGCGGCCCTAACGCAGCTTGTGCTGCGTTTGCAGCAGGCCGCCGCTTTCTTCGGCCCAGACGTCGGTGCGCGGGCGCAGGGCCGGAAACGCCTGGTAATGGTCTTCAGCCAGCGCATCCAGAGCAAAAAACACGTCGACCGGAAAGCCCTTGCGAGCGCCGTCGCGTGTATCGCGCAGCAGCGTGTTCATGTAGTGGCCAAACTCCGGGTTGCCCCACAGTGTTTGCAGCTTGTCTCCAATGCGCGGAAAAGCGCTGTGAATGATTTTGAAATGGGTGTTTTCAGTGAGCATGCCCAGAACTGTACCCATGAAGCCGCTGCACAGGCCAGCCCTGATTGCGCAGTACCCCTGCGGCAGCACGGTTACACCGGGTCGGGGTAATTGCGGGCAATGCGGCGAAAGTCTTCGGCAATGTCGATGAAGGCATCGACGATGTCGGGGTCAAACTGGCTGCCCCGGCCCTTGACGAGGGTGGTGCAGGCCTGCTCATGGGTCAGTACCGCAGGCCGGTACACACGCGGGTGGATGAGGGCGTCGTACACGTCGGCCAGTGCCATGAGGCGCGCGGCCACGGGGATAGCGTCACCGGCCAGGTTCTCCGGGTAGCCTGTGCCGTCCCAGCGCTCGTGGTGGCTGTAGGCAATGTCTTTGGCCACACTCAAAAAACGCACCCGCATGCCCAGGCGCCGCTCAGCCCCTTCGATGGCTTTGCGGCCCAGGGCGGCATGCTCTTTCATGCGCTCAAACTCCTCCGGCTCCAGCGGCCCGGGCTTGAGCAGGATGCGGTCAGGAATGCCGATCTTGCCGATGTCGTGCAATGGCACCGACTTGTAGAGCAATTCAATCATGCGTTCGTTGAGCACGCTTTCAAAGCGCGGGTGCGCGCGCAAACGCTCGGCCAGGGCTTTGACGTAGAGCTGGGTGCGGCGGATGTGGTTGCCGGTTTCATCATCGCGCGTCTCGGCCAGCGAGGCCATGGCCATGATGGTGACATCCTGGATGGCCTGCACCTCCAGGGTGCGCAGCGCCACCTCGCGCTCCAGGTAGGCGCTTTTGTCGCGCAAGAAATCGGTGGTGGCTTTCAGGGCCAGGTGGGTCTGCACCCGCGCCAGTACGATGGGCGGGCTCACGGGCTTGGTGATGTAGTCCACCGCACCCAGTGCCAATCCGAAGCGCTCGTCTTCCATATCGGAGCGCGCCGTCAGAAAAATAACAGGGATGCCTTGCGTGGCCTCGCGCGCCTTGAGCTGGCGACAGACTTCGTAGCCGTCCATGCCGGGCATCATGATGTCCAGCAGCACCAAGTCGGGGGCGGGTTCAGTCTGTGCAATTTTCAATGCGCGTTCGCCATTGGGCGCTACCTTGACACGGTAGCGCCCCTTGAGCAGCTCAGCCATCAGCACGAGGTTGTCGGGCGTATCGTCCACTACCAGAACCGTGGGCAACGCCAACTCCCGCTGCCCAGCGGGCGTACAGGTGACAGATTCATGTTCCATGGTGTGGCTCCCTGTCCTTGGATTTTTTGCTGCCCCGCAGCCTGACTCAGTGTTGCGGTTCCGCGCTGGTTTCAGTGCCTGCTTCAGCGGCAGGTTCCACCCCCTGTTCGGCGCCTTGTACTGCCGCACTCGCCCTGTCCGGCGCCGTGCCATCGAGCAAGCCCAGGGCGGTACCGAAATCAAAGTGCTCCGTGGCCACCTGCAATGCCGCCAGCGCTGTGCCCAGCGCAGGGCGCAGCAGGGCGGTGTTCTGGCGCAGGTGTTCCAGTGCTTCGGGGTCGTCCTGTTGCAGCAGGCTGCGCAAGTGCTGCAAGGCTGCGCGCGCATCGCCTGGTGCGGCTGCATCGGCGGCGGCGCTGGTGGCGGTGGTTGCGGGCGGATCTGCGGCCACGGCGGTGCGGGCATGCCAGGCGGCCAGTGGCTGCACCAAGGCATCGCTGCGTTCTTGCAGCTGTGCCAGCAAGGGGGCGATATCTGCTGCGGAGGCACCGCTGTCCGCTGCCGCGCGCAGGGCATCTTCCAGCTGGGCAGCGCTTTCTTGCAGCGCTGCTGCGCCTATGGTGGCGGCCAGACCGCGCAAGGTGTGCGCCTGGCGCAAGGCCAACGCCATGTCGCTCCCCGCCCAGGCCTGCGCGATGGTGGCGGCGGTGTGCGCCTGGTTTTGCACAAACCGGTGCAGCATGTCGGCATACAGCGCGGGGCGCCCCATGGCGTGGCGCAGGCCTTGGGCCATGTCCAGCCCAGGGATAGGCGGCGGCAGCGCGCTGTCCACGGAGGCAACCGCCAGGGCGCTGGGCAGATCAGCCCCTTGCCCGTGGGTGTGGCCTGGGCGTGGTGCAATCCAGTGCTGTAGCGCCTGCCACAACCGGGCAGGCTCTATGGGTTTGGCCAGGTGCTCGTTCATGCCGGCGTCCAGGCAACGCTGGCGGTCGGCTTCCAGCGCATTGGCGGTCATGGCGACGATGGGCAAGGTGGCAAAGCGGGGATCGGCGCGCAGCTGGCGCGTGGCCTCCAGCCCGTCCATGACCGGCATCTGCATGTCCATCAGCACCAGGTCGTAAGACTGGCGCTGCACCTGCTGCACGGCCATGTGGCCGTCACTGGCCAAATCCACCTGCACGCCCGCTGCCTGCAACAGCTCCTGGGCCACCTGCTGGTTGAGCGCGTTGTCCTCTACCAACAGCACACGCGCACCATGCAATGCCGGCGCAGCCACCACCTGCGCACGGGCGGGCGCACTGGGCAGGGCCAAGGCGGCATCGCTGGCCAGCGCCTGCACCAGGGTATCGAACAGGACGGAGGCGCCCACCGGTTTGATCAGTACATCGGCAATGCCCTGCACCTGGGCGGAGCGCATCACGTCTTCACGGCCAAAGGCAGTTACCAGAACCAGGCGCGGCAGTTCGGCCAGGCCCAGGCCGCCCATGCGACGCGCCAGCTCCAGCCCGTCCATTTCGGGCATTTGCCAGTCCAGCAAGACCAGGGAAAACGGCTGCCCGGCGGCACTGGCACGGCGCAGCACGGCCAGCGCCAATGCGCCCGAATGCGCTTGCTCCACCACAAAGCCCATGGACTGCAGCATCTCAGCCAGTACCGTAGCCGCGTTGGGGTTGTCGTCCACCACCAGCACACGGCGTCCGCGCAGATCAGGCGGTGGCAGCAGCACGCGCGCCGGTGCACCCCGTGCCAGCGGCACCGTCAACCAGAAGGTCGAGCCCTTCCCCACCTGGCTGGATACGCCCACGCTGCCCCCCATGAGTTCGGCCAGGCTCTTGCTGATGGCCAGGCCCAGCCCCGTGCCACCGTATTTGCGGGTGGTGGAGGCATCGGCCTGCTGAAAGCTCTGGAACAACTGCGCCATCTGTGCGGGCGTCAGGCCGATGCCGGTATCGCGCACCTCAAAGCGCAGCACCACCTGCGCTGCGTCTTGTTCTTGCACCCGCACGGCGATGCCGATCTCGCCACGCTCGGTGAACTTGATGGCGTTGTTGGCATAGTTGATCAAAATCTGCCCCAGGCGCAGCGCATCACCCACCAGATTGGTGGGCACGTCCGGGGCCACATCGCAAATCAGCTCCAACCCCTGAACCGATGCCTTGTGGCCCACCACATCCACCACCCCCGCCAGCACCTGGTCTAGCACAAAGGGTTGCAAATCGACGCGCAGCTTGCCCGCCTCAATGCGAGAGACGTCGAGGATGTCGTTGATCACGCCCATCAGGTGGCGACCAGCCTGGTCGATCTTGCTGACGTAGTCGTGCTGGCGCTGCGTCAGCCCTGACTGCAGCGCCAGATGGGACATGCCGATGATGGCGTTCATCGGCGTGCGAATCTCGTGGCTCATGTTGGCCAGAAAGTTGGACTTGAGCACGGTGGTTTCTTCTGCCAGCTCTTTGGCGCGGCGCAAAGCCTGCTCGGCGCGCTGGCGCTCGGTGATGTCCACCAGCACACCAATCACGCCCCCCAGGCTGCCATCAGGGCGGCCAAAGCCCTGCAACCAATACAGCGTGTGGTGTATCTGCCCGTCGGCATACGGCATGGCCACTTCACGGTGTATGGGTGCGCCCCCACTGTGCAGGGCGGCCTCCACGTCGGCCTGGAACTGCACACGTTCGACTTCAGGCAGTTGGGGGCGCTCCAGCACGGTCTGGCCCAGCAAGTCCCCGGGCTGCAATCCGAACACCTGGGCATAGGCCCGGTTGAAGCCCAGGTAGCGACCCTGCGCATCTTTGTAAAACACCGGCATGGGAATGGTGTCGATCAGCACCTGCTGGAACAGCACCTGGGCGGCTACACGCTCTTGCAGCTCTTTTTGCTCCTGGATGTCCACGTTCACGCCCACCATGCGCTCGGCCACGCCATCGGCATTGCGGAAAATACGGGCAGCACACAAAAACCAGCGCAGCCCGCCTTGCGTGCGCTCCATGCGCCAGGTGTCGCGGAAGTCGGTTTGCTGGCCCGCCAGGGCAGCGTCCATGCGTGCCAGTGCGCCCACGCTGTCTTCGGGAGCAAGGCGGCGCAACCAGGTGGCGCGCCAGTCGTCAAACACGCGTTCACTGATGCCGTCTTTGTCGGCCAGCTTTTGCGTCCAGAGGGCGCGCGCGCTGCGCAGGTCAATATCGAAGACACCGATCTTGCCCGCCTCCTGGGCCAGTTCCAGGCGTTCACGGGCCTGGCGCATGGCCACCTCAACGCACCGGGCTTCGGTGACATCGTCAATCACCCAGATCGCTGCGCGGCTACAGCCCTGGATGTGGACACGGCGTCCGGACAGGCGCGCCTCAAAACTGCTGCCGTTCAGGCGTTGCAGCGTCCAGTCCAGGCGCACCGGCTGGCCACTGTCGAACAACGGCTCCACCTGTGCAGAGAACGCAGCGTGCTGCTCCAGACTGCCAAAGAGCACGCTGGTGCGCTGGCCCGCTGCCTGCGCTGATCCCAGACCCACCAGAGCAGCAAAAGCCGGATTGAACTTGCGCATGGCGCCATCACAGACCAACAGCACAGGGGGAGCGTTGTCAAAAATAGCGTTTTGCTCTTCAAGCAGCTCCTGAAGACGGGACTCGCTGGCGCGCAGCTCTTGCTGCTCGCGCAAGCGCTCGGTCACATCCTGGTGCAAGCCAACCAGGGCAATACACACCCCCTGGCGGTTCAGCACGGGCAGGATGGTGGACTCATCGTGGTATTGCGTGCCATCGCGGCGGCAGTTGGTGAAATGCCCTTTCCAGGGCCTCCCCGCCACCAGGGTGGCCCACATGTCGTGGTACGTGTGCGCTGGCGTCTGCCCGCTGGACAGCATCGAGGGCTTGCACCCACGCACTTCTTGCAAGCTATAGCCGGTATTGCGCTCAAACTCGGGGTTCACCCAGTCGATCACGCCCCGGGCATCGGTCACCACGACGGCCAGCGGGCTGTTTTCCAGGGCAGCGCCCAGCACACCCAGGCGCTCCAGTGTGGCGGCCATGCGCTGGCGACCCGAAAGCAGCGCCAGCAGCAAAAATCCCGGAACAACCAGCAGTGCAAAGGCCGCAGCGCCATAACGCAGGCTGTCCGCAGGCGCCAGCACCTGGCTGATGTTGTCGAGCATCACCAAAGTCCAGGCACCGGCGGGATCACCCCAATCCAGATCACGCTGTTGCACGGTGTGTGCCAGGCCGTCGAGCAGCACTTCGGTGGCCGTGGGCGAAAACGGCAGCGCTGAAGCCACGCCGTTGTCAAACGAGCGGCCAAACTGGGCCAGCGCACCAATGGCATCGATGCGACTTTGCGTCAGGGGCGGCGCGACGGCATAAAGCCACTCCGGGCGCGTGGCAGCCACCGCCACGCCCTGGGGCGACAGCAGCAACAAAGGACTGCCGACCTGGGCGATCAGCGCATCCAGCGGCGCCAGGGACAGTCGCAGCACCACGGTTCCCAGCATCGGTGCTGCCAGCGCATGGTCGGCGCGCACCGGCGCAGCCACATACAAACCGCGCTCGTGGCTGTGTGTACCCACAGCGGCCTGCACCGTCAGGTGCGTGCGCGCCGCCAACTCCAGGCGCCGCAAAAAAGGCGCACTGCCATCAAACACCTGGGCACCTTCCGCATCCTGCGCCAGGATGCGGCCTTGCGCATCCAGCACATGGATGCTTTCAGCGGCAAAACGTGCCCGTGCCGCAGACAGCATCACTGCCACGGCGGGCTCATCGACAGACAGCAACCCCTGCACCAGCAGTTTGAGCACGGGCTCGTCGGCAGCCATGTTGAGCAACTTGTCTTTGACCAACCCCTGGGGGGCCTGCACAGCCAGCGCATGGACCGCCAGTTCCAGCACCTGTGCGCGTGCGGTATGGCGCTCGTGCAGACGCTGGTCGCGCGCCAGGTACACCGCCAGCACTGCGCCCAAAAGCGACACCAGCAGCACCATGGCGACGCCCCGCACACTGAGGTCGCGCGGCTCTGAGGCCTTGCGCATCAGCACGCCAGAACACCCATTGGTACAGCCACCTGCACAGGCAAGCACTCAGGCGTGCAGCAGAACATCCATGTCCTCCGCAGAACCAGGCCGACCAAACAGGTAACCCTGAAACTGCTCACAGCCGTGCAAACGCAAAAATCCGAGCTGCCCGGTGGTCTCCACCCCCTCGGCCACCACCGCCAAATCCAGGCTTTGCGCCAGCGCCAAGATGGTGCGCACGATAGCGGCGTCATTGGGGTCGGTGAGCACATCGCGCACAAAGCTCTGGTCAATCTTCACCTGGTCCAGCGGCAGGCGCTTGAGGTAGCTCAGGCTGGAATAGCCGGTGCCAAAGTCGTCCAGGGCAAAGCCCACGCCATGGCGTTTGAGCTGCCCCATGCGCTCAATCGTGCATTCCAGGTCGCCCAGCAGCATGCTTTCGGTCAGCTCTATTTTGAGTCGGCGCGGGTTGGCACCGCTGGCTTGCAGGGTTTGCAACACCTCGGCGACAAAGCCGGGCTGGCGAAACTGGCGCGCACTCACATTCACGGCCAGGCTCAGGTGGGCGGCCTGTGGGTCGCGTGCCCAGCGCACCAGCTGCGCGCAGGCCACTTGGAGGATGTGCCGCCCCAGCGGCAGGATCAGGCCGGTCTGCTCGGCCAGCGGAATGAATTCGGCAGGGCTGATAAACCCCCGCACGGGATGGCGCCAACGCGCCAATGCTTCGGCCCCCTGCACGCGGCCACGGGCATCCACCACCGGCTGGTAGTGAACAAACAGCTCGTTGCCTGCCAGGCCCTGGCGCAAATCGACCTCCAGACTGGCGCGCGCCAGCAAGGCAGCCTGCATGGCCGGATCAAAAAACCGCTGCGTATTGCGCCCCGCTGCCTTGGCCTGGTACATGGCCAGGTCAGCGCGCTTGAGCAGTTCATCAACGCTGTGGCGCTCCTGCCCAAACAGCGCAATACCGATGCTGGGGGTGCTGTAGTGGGGCTGGCCAGCCAGCGCATAGGGAATGTTGAGGGCCGCCAGCAGTTTGTCTGCCACGAACTCGGCCTCTACCACGGCCTGGGCCAGCCCGCTGGACAGACCGTCCAGCATGACGACGAACTCGTCACCACCAAAGCGCGCCACCGTATCCACCTCGCGCACCGTCTGCACCAGGCGCGCGGCCACCTGGGTCAGCAGCAGGTCGCCCACGTCGTGGCCCAAGGTGTCATTGAGGTCTTTGAAGTTGTCCAGGTCAATGAACAGCAGGGCACCGTGGCGTTGGTGGCGCAAACACACCGACATGGCATGTTGCAGGCGCTCCAGCAGCAAACGGCGGTTGGGCAGGCCAGTCAGTGCATCGTAAAAAGCGAGTCGCTCAATTTCCTGTTCGGTCTGCTTGCGCTTGGTGATGTCGATGGTGTAACCATGCAGCAGCAAACCACCATCGGCCTCCGCCTGCGGCACCGCGCTGGTCATGTGCCAGCGCACACTGCCATCGTCGGACAGCACGCGGTATTCGCGCTGCCAGGGGTGCAAATCGCAGGCCGATTGGTCAATGGCACTGCGCAACGTGTCTATGTCCTGGGGGTGAATCTGCTGCTCCAATGCACCCAGCTCATGCTTGATGTCAGGCTGCACGCCCATCAGGTCGTGCACTGCATCGCTGACGTAAGGAAGGCTGGCAGTGCCATCGGGGTGGATGCGGTACTGGTAGATAAACCCCGGAATGCGGCTGGCAATGCGCTGGATAAAACCCAGCCGCTCGCGCAGTTGGGTGGTGGCCAGGTGCTCGTCGGTCACGTCCAGCACCACGCCCAACTCCACGGGGTTTCCATCCACCCCGCCCAAACTGCGCACCTGCATGCGCAACCAGCGCACCTGGCCATCGGGGCGGCGCCAGCGGCATTCCAGTTCGGTGCCGTCCATGCGCTCACGCGCAGCCAGAAAAGCGGGCAAGTCCTCCGGCAAGATGCCACAGCCATCCTGCCCAAAACTCAGCGACTCCTGTACGGGCAGGCCGGCAATGTGGCACAGGCCTGGCGAACACTGCGCTGCCATGGCCTGCGCACCAGCGTGGCGCCACCAGTACCCGGCGCACGCCAGCCCTTCCATGGCCTGAAAAATCTGCGCCTGCTCACACAACTGGCGCTGCGCGGCAGCCAGCGCGTGCTGCGTCTGCGCCAACGCCTCGCGCAGCTCCTGCACGCTGAGTCCATCGCCGTTCAACACAGACGCCGGACGTGCCATATCCGCAGCGGACAACGCACGATCACCGAAGGGGAAAGGGCCTGCATTCAGGTCAGACGGAGTCACGATGGCTTTGAAACCTCTTGCAAAAATGGACGCTGCAACGCGGGCAATGCAACCATAGTATGTCAAGAAGTAACAAAAAAATAGAGATTTCCCCCGCAAAAAAAGCCCACTGCTACAGTCCACGCCTCATTTCAGCCGACCCGCGTATGCCTGACACGCTCTCCCCCCACACCCCCATGATGCAGCAGTACCTGGCCCTGAAGGCGGGGTACCCCGACACGCTGCTGCTCTACCGCATGGGCGATTTTTACGAGCTGTTCTGGCAAGACGCCGAAAAAGCCGCGCGCCTTCTGGACATCACGCTGACCCAGCGCGGCCAGTCGGCGGGCCAGCCGGTGGTGATGGCGGGCGTGCCGTTTCATGCACTGGAGACGTACCTGGCCCGGCTGATCAAGCTGGGCGAATCGGTGGCCATTGCCGAGCAGGTGGGCGAGGTCGGCGCCAACAAAGGCCCGGTCGAGCGCCAGGTGGTGCGCGTGGTCACGCCCGGCACCCTGACCGATGCCGAGCTGCTGCACGACAAAACCGAATCGCTGCTGCTGGCCGTCCACCAAGGCCCGCGTGCGCGCTGCGGCCTGGCCTGGATGAGCGTGACCCAGGGTGTGGTCTATCTGGCCGAATGCGCCGCCGACGAGTTGAGCGCCTGGCTGGCGCGCACCACGCCCAGCGAGCTGCTCTACAGCGCTGGCAGCACCGAACGCTTTGAGCAGCAGCTGCTGGGCCTGCGCCACAACGCCACCCTGGCCTGCCCCTTGAGCCCCCGGCCCGACTGGCAGTTTGATGCTGCCCTGGGCGAGCGCAAGCTGCTCGAACACCTGGGCGCCGCCAGCCTGCACGCCTGGCAGGCACACGACCTGCTCCAGGCCCACGCCGCCGCCGCCGCACTGCTGGAATACGCCCAGCACACGCAAGGCCGTCCGCTCACCCACATCCACAGCGTACAGGTGCAGCGCGCCGATGAACTCATCCACCTGCCTGCCAGCACCCGGCGCAACCTGGAGCTGGTGAAAACCCTGCGCGGCGAGGATGCGCCCACGCTCTTGTCGCTGCTGGACACCTGCATGACCGGCATGGGCAGCCGCCTGCTCAAAACCTGGCTGCTCACGCCCCGGCGCGAGCGCACCGAGGCGCGCCAGCGGCTGGCCGCTACCGCCGCGCTGCGTGGCCAGGGCAGTGGCGGGCCGTGGCAGGCGCTGCGCGCTGCGCTCAAGGGCGTGGCCGACGTGGAGCGCATCACCGCCCGCATCGCCCTGCGCCAGGTGCGCCCGCGCGAGCTGGTGGCGCTGTGCAAAACGCTACAAAAATCAGAGCTACTAGCGCACGATACGCAAGGGTTTGAGCCCTATTTGGCACAAATATTGACCGATTTGCAGCCACCTGCCGCCGCCACCGCTCTGCTGCAACGCGCCATCACCGAAGAGCCCGCAGCGCTGGTGCGCGATGGCGGCGTCATCGCCACCGGCTTTGATGCCGAGCTCGATGAGCTGCGCGCCATCCAGACCGACTGCGACGCCTTTTTGCTCGACCTCGAAACCCGCGAAAAAGCGCGCACCGGCATCGCCAACCTGCGCGTGCAATTCAACAAGGTGCATGGCTTTTACATCGAAGTCACACAAGGTCAGGCCAGCAAAGTACCCGACGACTACCGCCGCCGCCAGACCCTGAAAAACGCCGAGCGCTTCATCACTCCCGAACTCAAGGCGTTTGAGGACAAAGCCTTGTCGGCCAACGAGCGCGCACTGGCGCGCGAAAAGTGGCTGTATGAGCAGGTGCTCGATCAGTTGCAAACCCATGTGCCCGCGCTGACCCGATTGGCCAGCGCGCTGGCCACGCTGGACGTGCTGTGCTGCCTGGCCGAGCGCGCCTTGACTTTGGGCTGGTGCGCGCCGCAGTTTGTGCCCGAGCCGTGCATCGACATCGAGGCAGGTCGCCACCCGGTGGTGGAGGCGCGGCTGGCCGAGACGTCCAGCGGCGCCTTCATCGCCAACCACACGCGATTGAGCCTGAACACGCGCATGCAGATCATCACCGGCCCCAACATGGGCGGCAAATCGACCTACATGCGCCAGGTGGCGCTGATCGTGCTGCTGGCCAGCAT
>ERZ724524.1535-NODE-1535-length-15345-cov-4.365402_pt1 | contig 15345 bp, 8 predicted proteins | sample MGYA00376057_ERZ724524 | MGnify/ENA primary metagenome ERZ724524 (study PRJEB28724, sample SAMN07190888) | wastewater metagenome | isolation source: influent of sewage treatment plant in Hong Hong | place: USA: Christiansburg, Virginia | collected 2016-03-01 ...
GTCATGCAGTCTATCCAGACCATGTCGACTTGGCGTGCCCAGACACGGTTCCTGCTCCCAAACGGAGTCACCAAGTGGCTCCAGGGTGCGGCGACGCCCACTCTGCTTCCGGATGGTTCGAGTCGCTGGGATGGCGTGCTGGTCGATGTCACGGAGCGCAAAGAGACCGAAGAGATGCTCCTGCGGGCCAAACGCCAAGAAGACTTGATCCGCATCCAGGCTGAGTCTCTGAGCCAGATTTCCACGCCCCTTATTCCCATCAGCGATGACGTGATGGTGATGCCACTCGTTGGTCACATTGATGCGGGGCGTGCAGAGCGTGTGCTAGAGACCCTGTTGCGCGGCATCGAGTCACATCGAACAGGAACCGTGATTCTCGACATCACCGGCGTAACGGTGGTTGACTCGAACGTCGCTGGGGCATTGGTTCGCGCCGCCAAAGCGGTACGACTGCTCGGTACGGAAGTGCTCCTGACTGGCATTCGAGCCGACGTAGCGCAGACCATGATTGGACTGGGGCTAGACCTCGGGCAGATCGTGACGAAGCGGTCGCTGCAAGCCGGAGTCGCCCACGCACTCAAGAGCCGCAAGGTCTAGCTAGAATCCCACCTTTGGCGATCGTGTTCCATCGGGTGCGGCGCAGTCACCATGGGAGCACCAGTTCCTGAATGAGCAGCCCCAGCGACGCAAGGAACAGAGTATTGTGAGAGGTGGGAGGGCCTGAACCATGAACAAGCCTGTACTGTATGTGTTTCTGCTAGCGGGTGCTTCTTGTAGTGGCGATGTCGCGAGCGCGCCGGAGCCACTCTGCACCGATCACGTCAAGGACGGCAACGAGACCGACGTCGACTGCGGAGGTTCCTGCGGACCCTGCGCCACCGGCAAAAGGTGTGTCGTTGGCAAGGACTGCGCGGACGGTAACTGTCAAGCCAAGCTGTGCATCGCAGCGACCTGTACCGACAACATCAAAAATGGCAGCGAAAGCGACACCGATTGCGGCGGCTCCTGTAGCGCGTGCGGCAACGACCGAAGCTGCCACGTATCGGCTGATTGCGGATCGAAGGTATGTCAGGGTGACCTGTGCGTAGCACCCTCTTGCAGTGATGGCGTCAAAAACGCTGCCGAAAGCGACATCGACTGCGGTGGCTCATGCGGTGGCTGTGCGCTTCGCAAACAGTGCGCTCTTGGTAGCGACTGCGCGGGCAGCGCCGCCTGTGACAGCACCACCAACCTATGCCGTCTGCCGACAAGTTGCGCGGAGATCCTCCAAAACCACCCGGCCACCCCGGATGGCAACTACGAGATCCAACCACAGGGTGTCTCCGCACCGTTCACAGCCGTCTGTGACATGACCCGAGATGGAGGCGGCTGGACGCTCGTGCTCAAAGCGAACGGAGACGTAACTCTCGCCTACAGTTCCGCGCTGTGGACGGATAGCAACCTGCTCAATGCAACCGATCTCACCACCCAGCCCGGCAATGCCAAGTATCAAGGATTCCTGACCGTTCCAGCGCTCAAGCTGCGTGGGGAACTCGACGGCTACACCTTCACCATGGTCGCACCAATGAACGGCACCGCTCAGACGATCTTCAATGGGCCGACCAGCATCACCGCGCCCTATCCAGTGTCGCTCGGCAGCGGCGCCAAGTGGTCCGTTCAGCCGTTCTGTCAGAGCTTCGGCATCAACACTCCCTACCAATATCAGCAAGCCCGCTTCGGCTGGACTGCCAACCAAGAAAACGACTGTTCCAGCAATGATACCGCACTGGGACTTGGGCTAGGTCAGACCAGCAAGCACGGGGCAGGATACACTTGTCTGTCCACCGGATGCAGCCAAGGAGGCGTCGACAGCGGCGGCAACGGCCTACTCTGGGTCAAGTAATCAAGACCCCCGGCTCACACCAGATTCATCTGGCTACGATTCCTGTGGATGGACGACCAGCGACCACGCACTCTGTTCCCCCGCACATGGTGTTAAGGGATGATGTCGTGATAGCGTGCTGATTCGTGCAACCACAAATCGCTATCATTGGTTCCGGTTTTGCAGGACTCCTTCTCGGTATCAAGCTGAAGCAGTCCGGCATCGATTCGTTCACAATCTACGAAAAGGCGGACCGGCTCGGTGGAACGTGGCGCGACAATGTCTACCCGGGAGCAGCCTGCGATGTGCCTGCGCCTCTGTACTCCTATTCGTTCGAGCCGAAGGCCGACTGGACCAAAAAGTACGCCGAGCAACCAGAGATCCTTGGTTATCTCGAACACTGCGCGGTCAAGTACGGACTCCTTCCGCACCTGCGCTTTGGGGTAGAGATTACGGAGGCCAAGTTCGATCAAGCGACCGCCAGTTGGCAGCTCCGCAGTGCGACCGGAGAGTCCATCGAGGCACGAATTCTCATCTCGGCATGTGGTCAGTTAAACCGTCCCGCATACCCCGACATTCCTTCGCTCCAGAGCTTTTCCGGCCTCACATTTCACTCTGCTCGCTGGCCAAAGGACGTTGCACTTTCCGAGCGCAGGATCGCAGTCATCGGCACCGGAGCGAGTGCAATTCAGTTTGTGCCGCGAGTCGCCGCGCAGGCCAAGTCTGTCACGGTGTTTCAGCGATCACCACCTTGGATCGTGCCGAAGCCAGACCGCCGCTATGGTCCTTTGGAACAGACGCTGTACAAGTGGATTCCAGCGGTGCAGAGCCTTAGGCGTAGCAGCTTGTTTGCAACGTTGGATCTGGGATTCTTTGGACTCCGCAGCGGGAGTACGATCCATCGGATTGCCCAGTCACTGTGCGAGAAATATCTGCGACAGTCCGTTCCCGATGAAAAGCTGCGGAAGGTGCTCACCCCGAATTATCCGGCGGGCTGCAAGCGGATCTTGATCTCGAATGACTACTACCAGGCTTTGACGAAGCCTCATGTTTCCGTAGTGACAGAGCCCATCGTTTCGGCGCAGTCGGAGGGACTTGTGACCCAAGATGGAGCACTCCACAGCGTCGACGTCATCATCTATGGAACCGGATTTCGAGCCAGCGAGTTTCTGGCACCGATGCGCATCATCGGGCGGGACGGTCGCGAGCTCGGCGAGGTCTTTTCAGGTGGAGCGGCGGCGTACTTGGGAATCACCGTACCGCGCTTTCCGAACTTCTTTGTGCTGTACGGACCGAACACCAACCTTGGGCACAACTCCATCCTGTACATGCTGGAAGCGCAGGCGCATTACATCCTGAGTGCGATCAAGCTAATCCGCGACGGCAAAGCGCACTATCTTGATGTCAAGCCAGAGCCGCAGCGCCTTTTCCGCGAAGAACTCAAGCAGCGCTTTCATGGAACGGTGTGGGAGGCCGACTGCACAAGCTGGTACAAGACTGCAACTGGGGAGCAGACCAATAACTGGCCTGGACTCGCGTTCAGCTATCGACTGCGGACACGTCGCTTGAACCTCGCGGACTACGAGACAGGTCGATAGTCTCGCTTGCTCTGTTGAATCCACGCCCACCTGTGGTCCATGATGGAGCAATGTCTCTGTCCACATCCGGTTCTTCGGCAAAACCTCGTGTCGCAATCTTCGGTGGTGGCGTCGGCGGTCTATCGGTCGCGCAGGAACTTCTAGAAAGAGGATTCTCTGTCACCGTCTATGAAAAGAGCCACTGGGGAGGCAAGGTACGCGGAATGCCCGTCCCCGGCAGTGGAACCGATGGGCGGGAGGATTTACCGGGCCAGCACGGCTTCCACTTCTTCCCCGGTTTTTACAAGAACCTACCGGACACGATGAAGCGAATCCCGTCTCTCAGCGGGAAGAGCGTGTTTGAGCACATCGTCGAAGGCGACGCAGAGCTATTGGCACGGCAGAGCGATCCTTCGACCAAGATTCCGGCAGCATTCAAGTTTTCGATCGAGTGGCTCCTCGAAGCGCTGCATGCGTTCCGAGTCCTCATGTACAAGATTCCGCCTGCGGAGATGGCGTTTTTCATCGGACGGGCGCTGGCGTTTCTTGGCTCGTGTCGTGAGCGACGCATCACCGAGTTTGACGAGGTCAGTTGGTGGGACTTCGTCGAAGCCGAGCGGATGTCACCGGAATATCAGCGACTCATTGGTAGCTTGCCATCGCTGGCCCTGATCGCCGTGCGACCGGAAGAGGCCAGCACGCGCACTCTGGGCGATGCGATGATCCAGATGTTCAGCTACGGTTTCTTTCCGGGCCGCACCATCGACCGCCTGCTCGATGGACCCGAACAGATGCTGTGGGTAGAGCCGTGGGTTGCGCAGCTTGTCAAGCTAGGTGGCGACCTCCGCATGCCGGCCACGCTGGTTTCGCTGGAGTGCGATGGCCGACGCATCACCGCTGCAATGGTAGAGGAAGGCGGTACGCTGTCACGCATCGAGGCGGACTACTATGTGTGCGCGCTCCCCCTGAACGTCGCGGTGCACAAGCTGACACCGGAAATCAGGCGAGCAGCCCCATCGCTGGCGCGCATTGGTGAGCTTGTCACGGGGTGGATGAATGGCGTCCAGCTCTTCCTCAATCGACAATTACCGCTGGTGCGTGGACATGTTGGCTACGCAGACTCGCCGTGGGCTCTGACCTCGGTTTCGCAGGCTCAGTTCTGGCCGGACTTCAACTGGTCGGCGTATGGCAATGGGGACTCAGCCGAAGCGTTCTCGGTGATCATTTCCGACTGGAATACCAAAGGAGTGCTCTTTCACAAACCGGCGAACAAGTGCAATCCGCAGGAAATCTATGAAGAGGTACTGGCGCAGCTTAACGCGAGCCTGGCATCGCACGGGGAAGCCATTCGCCCCGAGGATGTGCAGTCCTTTTTCATCGATCCAGACATCACCTTCCCGCGTGGTCCCGAACGGAAGGATCAGAACCTAGAGAGCCTGTTTATCACCACCTGCGGCGCCTGGACGTCGCGACCGCAGGCCAAGACCGAGATTCCCAATCTCGTTATGGCCTCTGAATGGATGCAGCACTGCATGGACTTTGCATCCGCCGAAGGAACCAATCAGGTCGCCCGCGAGGCCGCAAACGCGATCCTCGATGCAGCCAATTCACCGACGAAGCGCTGCCGGGTCTATAAGACCAAGCAGCCCCTTTTGTCGTTGCCGTTGCGTGCGCTCGATGCGGTGCTCTATCGCTGTGGACTACCAGCACTCGGCTGCTGGGGATTTACGCGATGTACGCCCCCACCCCGGGTCCTGTAATCGGCCAAAGCTTCGAGCGGTACCGACCAGACATCGGCGGGAAGTTTGTAGAACGGAAGCGGCGCATTCATCACCAACATGTAACCGAGTCCGGGCCACAGTCCGTCTTCACGCTGCGTCAGAAGCAGAAATCCCACCGCCCGATCGATACAATCGGGCGAGCCCCCCACCGCGAGCAGTGCCGAGACGACGAGGCCAGTGACATAGGGATTGCTCGTCCCAATCCCGGCGTAGGCCAAGTTACCGTAGGAATCGATGCTCTCGCCAAATCCGCCGTCCGGGTTCTGGTGGGACTCGATCCAGGCCACTGCTCGACGGATGTAGGGGGCCTGGAGATCCTCGCCCACCGCCGCCAGCCCGAGCAGAATGTAGGCAGAGCTTGGGAGAAAATTGCATTCCCAACGTCCCCACCACACGCCGTTATCGAACAACTGACTACGCACAAATTCGACAGCCTTTTGGACCATTGGATCGGGCAGCCGATAGCCAAGCAGTCCCAGCGCTTGCAGCACCCGTCCGGTCAGATCCTCTGTCGCTGGATCGCCAAAGGTCAAACAGGCGCTACCAACCATGCTGAGGAGGTCTTGCAGAGAGTCGCTCGGCATAAACGTCCCGAGTGGATAGGGCCCCGCTGGCTTGCTCGCCTGACCTCGGGTAAACGACGGCCAGCCTCCGTCTGGGTTCTGCATGCCCCGCAGCCAGGCCAGCCCCTCCTTCGTGGCATCGGCGACTGAAGACAGCTTGCTGGTCGCAGACAGAGCCCGCAGTACCTGCGAGGTCGAGTCGCAGTCCAGGTTATAGGAATTGGACTCCTCAAACGCCCAGCCTCCGTAGCGGGGTGAGCAAGGGGCCGGATTCTGCCACTCGCGAGGCTCGTCGACCTTGCCCTGCGTGGACAGCATGTACGCCACCCCACGACGGATGCGAGGGTCTTCTTCCGGAATGCCACTCTTTACGAGCGCAGCGACGCATAGTGCGGTGTCCCAGGTTTCGGAGTTGTACGGAACAAAGCACCACATCCGTTCACTCCCCGCGATGGCCGGGATGTCATAACGCCACTTCGGAACACAGGCCAGCGCACGGGTGATCGCCGGATCGTTACGCGGCAACCCAAGCGCGAACAACGTCATCGCACACAACGAAGTATGAAACAGGGTTCCCTGCCAGTTTCCCGATGGGTCCTGCACCTTCCTGAGGTAGCGAATGAGGTTGTCCCGTTCCATCCACTGGCATAGGTTTTGGGCCGGAACGGGCACCTTTCGACGCTGCTTCAGACCCCGGATCAGTCCCGGTAATGCACTCAAGATCAACTGAAACGCGGTGTTGATGCGCTGCCCGATCAGGAATCGCGCTCCCGGAATCAGCATCCATCCCATCGGGATGTCGATGAGAGCCTCCGGAGAAATCAGCCCAGCGGCAGCCAAAAACGTCTGCGTCACCGGGTCTGTGGCCGAAAAGCCTCCGTGCCGCAGAATCGACGCCCATGCTCGCTGCATCGGCTCGCTGGTCGGATCGGTCCCCACCGCATAGAGACCGGCGTAACACGCTGCGGTGGCGGCCAGAGAACCCTTTTCATCACTGGGATAGTCGGGAAACGAACCGTCCGGGAGCTGTCGGAACAGCAGGAACCGCACCGCTCCAGCCACGTCGAACTGACCGGCCACGCCAAGGTAGGACAGAGCCACCAAGGTCCAGCCCGTGGTCGGTGGTCCCGCAACATCGGCGCTGCGCCAGGCACCGTCTGGAAATTGGATGGCGAAGAGACCCTTTTGTGCACGCTCGATGGCACTGCTAATTTCGGCTGGTGTCGCGTTGTTCATGAGGCTCTCTGGTCGTGAGAAAACTAGGTTTGGGTGAGCAGCTTCTGGGCTCGCTCCGCGAGCAGGGGGCATCCTACCTTAGTCGCCACTTGCCGTGCGCGCTGGAGTATCTGCTCGCGACGCTTCGCATCGTCTTTGAGCGTACGTCCAAGCTCAATACAGGCTTCCGCGAGTGCGACCGGCATGCGTAGCTGCTCGGCTCGCTCCATCGCTGCCGCAAGGCGCTTCGCTGCACGAGGGTGCTGTCCCCGAATCCGAGCCACAACGCCCCACGCTCGCAGCGCAAAGGGACCGCCAATCGGGCAGATTCGACCGAGTGCGCTGGTTGCACGACATGCCGCAAGCGCAGTCTTACGCAGCAAATGCTCATCCGCAGAGCCCGTCTGTTGGGCCTCTTCCCACAGTTCCAGCAGAACCCAGGAAAGCAGCGAGCAAGCAGGCCACATCTGAAACAGAACAGGCCCTCGAGCCAAGGCCCCAAGCGACTCTTGGGCGAGCGCGAGTGCCGCCGCCTTATCACCGAGCAGCCAATTGGCTGCGGCCTCCACCGCAAGCGCATTGGCCACTGCGCTCCCGCGATCCCGGGCGAAGTCCTTGCGTGAAATCCTGGCCAGCTCACGCGCCGACTGCGGACGACCGGACCACAGCTCCGCGATGCCTAACATCGCCGATGCCCAGCCGTGGTTTAGCAGCGCCCCGCGCCCCTCCGAGCCACGGACGATATCGCCCAATCGGCGGGTGGCCGGTGATAGTTCTCCGGTCAGTAGCTCGCTACCGCCTCGGATGAGATGGAGTGCCTCAAAGGCCAAGCGATCATCGACCTGCTCGGCAATCGCTTCCGCTGCCTCGCTCAATGACACCAGCGAGTCCCACCGCGCCATGCCCTGACACAGGGAGCACTCTGGAATTGCAATGACCGCCTCCACCGCACGGTCGCCACGTCTCTGCGCATCTTCCCTGGCCCGTTTGAAATACAGTGCCGAGAGCCTGTCCATCCTGAAGAAGCCAGCGGTGCAGCCCAAAATCGAGTAGGGAAGCGAACGAGCGCCACGAGGCCCAGCCCGATCGGCAAGGTTGGCGGCAAGAAACGTCGCGGTCATCACCAGAAGCTGTGACTGGTGCGCCGAAAAGTACGAGGAAGACAGGCGACCTGCGGCAAGTGCCAGCTCGATTCGCCGTTCCTCATCGGAATCGGCAGCAGAGACATCCACGACTGGCTCTTTGGTGATGCGCAGAAGCTGCTCCGCACACTGCACAAGCAGCATCAGCACCCAGCGCAGCGTCGTCTGGGGCAGTGCCATCCCAAGCGCGGTCAGTGCCGCTTCGGCATGGAATACACTACCGTCGCTGTCACCAATTCCAAACAGTGCATCCGCGTACAGTCGGTGCAGCTTAGCGCGCTCGTCCTTCGTGGTCGATGAACCAGGCGAATCGGCATGCTCGAAGGCTCGCGCAAGCAGAGGCACCGCCTGCTGATGAGCCCCGGCCCCGAGCGCTTGTTCACTAGCTCGACGGAGGTATTCGATCGCTTTGCCGGGAATCTCGGCCTTGGAAAAGTGGTTGGCCAGCTCGGTCAACTCGGTGGCACCGACCCCTCGCCGTTCCATCGCAACCGCTGCTGCGCTGTGCAGTTCCCGTTTACGCACAGCCGAGATCGATTCATAAGCGGCCTCGCGCAGCTTGTCGTGTGTGAAGCGGTAGCGGCCGCCGCCCGCTGTTTCCAAAATCTGTCGACGAATCGCATCGTTTAGCGCATCAGCTAGCGTTGGTTCTGACAGCCCGCACAGCTCACTAAGTAGCTCTGCGCCAAACTCGCGCCCGAGCAGAGCCCCGATTGCGACAACCTCGGCAAGCTGCGGCTCAAGACCCCGCAGCCGTCGCTCAACAATGGCACGCAGCGTTCGCGGAAGCTCGAGCCGTTGTAATCGCGACAGCCACGATTCCGTCGACGCCTTTCCCGCCGCTGCATCCGCAAGCGCCCACTCCCCATAGCGATTCCGTCGCAGCAGTCCTTCATCGACGATCGTATGCAGGTATTCACTAATGAAAAAGGGATTCCCAGCCGCATGCTCTGCGACGAAATTGACAAGCTCCAAAGGTGGCGAAGATACCGCGAGCATGTCTGCCACCAGCATCCCGACCGCGTCGGTGTCCAGCCGTTCAAGTGACATGGTGAGGACGTTTTGTCCCTCTGCCAATGCGGCGAGCGGGACGGTGGTTTCCTCGCTGCGAAAACCGCCGACGATCATCAGCCGAGCGTGCCGCACCACATCCGAGGCCAGATACGACAGCAGATCCAGGGTCAGCTCGTCGGCCCACTGGAGGTCGTCAAACACCAGCAGCAGCGGCGCTCGCTTCGATAGCGCAACGATGGCTTCGACGGCTGCGGTCAACACCCGGTGCCTTACCGCCTCAACCGGCAGGGTCTGGGCATCGCTGAGCACCGATACCTCGGGCAGCTCTCCAAGCGCTGGCTCTATCGCCGCTAGAACCAGCAGGTGCCTGGCCTGTAGTCCTTCAAAATGACCAACTCCGCTCGTTCGACAGAGGTCGGCCAAGTGCAGCAAGCACGGACGCAGCGGAGCAAGGGGTCCATGGTGTACGACCCGGTTGGGATTGGGCGTCACGTCGATCGGCGGACACTCGCTGGCGATGACACTCACTTTGGCCGAGGTCGCTTGCCGTACCAGCTCGCTGAGCAGCCGAGTCTTGCCGCTGCCACTCTCCCCGTGCAGCAAAATAAACTCGCCCGTCCCCAAGGAAAGCTGTCGGGCCCGGTTCGTCAAATCGCTCAGGATGCCACTGCGACCCGCGAAGCCGGCGCGATACAGGTAGCTCCGTGTGGAACCGATGATCACATCGGAAACGGGCACCGTGACTTTCGCCCGCTCCGCGAGCACTGCCAATACGTCAGAGGCATGACCAACACGATCCCGACGATCCGCCGCCAACATCTGTAGAACCAGCGAATCGAGCCATGGTTCAACCGCCGGAGAAACCAATGAGGGGCGAGGCGGTGCCGCAAAGTTACACTTGATTCGCGACTGAATCGTCGCCGGAAACGGCAACTGCCCGGTCAACCCCTCATAGAGGATGCAGCCGAGTGCAAAGATGTCGGCGCGGGCATCGACCAACTCGCCGTACAATTGTTCCGGGGCCATGTACGCGATGGTTCCCCCCATCGTCGAGTCCACTTGCAGAACCTCGCGACCATCGGGGCCAATGTAGGACAGCACCAAGCCGAAGTCAACCAGCACGGGCTGGTCATCATCTCGCACAAATACGTTACTCGGCTTGATGTCCCGGTGGACCACCCCTTCACCGTGGATGTAAACCAGCGCGTCGCACAGTTGACGTACCACGGCCAGGAAACCGGGAATCGCCTGAGTCACCAAAGGACCGCGCTCATCACGGAACGTTACAGGGGAAGACTGGTTCGGAGCGGGCTCGGCACCGGAACCGTTGAGGGTAGCGAGGTTGCCTCTCATCGTGTCGGTGTTCGCTGCACTCGAATTTGCGCTCTTCGGACCCGACTCGCTGCTCCACTCGATCTCTTGCTCGAGCGTACGTCCTTCGAGAAGCTCCATCGCATACCAAGGGAGCCCAGCATGCGTGCCATCATCGAGTATCCGTACCACTCCGGGATGCGAGAGTCGTCGCAAACGCTGGATCTCGCGACGAATGCTACTCAGTAGATACGGGTGAGCCGTTCGTACCGTCTTGAGCGCTACAGCCTCAGTAGCCGCTGGCCGGCGCGCCTCAAAGACGATTCCCATTCCTCCTTTGCCAAGTGGCTTTAGGAGTTCATATGCACCGATCATCGCTCCCGGTATGTACGCGGGATTTTCAGCACTCACGAGCGAGCCCACCGTGGTCTGGCGAATTTGCGGCAGAGCGTCCGACTGGTCGCATACCGTAGCATGATGGGCCAATTCGCCATCTGCGGTCAACCGCTGCAACGTCCTATCGCCGAGAGATCGAACGAACCACTGAACAGGGGCCTCCCTACGTGGACATTCAGTGAGTCCTGTTCGCTCAGTTTGTGAGAAGCAGGTATCCCACCCACCTGTTCTTCGGCTGGTGGAAACAGTAGGCTACGTCATGGGTCGTGTTTCGCGGCAAGCGCTCGGCTGGCTGGTCGGGGCGACGCTCGTCAGCAGCGTGGCCAACGGACCGCACGCGGTGGCCGTGGCGGCATGGCTCGGACCCTTTCTGTGGCTACGGGCGCTGCACATGCTGCCAGTGCGAACTGGGGCCGTGTTGGGAGGGCTGTTCTACTCGGCCGCAACCATGGTGGCAGCGCGTGGGATGATTCCGGTACCAACCTGGCTGTATGTCCTGACGGCAGTAGCGATTGGGATGGGTGCCCTGGTACCGTATGCGCTGCAGCGCAGCCTTTCGCCAAGGTTGCCGACCACCATGATTCCGCTGCTACTACCAACACTGGCGACCGCGCTCGAGTTCATCGGCGGACGGGTGTCTCCCTTTGGGAGCTTCGGTGCCATTGCCTATACTCAAATGGGCTGCTTGACGCTACTGCAGTTTGCCGCACTGGTGGGACTTCCTGGGATCACCTTCCTTGTGTACGTGCCGGCTGCGCTTGCCCACTGGCTGCTGGACCATCAGCCGCTGCGCCCTCAGGTACGTATGGGGCTGGCCTGCACCCTCCTTCTATTCCTCGGAGTGTGGAGCTTTGGTCAGGTCAAGCTGCGCCCGTCGATGCCGCCCACTCCCTCTGTGTCCATCGCCATCGTCAGTTCTCCTCACCAGGAGCGGCTCAGCCAACTGTTGGCTCCTGCGTATACCGGCGGTGATCCGTCTGCTGTGGACTGGTCCGCAGCACTGCCGCAGGGTACCGTGGTCATCCGGGATCTGCTACAGCGCAGCGAGTCTGCGGCGCGTGCTGGGGCGCGTATCATCGTCTGGCCGGAAACCGCAGCCATCGTCGCAACCGAGGACGAACCGGCGCTCCAAAAAGCCGCTGGGCACCTCGCACGCGAGCAGGGAGTGTATCTAGCCGTCGCGCTGGGAGTGGTTCGTCACCGACAACGGCCCTGGCCTGATTCCGATGGTGCTCTCGACAACAAAATGATCCTGCTCGACCCGCAGGGGAATGTCGTGGCGCAGTACCGCAAGTCGATTCCCGTTCCCGGTCCCGAGGCAGCGCTGCTGGTCCCTGGCGGAGGAGCGATTCCCATCGTCAACACGCGATACGGTCGTCTGGCGATGGCCATCTGTTTTGATTTGGACTTTCCACACCTGTTGCGACGGGCGGCTGGGGCGGACATCCTGCTGGTGGCGGCCCAAGACTGGGCGGGCATTTCCTCGTACCATGCGGAGATGTCGCGACTGCGCGCAATCGAAGGCGGCTTTGCCGTGGTCCGGGCGACACACTTCGGTCGCGATCTGGTGGTCGATGCGCAGGGGCGGGTGCTATCCGCACAGGATGACGCGGCCATCACCGCGCAGACAGATAGAGGCCTGCGCGCCGAGGTTCCGACGCAGGGCCATGCCACCCTCTATTCGCGATGCGGCGATGTCCTGGGCTGGCTCGCCGTTGCGGCCATGCTACTGATGATCGGTGCGGCGCTGGTGCGGTCCGCACGGGATCGTACACGTCACATCAACCCTTCCCCTGAAACCCCGCGCCCTTGCGGCACAGAGGCTCCCCATGCGACACGTTCCTAACCGGCTCTGCAGAAGTCTGCTCACAATCCCAATCAGCTTGATCGCCTCTGTATCCGCCATTGCGACCGCAGACTCCCCTCCCGCACCTGGTGCGGCAGTAGATGGCAAGTCTCCGGCCCCATCCGATGTGAGTGGGGAAATCCGCTTCCAATTTGTGCAGCTAAAAGAGCGTGGCGTGGTGCGCTGCGCGTTGTACGCAGCGCCCGCAGATTATATGAAAACGTCGTTCCGAGAAGTCGTCGGCACCGTCTCTGGTGGACGCGCACTCTGTCTGTTTTCCCACATGGGTGCTGGTACCTATTCAATGGCCGCCTTCCACGATGAAAACAACAACGACAAACTCGACACGGGAATCTTCGGGATTCCGACCGAGGGAATCGCGTGGTCGAACAACGCCAAAGGGAGGATGGGCCCGGCCAAGTACAAAGACGCTGCGTTCGTCTTCTCCGGAGGCGTGTTACAGCAGGAACTGAAAATGAAATACTGAAGTGTGGCGAAGCTCGTGACCAGATCCTCGGTCTGGATTTACCTCGCACGCGCTTGATGCCAGAGCCCGAGCTTGGAGCCTACCTGTACGGTTCTGCGCTATCGCTTGCGGGCGACACCAGCGACGGCGTGAGAGAGCTCCGGCTCAGCAAAGAAGAGATCATCGGGGCCATCGGGATGCCACGACGCCGAATAGACCACACCTGGCTCGACCAGATCTAGACCCTCAAACAGCGCTTCGACCTCGGCACGGGAACGGTGTCGCAGAGGACTCTTGAACGATGCATACAGCCTCTCCGCACTCTGCGTGACCGCAAGCGGAATCCCATCGAGCGTGCTGTGGCTCAGGGCAAGCTGGCTGTTTGTTGCCATTCGGTTGCGCAGACGATTCAAGATGGAGCGCACCTCTGCTTCATCAGGAAAGAAGTGAAACACCGCCCCACAGATCAGCCCGAGCGGCTGTGATAGGTCGAGGAGCTGACCTGCCTTCGGGTGATCGAATATCTCCTGGAGCTTTCGAAGATCTCCCTGAATCATCGCCGCACGGTCGTTGTCCGCAAGGATTTGAGCCCCATGCGCCACGGCCACTGGATCAATGTCGACGTAGAGAATGCGGGCAGCAGGACACTGCGCCTGGGCGACTTCGTGCACGTTTCCTGTCGCAGGAATACCCGAGCCGATATCGAGGAACTGCTGAACTCCGCTTTCGATCATAAACCGTACCGCTCGCCGTAGAAAGCCCCGGTTCACCTGCGCGGCCACTCGTGCCTGCGGAAATACAGAGAGGATCTGCTCAGCAACGAGCCGATCCGGCTCGAAGTGATGCGAGCCACCGAGCATATAGTCGTAGATCCGAGCCGATGTGGGACGAGTGTTGTCGATCGTATCGTGCGTTTTCATGTGCTTCTTGGTTTCCTGGCCTGCGCATCACGTTCATGGAGTCCATGTCGACTGCGGGGAGAGCCTAGCTTCGCGCTGTGCAGTACATCATCACGTCCGCTTCTGGTTGCAGAGAGCCGCCCATTCCTCTCGCACGGAATTCCTTTCCAGGCATCAGTCGAGGGTTGAACCGTTGCAGGAACATCGCCAAGGTGAGCTGGGCGTTCATCAGGCCGAACTGGTCGCCAATGCACAGGCGGGGACCGCCACCGAAGGGAATGTACTGCCCGCGTGGCCAACTCGATTCGCTGCCATCAAATCGCTCGGGTTCGAAGGAGTCGGCACGTTCCCACAGCGCAGGATCTCGATGCACCGCGTAGATGTTGATGCAAAGAAACGCTCCCTTGGGAATCGTATAGCCGTCAATCACATCCTCTTCGCCAGCGGTGCGCGGCATCAGCCATCCGGCCGGATATAGACGAAGCGTCTCCTGCACCACCTGCCGGAGATATTTGAGATTTGGAACGTCAGCGAGCGTGGGCTTGCGCGAGCCAAGGACGGTATCGACCTCATCCTGCGCTTTCCTGAGCGCTTCCGGGTTTTGAGCCAGGCATGCCAGCGCCCAGGTTTTGGTGCGTGACGTGGAGTCGTGACCAGCGAAAAACATGGTGACGATTTCATCGCGTACGTGCTTGCTCGCCAGCAGCTCGCCAGTCTCGGGATGACGGGTGTTAAGCAGCACGGTCAGGAGGTCTTTGGAGGGGCCTGGCTGCGTGCGTCGCTTTTGCATGAGCCGGTACACCGCTTCATCCAGCCGGCGGATGCCGCGCCGATAGGCAAGCTCGCTCGGGATGGGAATGTACTTGGGAAGAAAGAAAAACAGCATGCGTGTCATCGCGAAGGCGAACGCATTCATCATCGACTCGCGCAGCTCCTGCGCTTCCGAATCGGTGACCTTGATCCCAAACAGACTGCGCAAAAGAACGTCTTCGGACAGGCGCGCCATTGCGCGGGAGATCGGAAGCGGTGCTCCGCTGCGAGCGAGCCGTGAAAGAGAGTCCAGACCATCACTGATGCTGTCCACGATCTCACTTACCATCGCATTCAGATTCGCACGCTGAAAGAGGGGCTGGAGCAGGCGGCGGTCTTCGATCCAGCGTGCATCATCGATGGTGACGAGTGAATCGCCAAACAACCGGCGGATCTGCTGCCACATTCCATTTTCATCCTTCGTATACTGCCGCCACTTTTCATGCAAAAAGTACGAGATTTGC
>ERZ724524.1538-NODE-1538-length-15322-cov-6.882950_pt1 | contig 15322 bp, 13 predicted proteins | sample MGYA00376057_ERZ724524 | MGnify/ENA primary metagenome ERZ724524 (study PRJEB28724, sample SAMN07190888) | wastewater metagenome | isolation source: influent of sewage treatment plant in Hong Hong | place: USA: Christiansburg, Virginia | collected 2016-03-01 ...
CTGCTGATCAACCCGCGCATCCTGATTCTGGACGAAGCCACCTCGTCGGTGGATTCCACCACCGAAAAAGAAATCCAGAAGGCATTGGATAACCTGGTCAAGGGCCGCACCACCATTGCCATTGCCCACCGCCTGTCCACCCTGCGCAAGGCCGACCGCCTGGTGGTGATGGACCGCGGTGAAGTCGTTGAAGTGGGCCCGCACGACGAACTGATGGAAAAACAGGGCGCCTACTGGCGGCTGTACGAAGCCCAGGCGCGCCGCGCCGAAGAAGACGCACAGGCCGCCGGGATTTTGGTGGACAGCGGCTTGCTGCACTCGGCCCATCCCGCAGGCAACCCCTGAAACCCGCAAGGCACCCCACCATGTCCGATACGTCTTTCTCCCTGCCACTGCACCGCAACGCCCATGGCCGTCTGGTGCTTACCCTGCCTGACGGCACCGAGCACGCGGGCGTGCTGCCGGTACGCGCCTTCCCGATTGCTGCGCCCGGCGAAGGGCTCTCCCTGGTCGGCAGCGATGGCCACGAGCTGCTCTGGATTGAGCGTCTGGCCGATGTGCCTGCCTCCGCACGCACCCTGATCGAAGAAGAACTGGCCGTGCGCGAGTTTGTGCCCACCATCGAGAAAATCATCGCCGTGTCCGGGTTCTCCACGCCCAGCACCTGGACGGTGCAGACCGACCGGGGCGCCACACAGCTGGTGCTCAAGGCCGAGGAAGATATCCGCCGCCTCAGCGGCCGCACCCGCTTGCTCATCACCGGCAGCGATGGCCTGCAATACAAGGTGCCCGACACCCTGGCGCTGGACCGCCATTCACGCCGTCTGTTGGAGCGCTTTTTGTAGCCTGGGCGCAGGCGCAGCAGGCCGTGGTGAAAACACCGCATGGCCCGAACGACAAAATAGGGCTTAATTTGCCCTGCTTTTTGCCGTAATAGAGGTACGAGACGGCGGTAAGAGGCTGTCGCTCCCTTCTTACTTTGCGGACTATTGCCATGCAACTGCCACCTGTTGACCGATCGCCGCTGTGGCGTCCCCAGGGCGCTGACTTGTATTCCACCGGAGCCTCGGGTGCGGTTCCGGTGCGCCCCATCCATGCGGCCAATCCGGTCGAGTCCATGGACAGGCTGGGCGAGGGCGCCATCGTCAAGACCCCCGAGAAGCCTTCTGACCCCGACACGCCCAACCGCGACTGGACGCTGTCAGAAGAAAAGAAAGAGGTTGAAGAAACCCCGCCCGAGCCCCCCAAAGAGCCTATTTACAAGCAACTGCTGGAGTTCATCCAGTCGATGTGGCGTGCCAGCGGCACCGCCATCGAGATGGCGCAGGAAATCAACAAGACCACCCTGCAAGAGCGCATGGCCCAGCAGGTCAAGAACGACGAGCCCATCACCTACTCTGACCCCAAGGTCAAGCGCACCGGCGGTTTGTAGTCTGGTTGCAGGCCCTGCAATGGGGCTTGATTGCTATTTATTTGATAGCTATTAGCGCTTGCTGTGCAAGCGTTTGGTGCCGATTTAATCCCTATTTTTCTGTGCTGTGCCCACTGGGGGTGGGTTGGCGATGCCGCTGCTGACGTGGCCCGAGGGCACATGCTGCGCCGCTGAGGTGACGTGGCCGGTCTGGTCGTCAAAGAAAAAATCGGGCTCGAATTCGCGCAGAAACTCCCCCTTGGGCAGGCCGCCCAGAAACATGGCTTCATCCACCGCAATGTTCCAGTCCATCAGCGTGCGGATGGCGCGCTCGTGCGCGGGCGCGCTGCGCGCCGTGACCAGCGCGGTGCGCACGCGCATGCCGGTGTCGGCGGCCTGTTGCAGGCGGTGCAGCGCCACCAGCAGCGGCTTGAACGGGCCCTCGGGCAGTGGCTGCGCGGCCTTGTCGGTTTCGTGCTGCTGAAAGGCCGCCAGCCCCTGGGCCTGGAACACGCGCTCGGCCTCGTCGGAGAACAGCACCGCGTCGCCGTCAAAGGCAATGCGCACCTCGTGCGGGTGGGCATCGCCGGCCTGCACCGATTCGGTCAGCACGCGCGCGGCCGGGTAGCCCAGGTGCAGGGCCTGGCGCACATCGGCTTCGTTGGCCGACAAGAACAGGTGCGCGCCCAAGGGCCGCAGGTAGCCAAACGGGTCGCGCCCCTGGGTGAACACGCCGCGCTGCACGCTGGGCAGGCCGTGGGCGCGGCAGGAGCGGAACACCCGCATGCCGCTGACCGGGTCGTTGCGCGACAGCAACACCACCTCCACACGCTGGTGCTCGGCGCTGTTGAAGGCCAGGAGCTTGCGCACCAGCGAAAACGCCACGCCGGGCGCGGCGGGCAGCTCCAGCCGCTGGCGTTGCAGGGCGACGTAGGCCGCATCGTTGCCGTGCTCGAAGACGTTGTTCTCTTCCTCAAAGTCGAACAGGGCACGCGAGGAGATGGCAACCACCAGTTGGTCATGCAGGTTCAAAGCCATCGGGTATCTCCGTAGTGGGCTTCACTGTGCGCTCGCACCATGCGCAGCGCACGCAATGGCGCGGCCCCAGCCAGCGGCCAGCGCGCAAGGGCCGCCCCGCCGCGCTGGTGGCATCCCCCTGGGGGCTGAGTGCCTGCGGCTCCAAACCTGCCTGCGCAGGTTTGGACAGGCCGAAGAGGCAGTATCTCTGGTGCTGCCACGTTGGCGCGCAGCGCCGCAGGGGGTACTCATTTGACGAACTGGTTGAGCTGGATGATGGGCAGCAGCACCGCCAGCACGATGAGCATGACGATCAGCCCCATGGCCACGATCAGCAGCGGCTCCAGGATGGTGGCCAGTTGCAGGGCGCGGCGCTGTACCTCGGCAGACAGCTGGGTGGCGGCGCGTTGCAGCATCACGGGCAGCTGGCCGGTTTGTTCGCCCAGCCGGGCAAACATGGCGACCAGACCCGGAAAGCGCTTTTTCTGCGCCAGCGCCGAGGCCAGGGGCGCGCCCTCGCGCACCAGCACCAGGGCGTCCAGGGCATCGGCGCGCATGGCGCGGTTGTTCAGCGTTTCGGCGGCGGCTTGCAGCGCTTTCAGGATGGGCACGCCCGCACCCGCCAGCATCGCCAGCGTGCTGGCAAAACGCGCCGCGTTGTAGCCGCGCGCCAGCCGACCCACCAGCGGCAGCGTGAGCCAGGCGGCGTCAAATTTTTCACGAAAATCGGCTTTTGACAAGGCCAGACGTGCGCCAGCAGCTATCAAAACAAGAGTGGACAGCATCAGCCAGCCATAGTTGCGCACGCCACTGCTCAGGCCCAGCATGGCCACGGTGAGGAAGGGCAGGGCGCGTTTGGTGCCCGCAAACACGCTGGCCACCTGCGGCACCACGTAAGTGACCAGAAACAGCACGATGGTGATGGCCACCAGCGTGACGATGGCCGGGTACAGCGCCGCGCCCACCAGCTTGGCTTGCAGCGCCTGGCGCTCTTCCAGGTCATCGGCCAGGCGCTCCAGCACCAGGCCCAGGCTGCCGCTGGCCTCGCCCGCACCGATGACGGCGCAGTAAATGTCCGAGAACTCGCGCGGGTGCTGTTGCAGCGCACGGGCAAAGGTGGAGCCCGCGTTGACCTCGGCGCGCAGCACGGCCACCAGGTGGTGCTGGCGCTCGTCGTCGGCCTCTTCGGCCAGGGCGGTGAGCGCGCGCTCCAGCGGCAGGCCCGAGGCCACCAGACCAGCGAGCTGGCGCGTCCACACCGCCAGAGCGGTGGCGCTGAAGGCCGCGCGCGTGAACAGGCGCTGGCTCCAGTGCGCGCTGGCGCCTGCGGCCTGGCCCGCATCCACCGGCTGCACGGCCAGCGGCACCAGCGCCTGTGCGCGCAGTTGGCCGCGCGCGGCCTTGGCGGTGTCGGCCTCCAGCACGCCTTTGCGGGTCTGGCCCTGGGCGTCGAGGGCTTCAAAAGAAAAAGCAGGCATGGAAGGTGGCTTGGCGGGTGTGCAAGGGCAGAAAAGTCAGGGCGCCATGGTAGCGGTTGACTGTGGCGGGCGGCTGGCGGCAGATGGTGCGCGTGCAGTGGTTGCGGCATGATGTTGGCTCAGTCTGTGGTCGGCGCGTGGCGGTGAACTGCCGCAGTGCCGCAGCGCAGGGGGCCAGGCAAAAGGTGGTTCAGGAGGTTTGCATGCTGAAAAACAAGGTGGCATTGGTGACGGGTGGTGCATCGGGCATCGGGCGCGCCATCGCCCTGGTGTGGGCCCGGGAAGGCGCCTCGGTGGTGGTGTCCGATACCAACGTCGATGGGGGCGAGGAAACCGCGGCCCTGGTGCGTGTTCATGGGGCCCAGGCGCTGTTCGTGCCCGCCGATGTGGGCCAGAGCGCCGACGCCGCCGCCCTGGTGGAGCGCACGGTGGCGCATTTTGGGCGGCTGGATGTGGCCTGCAACAACGCTGGCATTGGCGGCGTGCAGGCCCCCACCGCCGACTACCCCGTGCAGGCGTGGGAGCAGGTCATCCGCATCAACCTGTCGGGGGTGTTTTACGGCATGCAGCAGCAGATTGCGGCCATGCTGGAGAGCGGCGGTGGCTCCATCGTGAACGTGGCGTCCATTCTGGGCGCGGTGGGCTTTGCCAACGCCCCGGCCTACACGGCGGCCAAGCACGGCGTGGTCGGGCTGACGCAGGCGGCCGCACTGGAGTACGGCGCGCGCGGGGTGCGCATCAACGCCGTGGGCCCGGCCTTCATCCACACACCCATGATCAGCACCCTGGAGCAAGACGCCGCCACCCACGCCGCGCTGGTCAAGGCCCACCCCTTGGGTCGCCTGGGCAAGCCCGAAGAGGTGGCCGAGCTGGTGGCCTGGCTCAGTTCAGACCGTGCCTCGTTCGTCACGGGGGCGTATTACCCCGTCGATGGCGGCTACCTGGCGCGTTGAGCCGGATGCAGCTGCGGGTAAAAATGAAGCAAAAACTGCCTCCAAGCCGCGCCATTCGTGCGCTGTAAGCTCCTATTTCAGGAGCAAATTGGAGGCGATGCAGCCGTGCTTCAGAGCGTGGCCTGCGCGGCGGCGGCGATGTCCAGCGAGCGCAGGCGCAGCGCCGGGTCGAACACATCGCTCACCAGCATGAACTCGTCGGCCTGCGTGGCCTGGGCCAGAGCGGCAAAACCGGCGCGCACCGTGTCGGGGCCGCCGATGACCGCTGCGGCCAGGAAGTCGGCAATGCCCGCGCGCTCTTGCGGGCCCAGCGTGGCCATGAAGTTCTCCACAGGCGCTGGCAGCTGGCCGCGCCGCCCGGTCAGGATGCCCAGCACGCGCTGGTAGGTGCTGCTGGCCAGAAACTCAGCTTCGGCGTCGGTGGGTGCGGCCACCACGGGCACGCCCACCACCACATACGGCTTGGCCAGCGTGGCCGAGGGGCGGAACAACTGCCGGTACAGTGCCAGCGCTTGCAGCAGCATGCGCGGCGCAAAGTGCGAGGCAAACGCATACGGCAGCCCCATGTGCGCCGCCAGCTGCGCCGAGAACAGGCTGGACCCCAGCAGCCAGATCGGCACATGGGTGCCCGCGCCCGGTACGGCGGTGATGCGCTGGCCGGGCTGCGCCGGGCCCAGCAGGCGTTGCAGTTCGGCCACATCGCGCGGAAAGTCTTCTTCGGTTTCGACGCGGTCGCGGCGCAGGGCGCGCATGGTGGGGCCATCGGTGCCGGGGGCGCGGCCCAGGCCCAGGTCGATGCGGCCTGGGTACAGCTCGGCCAGCGTGCCAAAGGCCTCGGCCACCACCAGCGGCGCGTGGTTGGGCAGCATGATGCCGCCCGAGCCCACGCGGATGCGCTGCGTGCCCCCGGCAATGTGGCCCACCAGTACCGCCGTGGCCGAGCTGGCAATGCCGGGCATGTTGTGGTGCTCGGCCAGCCAGTAGCGGGTAAAGCCCAGCGATTCGGCGTGTTGGGCGGTGCGCAGGGCAATGTGCAGGGCGTCGGCCACCGTGCCGCCTTCGCGCACGGCCACCAGATCCAGCATGGAAAGAACAGGGCGTTGAATGGATGTCATGGCGCCCATTGTGGGCGCGCCGCGCCAACCTGTGCTGGCTACAGGATTAGCCACTTGGGTCGTGGCGTTGGTGATGGCGTTGGCACTTCACGGCTTCACGCACACCGGGGGCGTCACCATAATGGGCCCGATCAAAAAAAGCAGGCTTTGCGCTATCGGGCGACACGGCTGGTGTTTTCAGGAGGGAACCATGGGATTTTTCAGCCGCTTGTTTCCGCCACGCGCCGATGGCAAGCCCATCTCGGACGAGTGGACGGTGTTGCCCGAGGACAACGCCAGCGAACTGGTGCTGTTTGGTGACGATGCCGCCACGCTGATGCTGCAACTGGACATTGACGACGCCATCGCCAGCCACCAGGCCTGGAGCCAGCGCCTGCAAGACGTGCTGGAAGGCACCCCCGACGCAGCCATGCAGCCCGCCATGGCCCACGACGACACCTGCTGCCATCTGGGCCAATGGTTGCACGGCGCCGGGCGCGCGCCACTGGAGCACTACCCGGCCTACCACATGCTGGTGCGCCGCCACCGTTACTTCCATGCGCAGGCGGCCGAGATGGTCGCCCTGGTGCAGGCGGGCGACCTGGCACAGGCCGCGCAGGTACACAAGGCATGCCGCCATGCCGGTAGCCAGATCACGCTGCTGCTGCACGAGTTGCAGCGCGGTCTGGGGCGCTGACACGCGGGCGCCCGTGCCAGCGTGAAGAAGCGCATAAAAAAGGCCCGAAATCCCAGCTTTTCCTAGTCCACGATGGGTGCGTAATGCGTTACTCTTTGTGACCAGAGCGGCAGTGTGTGTCCCTCATCCATCGCAGGGTGGGTTCATGGCACCTGTCGCCAGTACGCGTCCACTGACGCCAAACTTTCTGCACTGCACCTTTGCCACGCCAAGAAACAATGAGCAACGAGACCACACCACTGACGCTGGAAGAGTTCTCTCGGTGGCTGCAAGAGCGCCAGCAGCACGCCTTGGAGGGAATGCACGACACCACGGCCAACGAGTTCATCAAGCGCAGCCTGGAGCGTGAAAAACTCGTGGTAACACACCGTGCTCTGGAGCAGTTTCGCTCCAAAGCCGGTGGCGATGCGCGCGGTTGATATCAAAATTGATAGCTGATTGCGCCCGCTACGTAAGCCTTGAAGGCTGATTTTTATCGTAAAAAAGTGTCGGTGCGCAGGCCGCACCGACTTCACCTGAGTGCTTTGCGCAGCAGCGTGAAGAACAGCCCGAGCGCCAGTGCCAGCGGTGTGCCGATGAAGATCACCGCCAATGGCACGCCCACCACAAAGCCGAAGATGGTGGGCATGGAGATGCCATTGAACAGTGCAACCAGTATGCCCAGCACAGGCAACAGCACGAAGGCATGCAAACCCAGGCTTTGCCAGCGTGTCAGTGGTGGATGTTGTGGAGATGAGGGCATGGCAACCAGCGCTGAACCGTGTTTTCTAGCGGCGCAAGAGGGCGGCAAGGTAGTGCAGCGGCCACAGCAGCCAACGCCCCAGCAGCCACAGTGCCACATACAGCAACAAAGCCGCGCCCACAGCGCCCACCCCAGAGGGCCATACCCAGACGCCAAGCACGAGCGCAGCACAGCCCAGTGCAGTGCGCTTGAGGAGGGCGATATTGCGCGCAGTGGGTTGCACAAACACGTAAAACCCCAAGGCACTGATCGCAACGGAAAACAGCAGGATGTTCATTGCGGCAGATGTTAACGCCACAGCGAAAAAAGGATGGCGAACCCCGTTGTCGGCTTGCGCACCACAGACCTGCCCGGCCTGCGGTTGGGCGGGTGGATGCGATTCAAAATTGATAGCTGCTCGCGACCGCTGCGTAAGGTCTGGAGGCCAAAAGAACTATTGATTAATGGCCTTGGCGCGGCGCGCAGCGGGGCGTTTGGCGGCGGGGGCGGGCAACAGGCTGGTGAGCTGCTGGTAGCGCTCGAACAAAAAGGCCACGCGCTCGGCATCGGAGGCGTAGCTTTTTTTGCCGCCGCACAACTGGTAGGCCTTGTCCACAGCAGCATCGAGCTTGTGGTGCGCCTTGAGCAGCGCGGGCGGCATGGTGAGCGGGTCGTACAAATCGGCCAGGCTGCTGCCCGCAAACTGCGCGCGCGTATCGAGCACCGCTTGTGCTGCAATTTCTATAGCTGCTTGCGCTTGCTGGACGGGCGTTAGAGGCTGATTTTGCTCTAAATCTCCGGGCAGGTCGGGCCAGGGGAAATTGTTGTAAACGATTTGCGCGGAATACTGGTAATCGCTTTTCATGCGGCCTGCCGTTGCACGCATCCAGGCCATGTGCATGGTGGATTGGAGTACGCCAAAGGCATACAGGTCGGCACCAGCAATAACCAATGCACTGCCATTGGCAATGACTTCTGGAGGCATGAAGCCAATCGGCATTGTTGGCCTGTTTTCCGAGGAGACCTTGGGAAGCAAAAGGTAGCTGGTAACGGGCTGGCGGTTCTCTCCGAACAAGGATGGTGTTGCCGCCAATCGGCGTGTTGCTTCTCGGTTGCTGTTGGCGCGAAATTTTTTGACAGCAGCCATGCGTGCGAGAACTGTGGGCGACTGCTTGAGTAGCGAAGGGTTGGCCCCATCCAACCAGAGGCACCAGCGGCGTTCGTTGTTCAAAAACTCCTGCGCACCCATGAATGGCCTGATGAATGGGGATAGTGCGGGCAATTCTTCAAGGAGGGATTCACGCTGCACGTCATCAAGAATCAAGTGGCCATCGTCGTTTGCCATGCTTCCATAGCTGATGTTGGGAGCTGCACAAATGTGTGTGCTGCGCTTTATCAGTACGGCGTCTGGCGCATCAATCAAATACGGATTGATATTGCTCACCGGCACCGCGTGGGCCGCGCCCTTGATGTCTGCGTACTCGTAAATCACCTTGCCCGGCAGGTCTTCCAGCCCAAAACCGACGATCACGCAATGCACCGCCGCATTGCCTTTGGCCTCGTTGCTCCAGCTGAAAGTGCGGTGCGCAAACTGAATCCGCACCCCCTGCGCCAGCATCCAGCTCCAGAGCACACCCACTTGTTCGCCCTGCACGATGCTGTTGGTCGAAACAAAAGCACAACGGGCGCTTCCCGGTGCGGGCGGGGTGGGTGTCGAAAGCGATTTTGGAGCCGCAGGATCCGTATGAGCGCTCGGCACCCACCCCGGCTGCACCGCCGCACTGGCCGCCGCGCCCGCGCTGCCCTCGGCCCGCAAATACCGCGCCGCCTTCACATACCAAGCAGCCACCAAATCCAGCACCCCAAAGCCCTTTATATGCCCCATCACCGGCTCGAAGTCGGCTTTCTGCTGCGGCGACTGCTCTTTTTTGCCCACAAACGGCGGATTGCCCAGCACAAAACTGCAGCGCTGCACCGGCAACACCGCCTCCCAATCCAGCGTGAGCGCATTGCCATGCACGATGTGCGGGCTGGTTTTGAGCGGAATGCGCGCAAAGTACAAACCAAACTCCTCGCTCACGCGCAGGTTCATCTGGTGGTCCACCAACCACAACGCCACCTGCGCAATCTGCGCCGCAAACTCCTCAATCTCTATCCCGTAAAACTGATCCACATTCACGCCAATCAGACTGTGGACATCCACGCTCTGCTGGCCCGCATTGCCACTCAGCTCATGGCTGGCGCGCAGCACCTGCAACTCCAGCAAGCGCAACTCGCGGTAACTGATCACCAAAAAATTGCCACAGCCACAGGCCGGATCAAAAAACGTCAAGCGCCGCAGCTTCTGGTGGAACTCCTGCAAGCGCTGGCGCTGGTTTTTGACCCGCGCAAACTCCGCGTGCAAATCGTCCAGAAACAACGGGCCAATTAGCTTGAGGATGTTCTCTTCCGACGTGTAATGCGCGCCCAAATTGCGCCGCGCCTTGGCGTCCATGATGCTTTGGAACAAGCTGCCAAAAATCGCCGGGCTGATGGCCGACCAGTCCAGCGCGCAGGCGTCCAGCAGCGCCTCGCGCATGGCGGCGGTGAAGTCGGCCATGGGCAGACTCTCGGCAAACAGCTTGCCGTTGAGGTACGGAAAACTGGCCAACTGCGCATCCAGCGCCGGGCTGCGCCGCTCTTGCGCTGTGTTCAGCACCTGAAACAACTGCGCCAGGCGCGGCCCCAGATCACTGCCGTCGGGCGCGGTACGCTCTTCAATGAAGGCGCGAAACGCCTGCGCAGGCTGAAAAATCCCGGTGTCATCGGCAAACAGGCAAAACAGCAGGCGCACCAGCAGCACTTCGAGCGGATGGCCGTCGTAATGGCTGGCCTTGAGTGCGTCGTGCAGACGGCCCATGCGCTCGGCGGCCTTCACGTTCACGGGGTCTTGCGCCTTGATCTCTTGCACCTTGTAGCCAGCCAGAAAGCCAAACAGCTTGATGTGCTTGTGCAGGTCTTTGAGCGCGAATTCGACGGTTTCGCCTTCCTTGCTGCCCGTGGCCAGGCGGTGGATGCGAAAGCGGGCAAAGTCGCACACGATGATGAGCTGGGGCAGGTCGCGCTCGGGCAGGCCGGGAAAGTAGTCCAGCGCTTGTTGAAACGCGCGGTCAAGGTCTTTGCCGCGCGATTTGTGCTCCACCAGCAACATGCCCGGCCAGAACAGATCAACAAAGCCTTGCGCGGCGCCCAGCTTTTTGACGTTCAGCTCGAACGTGGCCACGCGCTTGTCGGTGATACCGAAAATTTCAAAAAAGTCGATCCAGAACGGCTTGGCCTGCGAGTCTTCGTTGGCAGCGTCTGCCCAGGTGCGGCTGAAAGTGAGGGCGCGCGATTTGATTTCGTTCCAGGACAGGGGCATGGCGGTGGGGTGGTGGGTGAAAAAACGATAGCCCGAACTACGGCTTGCACGGCTTCAAAATGGATAGCTGCTCGCGCCCGCTGCGTAAGGGCTGGAGGCGAAAAAGCCTGCAAATTCTCAGTCGCGCGTGACCCGCAGCACTTCTTCGCGGCTGGTGATGCCTGCGGCAATCAGGCGCTCGCCGTCGTCGCGCATCAGTTGCATGCCATCGGTCAGCGCGGCGGCGCGGATGTCGGCTTCCGATGCCTGGTTGTGGATTTGCGCCCGGATGGCGTCGGTGGTGGTCAGCAGCTCGAACACGCCAGTGCGGCCCGCGTAGCCCGTGTGGCCACAGTGCTCGCAGCCCTTGCCGTGGCAGTGGCCGCAGGTTTTGCGCACCAGCCGCTGGGCCAGCACGCCCAAGAGCGATGAGCTGAGCAAAAACGGCTCCACGCCCATGTCCGTCAGGCGCGTGACGGCGCTGGCGGCGTCGTTGGTGTGCAGCGTGGCCAACACCAGGTGGCCCGTCAGGCTGGCCTGGATGGCGATCTGCGCGGTCTCGAAGTCGCGGATTTCACCAATCATGATCACGTCCGGGTCCTGGCGCAGGATGGCGCGCAGGGCCTTGGCAAAGGTCAGGTCGATCTTGCTATTGACCTGCGTTTGCCCCACACCCGGCAACTCGTACTCGATCGGGTCTTCCACCGTCATGATGTTGCTCTGCGTGGCGTCCAGGCGCGAGAGGGCAGCGTACAGCGTGGTCGTCTTGCCTGAGCCGGTGGGGCCGGTGACCAGCACGATGCCGTGTGGCTGGGCAATCAGGCTGGTAAAGCGCTGCAAGGTGTCGCCCTGCATGCCCACCGATTCCAGGCTCAGGGTGCCGCTGCTTTTGTCCAGCAGGCGCAGCACGGCGCGCTCGCCGTGGGCGCTGGGCAGGGTGGAGACGCGCACGTCAATCGCACGGGTGCCCAGGCGCAGGCTGATGCGGCCATCTTGTGGCAGGCGCTTTTCCGAAATATCCAGGTCGGCCATGATTTTCAGGCGCGAGATCAGCGCGGCGTGCAGCGCGCGGTTGGGCTGCACCACCTCGCGCAGCGTGCCATCGACGCGAAAACGCACGCTGCTGTGGCGCTCGTAGGGCTCGATGTGGATGTCGCTGGCGCCGTCGCGCGCGGCCTGCGTGAGCAGGGCATTGAGCATGCGGATGATGGGGGCGTCGTCGGCGGCCTCCAGCAAGTCTTCTACCGCTGGCAGCTCTTGCATCATGCGCGAGAGGTCGGCGCCTTCTTCCACTTCGCTGACCACGGTGGCAGCGCTCGATTCGCCCTGTGCGTAGGCGGCGCTGATGCGCTGGGCCAGGCTGTGCGCGTCCAGGGCTTGCAGTTGGTGTACGCGGTGTTTGCGCAGCACTTCGGACAGGGCGGTGGCCTCGGGCGCCGGGCCGTGGCAGAGCACGAGTTGCTGGCCGTCGTCCTCCAGCAGCAGCTGGGCGGTGCGTGCAAAGGCGTAGGGCAGGGGGTAGCGCATGGCGGCTTACAGGGCGCTGGCGGGTGGGGCCGAGGGCGCCGCAGCGGGCGCCGGGGTGGCGGCTGGTGCGGGCAGCGCAGGCAGCAAAGGCGCGCCCGAGACGGTGCCCAGCACCACGCTGGGCTGGGGTTGCACCACCTGTTGCAGGGCGCGGATGGCGTCGTAGCGGTCCACCATCAACGAGTCGCTGGTGGCCGCGTCGCGCACCACCACGGGGCGCAGGAACACCATCAGATTGGTTTTTTTGCGTTCGCGGTTTTCGCTGCGGAACAGGTTGCCCAGCACGGGGATGTCGCCCATCACCGGCACCTTGTCTTCGGCCTGCGAGTAGCTGTCTTCGAGCAGGCCGCCAATGACGATGATGCTGCCGTCTTCCACCAGCACGTTCGATTCGATGGAGCGCTTGCTGGTGGTGGGGCCGTCTTTGTCCTGGCGTGTGGCATCGTCCACCTTGGAGATTTCCTGGTAGATGTACATCTTCACGGTGCCGTTTTCGTTGATCTGCGGGCGCACACGCAGCATCAGGCCCACGTCTTTGCGTTCGACGGTGGTGAAGGGATTGACCGCGCCGTTGTTGCCACCGGTGTTGGCATAGGAGCCGGTGACGAAGGGCACGCTCTTGCCGATGACGATGCGGGCTTCTTCGTTGTCCAGCGTCATCAGGTTGGGGGTGGACAGCACGTTGGAGTCGCCGCTGTTTTGCAGAAAATTGGCCAGCGCGCCCAGGTAATACTGGCCATTGATGCGGGGCGCCAGGGCCAGGTTCAGGCCTCCGCCGAGCTTGCCGACGGCTGTGGCCGCAGCGGTGCCACCCTGCAAAATTCCGGCTGTCAGCCCGATGATGTTGGCGCCCGCAGCCCCGGAGTTGGTGCCAATTGCGCCCATGACGCCATCGCCCTTGCTGCCCAGCACGCTTTGCCACTGGATGCCGAACTCGGTCAGCTTGTTGGCATTGACCTCGACGATCAGGCTCTCGACCAGCACCTGGGCGCGGCGGCCATCGAGCTTGTCGATGACGGCGCGCAGCTGGCGGTACTGTGGTTCGGGCGCGGTGATGATGAGTGAGTTGGTGGTGGGGTCGGCCTGGATTTGTCCGCCTGTGGAGGGCTGGTTGGCGTTGGCATTGCCCATGGTGCTGCTCGTGCCCAGCCCGCCGCCGGCACCCATGCTGCTGGTGCTGCCCATGCCGGCGTTCGTGCTGGCGCTGCTGGACGCGCTGGCCGCAGAGGCACTGCCGCCAGCACTGCCCGTGGCGGCACTGGCGTTGCCCGCTATGGCCGACATGGCCGCGCGCAACGTGATGGCCAGCTTGGTGGCGTCGGCGTTTTTCAGATAGACGACGTGGATGTTGCCGTTGGCAGCGCTGCTGCCGGGCGCGGGTGCCTGGTCGAGCTTGGCCACCAGCGCCCGCACCTGGGCCACGCGCGCGGGGTTGGCCGCGCGCAGCACCAGCGAGTTGCTGCGCGGCTCGGCCAGCAGCGTGGTTTTGAACGAGGTGTCGGTCTGGCCCTGCGCACCTGCGCCTGTGCCCGCGCTGCCTGTGCCGCTGCCCGAGTCGATCAGCCGCGCCACCAGCGGCGCCAGGTCGGCGGCAATGGCGTGTTGCAGCGCAATCACTTCCACGTCGCTGGCATTGGACACATCCATGGCCGCAATGATCTTGCCCAGGCGTTGCAGGTTGTCGGCGTAGTCCGTGATCACCAGCGCGTTGGTGCCGGGGTTGACGTTGATGGTGTTGTTCGGGCTGATGAGCGGGCGCAGCACCGGCACCAGGTTGCCCGCGCTTTCGTAGTTGAGCTTGAAGATTTGCGTGACGATTTGCCCACCCGCCGGGCCGCTGCTGCCCGGCTGGGCCACGCTGACGCTGCCGCCTTGCAGTTTGGCATCGGCCTCGGGCACCACTTTGTAAAGGCCCGCAGCCTCCACCACCGTGTAACCCTGCAAGCGCAGCGCCGCCAGAAACTGCTGGAAGGCGGCGGCGGGCGTCACGGCGCGCTCGGTCACCAGATTGAGCTGGCCTTTGACGCGCGGGTCAACCACCACGTTGCGCCCGGTGATGGTGGCCATGGTGCGGGCCACGGCCTCGATGTCGGCGTTGGCAAAGTTCAGCGTGACGGGTTCGCCCGGGCGCACGCTGGCGGTGCCGGTGTCGATGGCGGTTTGTGCATGAATATGGCCGCTAGCGCTTACCAGTAAAGCGCCAGCAGCTATCATTTGAATAGCAATTTGCAAAGGGTGCTTGGTCAGGTGGTGCATGGTGTGGACGGTTAACCCAGGGTGATAAGCGAGCGCGCGCCGCTGCGCCGCCCAATGATGTTCAGGAGGTTGGACAGCGCGGCCTCGCGCTCGGGGGCGGCGCGGGCCTCGCCAGAAAAGCGCAGGCGCTGGCCCACCCATTGGCCGCTGCCGCTCAGTTGCAGCGCGCCTTCCAGGGTTTGCAGGGTGAGGGTGGGCACGCTGGCGCCTTGCAGCACCAGGCGGTAGCTGCCCATGGGTTTGAGCGTGGACAGGCGCGACGACAGCGCCAGCGCATCGAGCTGCACCTGGCCGCCCAGCTGCAGGCGGCCACTGGCCCAGTCGGCTTGCAGGCCCTGGGTGCGCAGCAGCAGCTGGCCCTGGGGCTGCACGGTATTCCAGGGGGTGCCCAGCCCGGTCAGCGCGGCGGCGGGCCATTGGCTGTGGCCGTCGGCCACGGTGAGGCGGGCACCGCCCCAGCGCAGTTGCACCTGCGCTTGCAGGGGGGCGCTGGTGCAGCAACTGGCATGGAGCTGCGCGCGCAGCCCGTCCAGCGTGGGGCGCAGGCGCCAACTGATGCGCCCGGGCAGGGCCGCGCGATCCTGGCTGGCTGCCCCGCCCGTCAGCACGAGCTGGGCCGAACCCGTCCAGACCGTGCCGCGCGGTTGAATCAGCAGCACCCGCTCTGCACTGGCCTGGGCCACGCCCGCCGCCAGCCACTGTGCCGGGGCAAATGCCAGCACCGCCGGGATGGCCCCGGCCAGCACGCCCGCCAGTGCCCAGCCCCAGGGCGCACGCCGGGCGCGATGG